>Ga0209501_10005036_pt1 | contig 12374 bp, 12 predicted proteins | sample ArcticOcean_MG_C_4_FD_187434 | JGI IMG/M metagenome (GOLD analysis project Ga0209501, IMG submission 187434) | Marine microbial communities from western Arctic Ocean - ArcticOcean_MG_CB4_134 (SPAdes) (version 2) | ecosystem: Environmental > Aquatic > Marine > Oceanic | place: Arctic Ocean...
GAAAGTTCATCGTTCGTTTCAAAATGGAGCCTATCGGCTAGGGCAATAGTCTGCATGACCGTTGTTACCAAATGGTAGCCGTCATCCAGGCGGTCAAGAACTTCAAAAGTCAGGTTCACCTTGCCGTAAGCAGGAATTTCCAAACGCTAACTACCCTCTTCCGGCGACTCTGAAGATTCGGCCCAGGCCTGATAGATGTCAGCCCATTCGGAAATATTGAGGGTCTGCGGCCTGCGTGTGGCGTCGATGCCCGCTTGTTTCAAAAGGAGTCCACCCACTGGTGGTTCTATCTTCAAGCCTTGGCTTAGGGAGTTGCGAATCTGTTTTCTTGGGGCGGCGAACCCAGCTCGCACAACGGTGAAAAAACCCTCTTCGCTGGCCACTTCTGCGGCAGTACTCGGGAGCACGTCCAGTCTGACCACTGCAGACGTCACTTTGGGAGGGGGGCGGAACGACTTTGGAGGCACCGAGCAGACCATCTTGGCCTTGGCGTAAAACTGAGTGGCCACGGACAAGATACCCATATCGCCAGGTTTGGCCACCATGTTCTTGGCCACTTCCTGTTGGACCATTACCACCAGCAAGCTGGGTTTCGGCTCAGATTCCAGCAGTCGTCGAACTATCGGGTTAGCAGCGTAGTAGGGGAGGTTGGCGACAACTTTGTACGTGGTGTCCGGAGCAATCAATTCTCCCAAGTCAACGATACGAGCGTCGGCTTCCACGCAGGTCAGATTGTCCGGGAACTCCAAACGACCTGGCAAGGCAGCGGCCAATTCTGAATCTAGTTCCACGGCAATCACGCGTTTGACACGGTCAACCAGCCGTTTGGTCAAAACTCCGCGTCCCGGTCCAATCTCCACAACCACGTCATCTTCTGAGAGGTCTGCTGCGTTTAGGATACGTCCGGCGGTGCGGATGTCGGCCAAGAAATGCTGACCAAGGGACTTGCGGGTACTGATTCGCCCTGTTGAAGACGTCACGGTTAGCGGGCACCTAATTCAAGTGGTGTGACGTGCGTGTGGGGTTCAATAGCTGGATTGCAGCGAGTGAGGGGAAAAATAAGACCGTACACCTCCCGTTGTCATTGACCATCGGGCATGTCGTGAATGATGACTCAGGCCAGGCACTCCCACGGCACCCGCAGGATCCTGTTTACCGTTGCTTCCTTCCGGATCTGGCGGGGTTCACAAGTCTGCGTCGCGCGGGACCCAGCCATCAGTATCATCTTCCACAATATGGGCCCTTTGGCCTTGCCGAGGGGAGGAATTCAACTCCGCTATAGCGGATTGCGGATATAGGGCACCGCTGGCTCCCCGTCTAGTACGGCCTCATTAACATGGTAGGATTTGGAGCGTGGCCTAGTCAAGCGTTTCCCACTCGGGCTTGGGCCCTCGCCAAGTACTTAATTGGAAACAATACGGTAGCCAATTGGGTTTGCCTACCGTAAACTTCCTCTAATTATGCAGATACGAAAAGCAGTTATACCCGCCGCTGGTCTGGGCACCCGTTTTCTTCCGGTGACCATGTCTGTCCCCAAAGAACTCCTGCCCATCGTGGACCGTCCCCTACTGCAATATGTCATTGCTGAGGCTGTCGAAGCCGGTGTGGAAGAGGTGATCATCGTCACCTCCCCTGGTAAAGAGTCCATCTCCGATTACTTTCAGCCGCACCCAATAATTGAGCAGCGCTTAACCGCCAACGGCGACGATAGCTTATTGGCCAAGGTGACCGAGGCTGGCAACCTGGCAAAGGTCAGCTTTGTGATACAGCATGAAGCCTTGGGTCTTGGTCACGCAGTGCTAATGGCCAAAGATGCGGTGGGTGACGAGCCTTTTGTGGTGATTTTACCCGACGATATAATTGCTCATTCTCCCGGTGCGATCAGCCAGATGGTCCAGGTGTCCGAGAAGATGGACGCTGGGGTCATAGCGGTAGAAGCGCTGCCCTGGGAAGTGGTCCACAATTACGGCGTGGTGGACGCTGATCTGGTCTCAGTTGGTGTCCACAAGATTAAGCGGCTGGTGGAGAAACCTCCAAGAGAAGAAGCGCCGTCGAACCTGACCATCGTTGGGCGTTATATCCTGCCGCCGCAGATATTTAAGTGTCTTGAAAATACCAAACCGGGCGCTAAGGGCGAGATTCAACTGACCGACGGACTCTCGGCTTTGCTCCAAGACCATGAGTTATTCGCTTATGAATTCGCTGGCGCGCGTTATGACGGTGGAACGCCGATGGGATTGATGAGAGCGTCTCTGGCGTTTGCGCTGGACCGGGAAGACACATCAGAAGATGCCATCGCGATACTTCGCGAGTTTCAAGATAGAATCGGTTGATGAATTGGGCGGGCACTGGATCCCAATACATCCGCAACAATACTAGGAGGAAATCCTTTGGTCACCGGCAAACAAGCACACATAGATTCGGTACAGGGCATTAAAAAAGATTTACTGGCAGTCCTCGAGGGTATGGACTACTGTTTGGACTGGAAACAAGATGATTCAGAGTGGTCGGCACGGGAGTTGATCTATCACGTAATTGACACTCCACCTGGCGGAGTTAATAACCTGGTGAAGGGGATTCATTCCGGAGAGTTGACGGAATATGACATCTGGAGCGACCTGACAAACCTCACTCCAGAGCGACTCGCCTATGACCTAGGGCAGGTCACCGCAGACATTGAGGCGTTCATCGCAAGCTTGGACGAAACGCTGTCTTCCATGTCTGATGAAGACCTGCACGAGAAAACGGTCATGATGCATCAGAAGACTCGGGATGTTGATGAGGAACGCTCGATTAATGCCATCTTGGAGCGCACATTGAACGGACACATCCGAGAGCATCTAGTCCAATTGCAGGCGTTGCGAGAAGCCTTGGCAATCTAGCTCAAGAAAACGAGGGCTTTAGTCGCCAACTTCTAAGATACTCAGGAATGCTTCCTGAGGAATCTCAACCTGGCCCACCATCTTGAGGCGTTTCTTGCCCTCTTTCTGCTTTTCCAGCAGTTTGCGCTTCCGCGTGATGTCGCCGCCATAGCACTTTGCCAATACGTCTTTGCGCATGGCGCGCACGGTTTCACGGGCAATGATCCGGCTGCCAATGGATGCCTGGATCGGAACCTCAAACTGCTGTCTTGGAATTGTCCCGCGCAATTTTTCAACAATCTTGCGTCCCTGGGTTACGGCAGCGTCTCGGTGGAGGATCAATGACAAAGCTTCCACCGGATAATGGTTCACCAGGATATCCACTTTCACGAGGGGCGCGGCTTGGTAGCCGGCAAATGTATAGTCCAATGATGCATAGCCCTGGGTTTTGGACTTAAGTTGATTGAAGAAGTCAGCCAACAGTTCAACCAAAGGCACGGTGTATTCCATCACAACCCTGGAGTGGTCTGAGTCTTCTGACTCACCGTCGCGCCGGGTGCCACCGCCCTGCATATACTCCATCCGTTTGAACTCTGATCGGCGTGAGTGCATCAGATCCATCAGCGCACCCACGTGTCGATTGGGGGCAACAATGGTCAGGTCCAGCATTGGTTCTCTGATGACTGACAGTTCGTTGGGAGAAGGCAATTTAGCCGGGCTATCAATCATGACTGTATTGCCGTTGGTCAATACCACTTCGTAGGCAACGCTGGGCGCAGTTACGATCAGGTCTAGGTCATATTCCCGTTCCAACCGCTCTTGGATAATCTCCAGGTGCATCAGTCCAAGGAAACCGCAGCGGAACCCAAACCCTAACGCGCTGCTGCTCTCTGGTTCCATGCTCAGTGATGCATCGTTTAGCTGCAGTTTCTCCAGGGCAACGCGCAGATTGCCGTACTCCTCACCGTCTGAGGGGTACAGACCGGCAAAGACCATGGATTTAACTGGTACGTATCCAGGCAAAGGTTCTTCAGCAGGATTACGCTCAAGAGTTAGTGTGTCACCGACGCTACATTCCCGCACTTCTTTGAAACCGGTAGCGATGTATCCTACCTGCCCTGTTGAGAGCGAGTCGGTCGGTGTTGGTCCGGGTGCAAAGACGCCGACCTCAACTACTTCTGCCAATCTGCCGGAAGACATGACTTTAAGCTTGTCATTTTTGCGGACGGTCCCATCTTTCATCCGGACGTGAGCGATGATTCCTTTGAAAGAGTTGAATTCCGAGTCGAAGACCAGGCTGCGAAGAGGTCCGTCTTCCACGCCGGTGGGGGCTGGTACTCTTTCAACAACTGCGTCTAGAATCTCTTTTGCCCCGGTGCCTTCTTTGGCGGAGACGTAGAGAATTTCCTCTTTGGTAAACCCAAAGGCTTGTTGAATCTCTGCCGCTACTCTGTCTGGTTCTGCCTGTGGCAGGTCAACCTTATTCAGAACAGGTATCAGTTCAAGGTCATATTCCATCGCCAGTAACGTGTTGGCAATGGTCTGGGCTTCGATACCTTGGCTGGCATCAATGACGAGGAGAGCGCCCTCGCAAGCAGCCAGTGCTCTGGAAACTTCATAGCTGAAGTCCACGTGTCCGGGGGTGTCGATGAGGTTGAACTGGTAGGTGATTCCGTCAGGGGCAGTGTGTGACATGGTCACTGCCTTACCCTTGATGGTGATGCCCCGCTCCCTTTCCAAATCCATGCTGTCCAGGAATTGGGCCTTCATATCGCCACCACGGACCGTTCCGGTAATCTCTAAAAAGCGATCAGCCAGTGTCGATTTGCCGTGGTCGATATGAGCAATGATGCAGAAATTTCTTATTCGGCTTGGTTCCATACTAATCCAATGGTATCACGAGGGATTTTCACCAACAACGAACTTTTGCGAGAGTTAAGGTCGAGTGCGAGTGTTGGTGGCGTAAAAAAAGAGAGGCTGTTTACAACAGCCTCTCTTTTGAATCTACTTGGTAGAGTTCTTAGAGGCTAGTAGTTTCCGTAACCGGAGGCCAAGAGGCAGGCGGCGTGGTGCTCTGGCGCCAACTCACGTAGCTCAGGAAGATGGGCTGAGCAACTGTCGTTGGCAACCGGGCAGCGGGGGTGGAATACACAGCCGCTGGGCGGGTTCAGTGGGCTGGGAACTTCACCCGTGAGTAGTACACGCTCCCGCTGGGCGTCCAACACCGGGTCTGGAATTGGCACTGCCGAGAGCAATGCTTTGGTGTACGGATGCATCGGGTTGCGGTAAATTTCGTTCCGCTCGGCCATCTCAACCATGTGACCCAAGTACATGACACCTACCCGGTCGCTGATGTGGCGGACCACAGACAGGTCATGGGCGATGAATAGATAGGTCAGGTTGAACTGTTCTTGCAGGTCCTCAAGTAGGTTGATGATCTGTGCTTGAATTGACACATCAAGAGCAGAAACCGGCTCGTCAGCCACGATGAACTTGGGAGCAACTGACAGAGCACGCGCTACTCCAATCCGTTGGCGCTGCCCGCCGCTGAACTCATGGGGGAAGCGGTCTGCCATGTATGGGTTGAGTCCCACGTTCTGTAGCAGGTCTGCAACTTTTTCTCGATACTCTTGTTTGCCTTTTACCAGGCCGTGGACAATTAATGGCTCGCCGATGATATTGCCGGCGGTCATCCTTGGATTTAGAGAGCTGTACGGATCCTGGAAGATAACCTGCATCTCACGACGCATACCGCGCATGTCTTTGGAAGATAGGTTGGTCAGTTCTTTGCCTTCGAATATGACCTTCCCGCCCGTGGGTTTATATAGCTGGAGAATGCACCGGCCGGTGGTGGTCTTACCGCATCCGCTTTCACCCACCAGACCTAACGTCTCACCGCGTTTGACCGTGAAGCTAACGCCGTCTACAGCTTTTACATATCCGGTGGGTTTGCGAGATAGAAACCCCGAGCCAACCGGAAAGTACATCTGAAGGTCTTGGACCTCCAGTAGGATGTCATTGTCCTTAGGTACGGCGGCCCCTGAGGCTGCCGCTTCGGGCATTGTAGTCATTTTAAATCCTAACTCCCATCTGTGGTGCGGCTGGGTCCCGAGTTATCGTGCTGGTCCCAGGCCTATTTCGCGTACAAAAGATTTCTCTAAACAGGATGTTATTCGGCTAAGGGTTGATCCAAGATATCAATGGCACTCGGACCAAGGTCATCTAGTCGCCAGCATGCGGACAAATGGCCGTCTCCAGCGTCCATCAATTCAGGACTGTCAATCTTGCACTTGTCCACTGCCCACCGGCAACGAGGCGCGAATGAACAACCGACGGGGAGATTGATTAAGTCAGGTGGTTGACCTTCAATCGGATCCAGCTTGGCCCGGCGGGGAAGGTCCAATCGGGGGACAGACCGTAGCAACCCAACCGTATACGGGTGACGCGGGTTGGCGTAAATCTCACGGGCATCTCCCCGTTCAATCACCTTGCCGGCGTACATGATATTCACTCTGTCTGCGTAGCGGGCCACAACACCTAGGTTGTGCGTAATAATGATTAGCGCCACGCCAAATTCCACGGTCAGAGACTTCATCAAGTCTAGAATCTGTGCTTGAATTGTCACATCCAACGCGGTGGTTGGCTCGTCTGCGATGATCAACCTGGGGTTACAACTCAGGGCCATGGCAATCATCACGCGTTGACGCATGCCGCCGCTGAATTGGTGGGGGTATTGCTTGATTCTGCTTTCAGGGTCTGGGATACCCACACGTGCTAGAAGGTCTACACCCTCTCGTTTCGATTGATCATTCGACATTCCCTTATGCAATTGGAGTGTCTCAGTGAGTTGCCGTTCAACCGTCAACACAGGATTGAGAGACGTCATCGGCTCTTGGAAGACCATCGAAATCTTAGCACCCCGAATATGCCGCATGTCTTCCATATCGACTTTGAGGATGTCCTCGCCGTCCAACAGGATTTCACCGCTGACTATTCTACCGGGCGGGTTTGGAATCAAACGCATCACTGAGAGTGCACTTACGCTTTTACCACAGCCGCTCTCTCCGACCAGGCCAAGGGTTTCACCCTCTTCCAGGTCGTATGAAACTCCGTCTACGGCCTTCACAACTCCATCCATTGTGAAGAAATGTGTCCTCAAGTCTTTAACTTCTAGCAGTGTAGCCAATCGTTCTCCTCAAGTCTGGTGTACTTTTCTGATACGCGACAGATTCGATTAAGGATGCCGTACCAAGTGTCACTGAGTGGTATTGGTTGTGTTTTAAAAAGTTCCGGGTTCTTGAACGCCGGTTAAAAAATGATCTTGGGCGAATTATTTATTTACCGAGTTTTGATTTTTTGTTTTAATGGTGGGGAAGCCGGGACTCGAACCCGGACGCCTTGCAGCACATGATCCTAAATCATGCTCGTCTACCAGTTCCGACACTTCCCCCTAGCTGTTGTGATTATCAGGGGATTAGACTCACCCCACGGTCAATTTCAAGTAATCGACTATTGAACTCAATCAAAAGTCAGAGCCGTGTAATTATATCCACCGTCTCACAGACTGTCCACATTAGTATGGCGGTTAAAAATTCACATCAAATTCGCAAAAATCATTCAACCAGGCGACGCCAAACCAAGCCACCAAATGTTCCTAAGAAAGCTAGTACGCCGAATATCAAGGCTAATATTCCGACCAATGAACTGCCGTTGGTCCCTGTGTCACCATCTGGCCCTGTTAGACCTTGAGAACCAGAAGGTCCAGCCACACCGGCAGGCCCGGCAGACCCGGCTGGCCCAGCGGGTCCTCCAGACCCCGGAGGACCAGCGGATCCTTGCACCCCCTGAAATCCTTGTGGGCCAGCGGGGCCTGGATCTCCTTTGGGACCAAGTACAAACGCCGGCACTGGTGTAGGAGTCGGCGAAGGCACACCGGCTACAGGAGTGGCCGTAAGGTTTAGTTCTGTGACTTCACCTTGTTTCCAAATAAATGTCTGAGCGGCGGCGAACCCGCCGATGGTGAAAGTTACTGTCTTGCCGGAAAACGATTCGCCTGACGGCTCAACAAGTAGTACCGGGTAGCTGCCACCCGTGACTGATTTAGCTGCCATTTGTTGTCCGTCTACCAAGGCTGCAACCACCGTGCCGTCTGCTGCCGGGAAGCCGTTTACAGTGGCTGAACCTAAAAATGCGTGGGGAATCACCCTCTGTGCAGATACAACCGAGGGCAACATCAATAGCACCGCCACAATGGTGACGGCGAAGATATACCTAGGTTGGGTGATGTCCCTGAGGTTCATATTCAATCTTTGACGTTTGGGTTCAGAGTCTAGCGGAAATCCGATTTCGATCTTTCAAATCTTTAATGAAATTGAGTTGGCAATATTTTAACTAACCGAGTCTCATGATTATGGCATAGAACGACTGTGAAGCAGAAATTTGGCTTCACCCCACTGCATCAGTGGGTATGACCCTCATGCTCATGCTGACCATCACTCAGAGGATTACCAGACATGGTCACAATCTCACGGTTTACCAAATCATCCATCTCCGATGGCAATTCAGTTAGCAGGTTGTCGGAAAGGAACAACCGTTCCAGGCTTTCCATGTTACTCATGGTTCCGGGGACTGAGGTCAAATGGTTGTTCGAGAGAAAACAATCGATTAACTCGCTCAGGTCACCAATCTCTGGGGGCAACGCCCGCAGTAGATTGTCGTTTAGATGCAGTTCGTTCAGAGCGGTCAGTTGGCCCATCTCAGGAGGTAGGTAAGTCATCTTATTGTGCGCCAAATCCACGTAAACAAGGTTTGTGAGACTGCAAATCTCCCGGGATAACTCGGTCAGCCGGTTATTCCGTAGGCTAAGTTGAATCAGTTGCGTCAGTTCTCCAACTTCATCCGGCAACTCCTCCAATTGATTGCCGTCCAGATATAGCCAAATCAAATTGGTCAATTGGGATATTTCCGGAGGCATCTTTGCCAGTCGATTATTTTCCACATATAGTCCGGTCAGACCCGTCAGACCACCAATCTCCGCGGGCAGGCTCGTTAAGTCATTGCCGCCCAAGTACAGCCAGGTCATGTTGGTTAAGCTGCCGATCTCTTGAGGTATTGCCGACAGTTTGTTGCCACGAAGGTAAATCACCTTCAGGTTATTTAGGTTGCCGATGGCCGGTGGAATCTCCACCAGTTGGTTGTTATCCAGATGCAACTCGGTTAGCCCGGTCAAATTGCCGATCGCTGCTGGCAGGTTAGTAAGTTGATTATCTTGCAGATAGCAGTCGGTCAGTCCGGTTAGGTCGCATAACTCCAACGGGAGCTCCTCGAGACTGTTGCTGGCCATGTACATCCAGCTCAGCGAACTTAATTCTCCGATTTCAGCCGGTAGCTCAGTCAGTTGGTTATGACTGGCGTTAAGACGATTTAGCTTAGTCAGTTGGGATATTTGAGGTGGCAAACTCGCCAGTTGGTTTGACTGGACATATAAACCAACTAGATTGCTCAGATCGCCGATCTCCGGCGGCAACACGGTCAACTGATTGTTCCGCACGTTTAATCGGGTCAGGTTGGTCAGTTTGCCGATCTCTGGCGGCAGTTCCGTCAGCATGTTCCCTGACAGGTCCAGTTCTACCAGGTCTATGAGGTCACCAATCTCAGCGGGTAGGGATTCCAGGTCCTCCTTTGAGAGGTCAAGTTCGGTGAGGCCGTCATTGCGGGTTTTCCCAATGATGGCGATAAGTTCAGTCTGGTTCATAATGTATTCCTAGTAGCCGTTAGTAATCGTCGATAATTCCAACAATCAGACCAACCATCGGCATCTGCTAATTGTGACGACTTATTGAGCCTTTGTCGTGTGCAGCGAGTGTACGAGATTACGGGGGTGCAATCCAGGAGCAGCAGCTCCAAACCATCAATTTTAAAACGCCACATACGTTGCTTTTTTCGGCGTATATCCACTTAATTAAGGCTATTAACCCAAAGCAAAGCCCCTCAGGGTTTCACTAGGGGTTAACTCACGTTATTAATTCAGCGGCGGCGCTATTAAGTCTTGGCGGTGTTTTTCGCATCGGCATTTTTTACGCGTCATCGGTTTTCTTCGCATAGTCGGTTTTTAAGCGTCGAATGATGTGAAGTGACCGCAATGATTGCAGTAGAGATCGGTGTCTTGGATGATCTCTTGGCACATATGGCAATTGATACCAGTTTCCAACGTCATCAGACTGGCACCGCACGGTTTGCAAAACGGACCATTGGGTTCTGGTATGTTTTCACCGCAGTGATGACAAAACTTAGCCTTGGTGGTCATGGGTTCCTTCGAGTCTAAGATTTAGGACAATCTTACTGCAACATTGAATAGACTGGTACTATCTAGCGAGCCACTTCACAATCGCATTGTGGCTGTTTGGCGGGGCAGGGTATTCGCCGCCCTCAGTAAACAGTAACCTAAAGGACCATATGTTCGCAGCATGCTGGAAAAACGAACTACCGGAAAGCCACCGGATAGCTCTTGATATCGCATACTCAGATTTTCTAGATAGTTTTTTTCATATCTCCCCTACAGATGCAGGGAAGATTGAACAAATCACTGATTGGTTACCCCAGAAATTCCTCAGCAGGTATACAACTCTTTTCTGCCACCGGTTCATGATTGCGATGAGTTCGGTTGCAGAAAGACTGGTCCAACCAAGCAAGATCATTCCGATTCCCAGGTGCACCGCAGAGGCGTTTGCCCTTCATATCCTGATCGTGCAGGCCACAACGCTTCTGAAAGACGTACAGCGCATTGAAGCCAACTACCAGGATTTCCGGCGCATGACCTACCGTGATGACGAATTCTTGGCTCTATACGACGCTGTAGAAGACGAACCAGGAGTGGACCTCGACAGAAGGATCGCTCTAGCCAACAACCTGGAATTCAACGATTGGTTCAAGCCGTTCAACGCCGACCAACCGGTCAATCCGTTCATCTATGAGGACTGGACGACCGAGCAAACAGGCATTAACTTCTTCCGCTAGGGTCGTTAGTAATCTAAGCTGGCCGTCGCCAAATCAATCAGAGATTGAAAAATCTTGGACACACACGGATTGATAAAGCAAATGCTGCAAATCACGACTAGTAGCCTGTAACGAGGGTTTTAGGCCGTAAATCTACTTGCTAGGCAGCCAAATTTAGGGGTTTGAACTCGCCTGCTTCAGGACTGTAATAATGGACCTCGCCTGAACTGCCCTCCGTTGCAACGAGGGTGAAGTGCCCAAACTCCACTTCGCTGTGCACTAAGATTTTGGCATTGCTCCATTTTCCCCGTTCCAATGATTGCCGAATACGCATCAGTTGGCTCCGAACAGATTCCTTGACCTCCTCTTTAGTTTCCAAATCTTCAACCGCGAACAGACTAGTTCCAGACTAAAGTGTCGCTGATTTGGGAAAGGGCCAATCGTCCCAGCTTCCATAGGCCAAACGTTACGGCGTTTTCTAAAAGCAAACAGCCTGTCAGATTCACCTGACAGGCTGTTTGCTTTTGTTTCATGTACTCGGTTGGGTCAGTTGCGGCTTAAATTGATTCTGAAGGTTGGTTTTTCCTCAGTTTCGCGGCCCGTTTTCTGGATGCCGTATCAGCTCGTTTTCTAGCTCGCCGTTCGATCCGTTCGGCCCTCTTTTCAGGGTCTCGGTGGGTTGTTTCCTTTGGCATATTCGTCTCCTTCGCATTGATTGGGAATAATCCCCACCAAGTCGACCCTGCCGACCTAGTGGTTATTACAAACGGAATGGAATCTTTAGCTTGGTTTAATCACGCAACGCAGATCTTAACCATGGCCTGGACCACCTGTGGGGAACGGTTCACTCCTTCTTCTGGTACTATCCCCAGCTTTGAGAACAGCTCCGTAACGAGTGATTCCACCTGCTCTGGCTGTAATTGTCGGGCTTGGGCTATTTCAACTTCGTAGCCTTCAAGCATCAGCAACAAGACCCTCTCTTCAGCGTCGGTAAGCTGCGTCGCTTGGGTGGAGCCCAGTCTATGGTAAATATCCATCAACCTTTGAATTATTGTCTTGTGCAAAACTGACTGGCCTTTGGCAACGGCCTCCACCACTCGTATGAACTCCGCGATATTGTCCAAAGAATTTTTCAGGATGTAGGCCTTGCGTGCGGCGCCGCTGTGCATAATGGCGCAAATGAAAGCCAGGTCGTCGTAAGCTGAAACCAGCACGATAGCAGTAGGCGTATCCTGCGCCATAATGCGGTTGGCGACTGCCAGACCGTCCATATTTGGCATTCTCACGTCAAGTATAGCCACATCCGGAACCAACTCCGCTGATTTCTCCAGAGCTTCCAGGCCGTCGGACGACATACCGACCACTATTATATTGTCTCTGGTCTCGAGTATCTCTTTATAGGCTGCGCGCATCGTCTGATTATCGTCAGCAACCAAAATCCGAAGCTGGTTTATTCCCTTCATCCTTGTATTTGCTCGAGGCTCAGACCGGCCCTGCTAAAGTCAGGATACATTTCGC
>Ga0209501_10005037_pt1 | contig 12373 bp, 9 predicted proteins | sample ArcticOcean_MG_C_4_FD_187434 | JGI IMG/M metagenome (GOLD analysis project Ga0209501, IMG submission 187434) | Marine microbial communities from western Arctic Ocean - ArcticOcean_MG_CB4_134 (SPAdes) (version 2) | ecosystem: Environmental > Aquatic > Marine > Oceanic | place: Arctic Ocean...
CCAGCACCTCTAATTTCAAGATCTTTTAATGCTAAAAGAAAACCTGCAGCAAGAGAATCAGTATCTGCAAGAGCTTCCAGTCTTGACTGAGCTGTTTTTCTATTAATAAATGTATTAGATTTTAAGAAATAAGCATAAGCCTGCTTTTCACCTCTACCGACCCTGCCTCTTAATTGGTGTAATTGAGCAAGACCTAGTTTATCTGCTTGTTCCACAATAAGTGTATTGGCATTTGATACATCAATTCCACTTTCAATGATTGTTGAGCAAATTAAGATATCAATCTTCCACAATAAGTGTATTAGCATTTGATACATCAATTCCACTTTCAATGATTGTTGAGCAAATTAAGATATCAATCTCCCCTTTATTAAATTCAATCATGGTCTTTTCTATTTCTGTAGACTTAAGTTTTCCATGAACAATTTCAACCCTTAAATTAGGAAATGATTCTTGAATTCTAAATTTTCTATCATTAACTAACCTTAAATCATTGCATAAATAATATGCTTGACCTGATCTCATCATTTCTCTTTGTATGGCTTCATTTATTAAGCTCTGATTATATTTATAGACGAATGTTCTAACAGACAATCTATTTGTGGGAGCAGTTGCTATGATTGAAAAATCTTTAAGTTCTGCCAAGGCAAAATTTAAGGATCTTGGTATTGGAGTTGCAGATAAACTTAATATATCAACTTCTTCTTTTATGGATTTAACTTTTTCTTTCTGACGTACTCCGAATCTATGTTCTTCATCAATGATAAGTAAACCTAAATCATAAAACTTAACTGAATCCTGTATAACAGCATGGGTACCTATCAGTATGTCTACTTTTCCTGACGCTAAACCAGCTAGTACAATTTCTTTTTCATTATTCGATATATTTCTACTTAATAAAGCTATATTGATACCAGTATCTTTAAACCTATTAATAAAATTTTTGTAATGTTGAGAGGCTAAGAGGGTTGTAGGAACTAATATGCAAGTTTGTTTTGAATTATAACTTGCTACAAATGAAGCTCTCATAGCAACCTCGGTTTTACCAAAGCCTACTTCTCCACAGACCAATCTATCCATAGTTTTACTAGAGGCTAAATCACTAAGCACTTCTTCTATTGCTCTGCTTTGATCAAATGTTTCTTGGTAAGGAAAATTTAATGAGAATTCATGCAATTCGACTTTAGGTATTATGTACTTAAATCCAGTCTTTGATTTTCTTTTTGCTTGTATCTCTAGAAGTTCTGCAGCAGTGTCAAAAGTTTGTTGTAACGCCTTTTCCTTTCTTTTCTGCCATCTTTTTGAACCAAGAGAATCTAAAGATTTATCTTCAGGTCCAAAATATTTTGAAACTAAATTCATGTGTTCAATGGGAACATAAACCTTACTGCTATCAGAGTATTCTATTTGTAAACATTCAGTTCTTCCCACAAAACTTTCTATTTGTTTTAGCCCATTAAAACGGCCAATTCCATGAGATAGATGAACAACAAGATCTCCTTCTTTTGGAAGTGTATGAATTTCTTTTATTGCATCCTGTTTAATAGGTTGAATATCCTTATTTTCTTGAACTTCTCTTTCAACTTCTCTTTCTAAGAGATCAACTTTAAAATTATGAACTTTAGAGGCTCTAAACGAACTAATAATTGCAGAATATTCCGTAAATAAATTTGTAGGGTGTAAAAGAGGCCTTTCTAGATCGTATCTATACTCTTCATACCTTCCATCTATAAGTTCTTGAAAGTCTTTAGCAGAATTAGAAACACTATCTTCCACATAGAGATTTTCTAAATCTTGAATAAATTCAAGCATTGATGGTTTAAAGTCATAGAATAGAGGCATATACATTTCAATTCCTTCAACTTTCTTCTTATTCATGACTCTGTTAAAAACATCTGAATCTTTTTCAAACACGTCAAAATTTTGTCTCCAATTGTCTTTAAACTTAGAGGCTCCATGGTCGTCTTTAGGATATTCAAATGCAGGCAACGAATTTATGAGATCTACTTTTGTTGTTGTAAGTTGAGTTTTTGAATCAAAATATCTCATTGATTCAATGGTCTCATTAAAAATCTCTAATCTGATAGGATGTTTAGCACTACTAAGAAATACATCGATTAAGTTACCTCTCAAAGAATAATCACCATTCTCAGTTACAATATCTGTTCTTTTATATCCATTTTTTTCAAATTGACTTATTAGTTGATTTCTATTTAACACGTCTCCAATTTTTAGATTATTAATATGGCAAACATGAAGATAATTTGCACAAGGGCCCATTAAAGTTTGAATAGAACAAATAAGAGTTTTTTTACTTTTTAGTGTCAGCTTATAAAGAGCATTAATTCTCTCTGACCTTATATTTGATGGCGATGAGAAGAAATCGTAGGGCAGTAGCTCACTATTTGGTAGATGAATAAAATTATTTTCTGGAAAAAATATCTTTAATTGTTTGTATACTTTTAGTGCTGAACCTTGAGAACTTAGAATTATTATATTGCTCTCAGCACTATCAAAACCTCTTTCTATTAAGTCTCTTACCAGTTTACTATTATTAGTTTTCGATAAATTTTTCACTTTCTACTTATAGGATAAAAATGAAAATTATATAGGTAAGTGTATAATTATTTATTTTTTAATTCACAGAGGTAGGAATGAACTTGTCTTTTTCTAAAGAAGATCTAGATTTTAAACAGGAAGTCGTTGATTTTCTTGATTCTAACTATCCGGGTGACATAAAAGAAAGACAAGATAAAAGGCTGCCTTTAGACAAAGAGCAAAATATTAGATGGCAGAAAATTCTTTCTAAAAAAGGATGGTTTGCAGTTAACTGGCCTTCAGAATATTCAGGCAGTCCTGAACTAAGCTTAACCCAAAAATATATTCTTCAAAATGTTTTAGCTGAATATAACACGCCAGTCTTACTTCCATTTGGAGTCGGAATGTGTGCTCCTGTTATTTTCTCATTTGGAACTGATAAACAGAAAAACCAACATTTGCCGGCAATTTTAAATAGCGATGTCTGGTGGTGCCAAGGATATTCAGAGCCAGGATCAGGGTCTGATCTTGCTTCCCTTAAAACAAAGGCTGACAAAGAAGGAGATAATTATATAGTCAATGGATGTAAAACGTGGACTACCTTAGCACAACATGCTGATTGGATTTTTTGCCTAGTTAGAACCGAGACTACACCTATCAAACAGGAAGGTATAAGTTTTTTATTAATAGATATGAAGACTGCAGGTATTGAAGTAAAACCGATCATAACTGTGGACGGATCTCATGAAGTGAATATGGTATTTTTTGATAATGTTAAAGTCCCTTGTGAGAATATTGTGGGCGAAGTAGGACAAGGTTGGAATATAGCTAAATTTCTTTTAATGCACGAAAGAAGCGGCATAGCAGGTATATCTGGTCTAAAGAGGGAATTGTCTAGATTAAGAGAACTTTCTGCTTCAACAATAGTTAACGAAGGTACTTTGTTAGACGAGCCAGCCTTTCGAGCAAAAATAGAACAAACTGAAATTGAATTAACTGCTACTGAGTATACAGAGCTAAGAACTCTCTCTTCAATTTCGTCTGGAGGTTCCCCTGGAGCTGAAGCCTCAATTTTAAAAATAAAGGGTACGGAACTTCAACAAAAGTTATCAGAATTGTTTGTTGAAATGTTGGGTTATTATGCCCATCCTTTCTTTGCAGAAAATGAATTAGGTTCTAATGATTCCATTGGACCAGAATATGCAGGTTCTATAATGCCTCATTATTTAAATTATAGAAAAGTTTCCATTTATGGAGGTAGCAATGAGATTCAAAGAAATGTTATTTCAAAAGCTATTTTAGGATTGTAATTATGGATTTTACTTTTAATGAAGAACAAACCCTTATACAAAGACAGGTGGAACAATTTATACAAAGAGATTATGACTGGGAAAGCCGTCAATCCTTAATTTTAACAGATTCCGGTTATAGCTTAGACAATTGGAATACTTTTGCAGAACTTGGCTGGTTAGGAATTTCTATTTCAGATGATTCTGGGGGTTTCGGTGGTTCTTCTGTAGATACCATGATTCTTATGGAAGAATTTGGAAAAGGACTAGTCCTAGAACCTTTTCTGGAGACTGTAGTTATGTGTGCTGAACTAATAGATAAAGCTGGCACTTTAGAACAAAAAAAAGATGTCTTAACGGATGTTGTAGAAGGAAAAATACAATTGGCTTTAGCATATGCTGAACCTCAGAGCAGATTTAATTTAGCCGATGTGATGACTGAGGCGAAGCTTGAAAGTGATAATTTTATTCTTAATGGCTTCAAATCTGTTGTCATGAATGGACCAAATGCAAATAAATTTATTATTTCAGCAAGAACCTCAGGTGATCAAAGAGATGAATCTGGAATTTCACTCTTTTTAGTAGATGCTGAAGTATCCGGCCTTTCTTCAAGAGACTATCAAACTGTTGATAATAGAAGGGCCTCTGAACTTACATTAGAATCTGTTGTAATACCTAGGTCATGTTTAATTGGAGAACTAGACGAAGGTTTTATGGTGTTGGATGCTGCTATTGATAGATCTATACTGGCTATATCAGCCGAAGCCGTAGGTGCTATGGAGGTTCTTTATAAAACTACCGTAGAATATACAAAGACAAGAGAACAATTTGGAACTCCTATAGGTAAATTTCAAGTATTACAACACCGTATGGTTGATATGTTTATGGAATACGAGCAATGTAAATCACTGCTATATATGGCAACAATGAAACACGATGAAGACTCTGCTGATGCAAAGAAAGCTATCTCTGGTTTGAAATATCAAGTTGGTAATGCTTCAAAGTTTATTGGTCAGCAATCTGTTCAACTACATGGTGGCATGGGAGTAACAGACGAACTTAATGTTGGTCACTACTTTAAAAGACTCACAACCATTGGAACAATCTTTGGTAATTCAGATTACCACCTTAAAAAATATACTTCTTTATAAATTATGGCAAATGATCAACCAGATAAGAGAACTCGACCGGAACTACCAAAAGATTCTTTTGGAGATTTTCAATACAGGCAAGCCTTAGCTGAAGAAATGCTACCCATAATTGGGCGTATCTATAGAGATAATGTTCATTTACTTTTGTATGGTAAGCCATTGGTGAATTTATCAGTATCAGAGTTGATGCAGGCCCATAGATTTGTAAGAGAAACAGAAGATAATGAACTTAGCGAGTTTGAAACTTATCAAGTAATTGCTTGTTTGAATGATTTAGCGCTAGGACCCGCTGAAGTAGATATAGGTATTATTGCAGCAGCGTATTTATTTGATAATAGGGACCTTTCAATAGATAATTTTGTTAAAGAATCTGTTGAGGATTTGATAGGAGTTAAGGGATCTATTCTTGAATCTGCTCAGGATGTTGTTCTATATGGTTTTGGAAGAATAGGACGATTATTAACTAGAATGCTAGTAGAAGATTCAGGTGGGGGAGATAATCTAAGACTTAGAGCTATAGTAGTAAGAAAATCTGTAGAAAATGATCTTATAAAGAGAGCTAATCTTATACGAACTGATTCTGTTCATGGACCATTTAAAGGCACAGTTAGGGTTTTGGAAGAGGAGAATAAATTAATAATAAACGGCAACGAAGTTCAAGTTATTTATACCAATGATCCTGCATCAGTAAATTATATGGACTACGGCATAAAAGATGCGCTCTTGGTTGATAACACTGGAGTTTGGAGAGATAAGAAAGGTCTTGAACAACATCTAAATTGCAAGGGAATACAGAAAGTTTTACTTACAGCGCCAGGTAAAGATGGCATAAAAAATATTGTACATGGAATTAATAATTCAGCTATGGACTCGACTGATACAATTTTGGGGGCTGCATCATGCACAACTAATGCAATTGTTCCAGTTCTGAAAGTTATCGATGAAGAATATGCTATCAAGTCAGGACATATTGAAAGTGTTCATTCATATACTAATGATCAAAACCTCATTGATAATTTTCATAAGAAAGAAAGGAGAGGTAGAAGTGCTGCTTTAAATATAGTCATAACAGAGACAGGAGCTGATAAGGCAATTGCACAAGTCCTGCCTGAACTTAAGGGAAAATTAACTGCCAATGCGGTTAGAGTACCAACTCCAAATGTTTCTTTAGCTATTATGAAGTTAGAGTTAGGAGTCGATCTAGAATTAGAAAACTTAAATTTATTTTTAAGACAAAAAGCTTTTCATTCTGAATATAAAAACCAGATAGGTTACACAAATTCACCTGAAGTTGTTTCTAGTGACTTTGTTGGTAATACTCATGCGGGAATTGTAGATTCTGCTGCAACCATAGTTAATGGAAAGAATTGTGTAATTTACGTATGGTATGACAACGAGTTTGGATATACAGCTCAATTGCTTGGGGTGGCTAAGGAAATGGTAGGTTTGACATACAAAAGATATCCCAAATTTGACTAAACTTCCTAGCTAAGTAGTCTTTCCATCTTTATAATACGCGCGCGATCTTTGTGGTTTGTCTCTCTTTAATTTGCTAGGGAATGATAAAAGTTAAAAAAGGTTTAAACGTCCCGATCAGCGGAACTCCAGCTGATTCGCTTGATGCGTCTAAAAAAGTTAGGTCTGTTGCCTTGTTAGGATCCGACTACAACGGCATGAAACCAACTATGCTTGTCGAAGAAGGGAATAGTGTAAAAATAGGACAGGCTCTATTCGAAGACAAAAAAAATCCAGGGGTCATTTTTACTTCGCCAGCTGGAGGTAAAATTGAATCAATTAATAGAGGTGCAAGAAGAACTCTTCAATCCGTGGTTATTGAAATTGCTGACAATGAAGAAAGTGTAGACTTTCTTCCATATAGTATAGAAGACCTGGAAATAGGAAATAGTGCCCAAATAAAGCGTCAATTAGTTAATTCTGGTTTATGGACAAGCTTTAGAACACGACCCTTTAGCAAAATTCCTGCTATTAATTCTATTCCAGCAAATATTTTTATCACAGCCATCGACACAAATCCATTAAGTGCCAATGTTGATTTGATAATCAATCTAAATAAAGATTACTTTAAGGCTGGTCTTAAAGTTATTAAAACTCTAACTGAAAATAATATTCATCTTTGTGTAGGCGTAGATTTTTCTTTAAGTCTAGATGAAGATAAATGAAGATAACACAATTATTGAACAAGTGTTTGAGGGTCCCCATCCTGCGGGTCTAGCGGGAACACATATGCATTTCTTGTCTCCAGCTACTCTAACTAATATCAACTGGTCAATCAATTATCAAGACGTCATCTCCTTTGGAGAATTATTCTTGACAGGAAAACTACCAAATAAAAAAATAATAAGTTTGGCAGGACCTCAAGTACTAAAACCTCGCCATGTAGAAACCAGGATAGGTGCATGCACAGACGAAATTTGTGCTGGAGAACTTACTCATAGGGATAATAGAATTATCTCAGGATCTGTTATTAACGGTAGAGAAGCAATAGGACCTTATGCTTATTTAGGAAAATATCATTCTCAAATATCAGTTGTATGTGAATCTAGTAAAGTTGATAGAGAATTCATGAATTGGCTCAACCCAGGTCCAAGAAAATTTTCTCAAATCCCTCTCTTCACTTCCTCTTTGTTTCGCAGGAAAGAATTTAAGTTTAAAACACTAATGAATGGATCTGATCGGGCTATTGTGCCCATTGGGGTTTATGAAGAAGTGCTGCCTTTAAACCTTTTAGCTACTGTTTTAATGCGGTACATAGCCGTAGGAGATACTGAAAAAATACAAGACTTAGGAGGACTAGAGCTTGATGAAGAGGATCTTGCTCTTTGTAGTTTTGTTTGCCCTAGTAAGTATGATTTTGGTTCTTTACTTAGAAGTAACCTCAATCAAATAGAAGTTGAGGGTTAGCATGAAACCTCTAAGAAGCCTTCTAGATAAAATAAAACCTAATTTTTCTAAAGGCGGATCTTTAGAAAAATGGTTTCCTTTATTTGATGTTTTTGAAAATCTTTTCTATTCATCTGACAAGAGAACTTTTGGTTCAGTTCACGTAAGAGATAGTTCTGATTTACAGAAAATTATGGTGGTAGTTTGGTTTTCTACTTTCCCAGCGATGTTTTATGGAATGTACAATATTGGTTTTCAAGCTCTCACAGGCATTGATGCGCTGGGTGGAGCTATTCCAGAAGGAGATTGGCATACAATTTTCATCAATTTATTATGTAATTATGATCCAAATAATATCTTTGACTGCATCTGGTATGGGGCATGTTATTTTATTCCAATTTATCTAGTAACTTTTATTGTAGGAATAACTTGGGAAATTATATTTGCAATAGTTAGAGGACATGAGATTAATGAAGGGGCATTTGTTACAACTGTTCTTTTTGCTCTTTGTTGTCCACCTGATGCTCCGTTGTGGCAAGTTGCTCTAGGGATAAGTTTTGGTTTAGTTATAGGGAAAGAAATTTTTGGTGGAACTGGTAAGAACTTTTTAAACCCAGCTTTAACTGGTAGAGCTTTTTTATACTTTGCCTACCCGCTAACTTGGTCTGGAGATTCTGTTTGGGTTGCTCTGGATGGTTATACTTCTCCTACTTTACTTGGAATAGGAGCACAAGATGGAATGCAAGGCATAGAAGCAAGTCATTCTTGGTTGGAGGCCTTTATAGGCAGCATACCTGGTTCTGTAGGGGAAACTTCTACTCTCTTTATCCTTATAGGGTTGCTTGTACTCCTATATACAAGGGTGGCCTCTTGGAGAATTATCTTAGGCGTTCTTGCTGGAACAGCCTTCATGTCTTCATTTTTTAATATGATAGGTTCCGAAACAAACCCTATGTTTAATCTGCCATTCTATTGGCATGTTGTTATTGGTGGTTATGCTTTTGGATTAGCTTTTATGGCTGTAGAACCAGTTTCAGGGTCTCATACGAACCTAGGCAGGTGGTACTATGGAATTCTCATAGGCATTATGGTTGTTCTTATTAGAGTTATAAATCCAGCCTTCCCTGAAGGTATGATGTTAGCCATATTGTTTGCTAATTTATTTGCTCCTTTAATAGATCATTTTATTCAAGAAAGGAATATTAAGAAAAGAAAGAAGGCGATCTTTTAATAATGAGAAATAACGACACCATCTCTAAAACTCTATTGGTTGCAATATTATTATGCTTATTTTGCTCCGCTATTATTTCTTATACAGCAGTTAGTCTTAAAGATCTTCAAGAGGCCAACGTTAGACTAGACATGCAAAAGAAAATACTAGCTTCAGCTAACCTGCTAGATGAGAACAAAACTGTAGAAGAACTTTTTGGAAGCATTGAATCAAAAATTATAAACTTAGACACTGGTAGATACGATTCTTCAATTAATTTATCATCTTTTTCAGAACGTGCTTACGCAAGAGACGTGAATACTTCTACAGTTCTATCTGTCGATCAAGACATTGCGACTATAAAAAGAAGAGAAAATTATCAGAAAGTTTATTTACACTACCAGAATGGCAAGATATCAGCCGTTATTCTTCCTGTAAGAGGATACGGTCTTTGGGGAACCTTGTATGGATTCTTAGCATTGGAGTCAGATCTTAAAACTATCATTGGACTAGAGTTCTACCAGCACAAAGAAACAGCAGGTCTAGGTGCAGAAGTTGATAACCCGAGATGGAAAGCTTTGTGGGAAGGTAAAAAAATATCTTCAGAAACTGGAGAAATACTTATTTCTGTCATAAAAGGTTCTGTCGATAAAACTTCTCCAAAAGCACAATATCAAGTAGATGGACTTTCAGGAGCGACAATCACAGGTAGAGGGGTATCAAATTTGCTTAGCTTTTGGTTAGGCGACCTAGGATATGGTCCTTATATGAAAGAAATGTTAAGTAAAGACGAGGATGCAGATGTCTAAAATTAAAGAAGTCCTCTTAAATCCAATTTTTAATGATAATCCTATAGCTTTACAGATATTAGGAATCTGCTCGGCCTTGGCTATAACGGGAAGCCTTTATCCCACACTCATTATGTGCGTAGCTTTAACTGTGGTTGTTTCTTTTTCTAGCCTTTTAGTTTCTTTAATACGAAACCACATACCCAACAATATAAGAATAATTGTTCAAATGACTATTATTGCCACCCTGGTGATGCTTGTTGACGAGCTTTTACAGGCATTTGATTATGAAACAAGTAGAACCCTTTCGGTCTTCGTAGGCTTAATAATTACAAATTGTATAGTTATGGGACGGGCAGAAGCATTTGCTATGCAAAATGGACCCTGGTTAAGTTTTGTAGATGGTCTAGGCAATGGCCTGGGATATAGTATTATTCTTATTCTCCTGGCCTTTATTAAGGAATTATTAGGGGCAGGAACATTGTTTGGTTTTGAAATATTACCTCTAGTTCAAAATGGGGGATGGTATGTAGGAAATAACTTCTTACTTTTAGCTCCTAGTTCATTCTTTCTTATAGGATTAATGATCTGGGGCCTTAGATCTTGGAAAACTGAACAAGTAGAAGCTCCTAAGTATAAGATTGCAAAAAATAGTCTTGAATCGGAAGAGGGGGCTTAATATGTTTGAATATTACTTGAACCTCTTTATAACGGCAGTTTTTATAGAAAATATAGCTCTAGCCTTTTTCCTGGGTATGTGTACTTTTTTAGCTATTTCAAAAAAAATAGATGCAGCAATTGGATTGGGAATTACAGTAATAGTTGTACTTACTATTACTGTTCCTATAAACAATCTAATTTACAATTATGTACTAAAAGAAGGTGCTCTTACCTGGGCAGGACTTTCTGATACAGACCTAACGTTTGTAGGTCTAATAAGTTATATAGGTATCATTGCTGCAGTAGTTCAAATTCTTGAGATGTTCTTAGATAAGTATATTCCGGTTTTATACAATGCTCTTGGAGTCTTTCTTCCTTTAATTACTGTGAATTGCGCCATTCTAGGTGGTTCTTTATTTATGGTTGAGCGTAATTATTTTTTTGTAGAAAGTGTAGTGTACGGTTTTGGAGCAGGAACAGGTTGGGCTCTAGCTATTGTTGCTCTTGCAGGAATAAGAGAGCGGTTAAAATATGCAGATATTCCTGACGGTCTGGAAGGTCTGGGTATAACTTTTATAACAGTAGGGCTGATGTGCTTTGGTTTTCTTTCTTTTGGAGGAATTTCTTTGTAACTATGAATACTCTTTTAGAAAATGAAATATTTTTGGGCATCTTAGTTTTTACTATAGCTGTTAACACTATGGTGTTGATTATTTTAGGGGCTAGAAGATTATTAGTAAGCACAGGAAATATAACCATTGAGATGAATGACTCTGCGAAGAGTGTTGTTGTGCAAGCGGGAGGAAAATTACTTCAAACGTTGGCTGCTCAGAACCTATTTTTATCTTCGGCTTGTGGTGGTAAAGGTACTTGCGAGCAATGTAAATGCCAGGTCTTAGAAGGAGGAGGATCTATCTTACCTACTGAAGAGATTTATTTTACAAATAAAGAGAAAAAAGAAGGTTGGCGACTGTCATGCCAGGTTCCAGTTAAAGATAATATGCAAATCATTGTCCCTAATGAAGTGTTTGGTGCAAAAAAATGGGAATGTGAGGTGATTTCAAATGATAATGTGGCAACATTTATTAAAGAATTAGTTTTAAAACTTCCGGAAGGAGAAGAGGTTAGATTCAAGGCAGGAGGCTACGTTCAGATGGAAATACCTCCTTATTCTTTAGACTACAAGAGTTTTGATATATCGGAAGAATATCATGATGATTGGGACAGATTTGGAGTTTGGGATAATAAGGCTACTACTCGTGAGCCTGTCATAAGAGCCTATTCAATGGCTAATTACCCTAATGAAAAAGGAATCATGAAATTTAATATTAGAATTGCCTCTCCTCCTCCCGGAACAGATTTTCCGCCTGGAGAAATGACCTCTTATATTTTTAATTTAAAAGAAGGTGAGAAACTAACTATATTCGGCCCGTTTGGAGATTTTTTTGCTGAAGATACAGATAATGAAATGGTATTTATTGGCGGTGGAGCTGGCATGGCTCCAATGAGATCTCATATTTTTGATCAACTTCTTCGTTTAAATTCTAATAGAAAAATAACTTTCTTTTATGGCGCACGAAGTTTAAGAGAGATGTTTTATACTGAAGAGTATGATGCTTTAGCTGAAAAATATGTAAACTTTAGCTGGCACGTTGCATTATCAGATCCTCTTCCTGAAGATAATTGGGGAGGCTACACAGGGTTCATTCACCAAGTTATTCATGATCAATACTTAAAAAACCACGATGCTCCTGAAGATTGCGAATATTATATGTGTGGACCTCCCATGATGATGGATGCTTGCTTTAAGATGTTGGATGATTTAGGCGTAGAACC
>Ga0209501_10005039_pt1 | contig 12369 bp, 11 predicted proteins | sample ArcticOcean_MG_C_4_FD_187434 | JGI IMG/M metagenome (GOLD analysis project Ga0209501, IMG submission 187434) | Marine microbial communities from western Arctic Ocean - ArcticOcean_MG_CB4_134 (SPAdes) (version 2) | ecosystem: Environmental > Aquatic > Marine > Oceanic | place: Arctic Ocean...
GAGTATCGGCAGTCGCTTATAGGACTTTACGATTTTATCAGCGTGAATCCCAACCAGAAGGAAATCACCGCACGCTCTGGCTTTCTGGAAAAAGTTGACGTGACCATAATGAAACAAGTCAGCAACGGCGTCCACATATACGCGCATGATTATTCTTTCCTCAAGGTAACGACAAGTTTAAGTTAAATGTGGAGTGCCGGTCTGTGGTACCAAGGCATTACGCCTGCCAGAGTGAATCGCAGAGTTGGGGGGTATAGACATAATTCAAGCCGGGGACCAAGCGTTCGCCATACAAAACTTCCCGGTGATCGTCATAGACGATAGAGACCACATAATCACCCTCCACGGGCAGGGTGAAGAAAACTCTGCCATCGCTATCTGTGTTGGCGTTTTCCAATCCGGTCAACGCTGTTGTTGACACCATGCCGATCTGTGCTTGATCAACTGGCAAGCCATCAAGATCAAGGACTTTGAGATAGCCGGTGTGTGACGACGGTACAAAGCGGTTATCAAGGGACATCGTCCTTCTATGCTCTGCTGGAATTATGCTCTGGTTGGTCACTTCCAATATAGCAGATTCAAATTCGCCGAAATCCTTTGGAACACGCCAGTCCGAACCATAGCGGAGCCTGAGATAATCCTCGGGCGGGTTGGGAACCAAAAATGTTTCACCAAGAAAATCAATTTCTTTAAGATTCGTGTGTAAGTTGACAGGAATCTGGACGACCGGATACTGGTAGATACTTTCGCCGATAATGCGATAACAGTTCCAGTCGATCGGTACACCGTATTGTTTCATCTCGATGGAAATGCCGATCTCGCTGACAATCACGTCTGGGGTAAAGCCTTTCTGGCTGAACAGGTCGACCGCCTTGTACACCTGTTCCTCGGTAAGGCCGTGCAAGCCGATTATGGAGCCCACATCCAGATCATCGTCCCAAGCGATCAGGCAACCCTCTCTGACTGCTCCCAGACAGGTTCCGTGCCGCAAAAAGAACACAATGCCGAGTTCGTCCAGAATTTTCTTGGCTTCTTTCAGCACCGTTTCCGCAACGGTCATTTCCATCGGTTCAAAAACAGTTGCGTTCATGCGTAGTACTCGACTTAGGTGTAAGGACTAAATTCACGAAAATAACGACTTATCCCGCATCCCTTGATAATTGGTCTAATTATTTTAGTCGGTAAGATGACAATTAAAAAACAGAATGATACAGAGGAACTTCTCATTAGAGGAACAGTTGCCCATGTCCTCCCGACTGACTAGAGTGATCATCGAGTGTTTCAAGCTCAGGGGGAGAGCACTGTCTTCACACTGCGAAGGTCGATAGTTCCATCCTCCTCGACCCCACCAACTCACCGATATATTTACGGGGCGGCTAAATCTCGGATCGAAGCGCAAGGACCTTCTGCAGTGCCGGGCGTGCCTTCAACCGTTCGAGGTACGCGGTCACGTTATGCAACTCGGATAACTGGCTGCCGATTTGCTCGGAAATCACGCAGGCATGGCCTGTCACGGTGTCTGCCGCGGTGAATTCACCGGCCAGATAGTCTCTGTCAGCGAGATGGGCATCGACGGTCTTCAATAGGTTGCCCAGGAGTTTGAGTGCCCGCTTAGCGTGTACCTCCGAGCGCCGGTCCGGAGGCAGCAGGATCGCCTCAACGACGTAGTTGCCCATCGGGGCCATCAGCATACCCTCGGCATAGTGCAGCCACTTCAGGTAGACAGGAAAATCCGGAGAGTCGATCGGGGGCGCCAAACGCCCCTCTCCATAGCGGGCTACCAGGTACTGCGCGATCGCCGTACTCTCGGTAATTCGCACGTCGTTGTCATCCAGAACTGGGACCCGCCCATTCGGGTTGATCGCGAGGAATTCCGGCGAGCGCATCGCCTTGTCTCCGAGCTTATAGCGTTCCAGCTCGTAGTCGAGGCCGAGTTCGTTCAGAAGCCAAGCCGTTCGTTCGGCGCGGGTGTTCGGAGCGAAATATAGTTTGATCATTCTGTTTTCTTGGATTTGAGGGATGTTCGTTGTGTGCGAATATGATGGTATCTAAAGATGCCATCGACTGCTCCTTTTTACAGTTTAGGTCTTTGCATAATCCACCGTAAACCATCGTTCGGGTAGGATCGAAACTCGAATCGATGCTACCTCGTTACTGCCCGCTGCATAGGCGATACCCTTCTGTTCGCCAAGATAACGAATAGCCATAGATTTAAGGTCTGACTCATTGCTGGTAGGTTCGATCTTTGTAACGCGCCCCTCGACGGACACGTACTTATATGGTGTGTCCTCGGTCTGAGCCACTAGTGCAACAGGCGTACCGACTTTCAGCAATTGGCCTTTCAACGACTCCTGACCCGTAATCAGCCATACCTCATCACCAGGCGAGTAGTCATACCATACAGGTACTGTTAGCGGGGCCGCCCCTTCCTTGCGTGGGACCGACAGCACACCTACATGGACATCTGCTAGAAAAGATTCGCGTTCCTCGACGCTCATACGTGTATCTGCCATCTGCTATCTCCGTAAACAAAAATCAGGATTCTAAATGCTTTCTGAAAACTTGATGTAAGCACCGCATCATGCAGATGATCTGGTGCTACGATGAGCTTCTCTTTCTAAAGATAAACCGAATACCACCCACCACTGTGTGGGGTGTATAGGCAAACCTTGCAAAACTAATCTAGTTGCGCCAATGTCTGGTCGTGACTAAATTGTGACCAGTTTTCCTACAACTGCTGTCAGTTAATCACCAGCTCATCGACTGCCTGGGTGATTAGCTCACAGACTCCATCTGTGACGACAGCCTGCTCACCCAGTGCCATCATATGGCCATTTGTCCTATCGACCATTAGCATGTGCATGAAGAAGACCATCCCAGGCTTCAGGATTTGCTGCTCACCTTCACGGATCAGTGGATTTTCCATCCAGGTCGGTGGAAACATAGCACCCATCGTATAACCACAAACATTGAGATAACTGTCTTCGAAACCTCCAGCGATGAAAGCCCGACGATGTCCCTCAAAGACATCGCTCACTGTCTTTCCTGGTCGTAGAACCTCTTCACAGGCCTGAAGCGCCTCGCGGCACACGGAGAACATGGCCCGATGTGCCGGGCTGGCCTGACCCGTGACTAACGCAAAGGTCAGCGCCGCGTGATAATGTCGGTAGGAAGCCGCGAACTCGTGAAAGACCTGGTCATTCTCCTCGATACAGCGCCCGCCCGACTTGTAGCGCACTAGCAGAGCCGAGGGACCGCTGCCCATAGGCCAGACGTGGGCCGGCGTGTCGCCGTCACTCGACCAGATGATACGGTGCATAGCCGCGCGAATATCACCTTCGAAAGCACCCGGCACCGACAAGCGCACCGCCTCCTCCTGGACAGCGTGGCAGATCTCCCCTGCCTTTCGCATGTAGTTCAACTCTGCCGGGCTTTTAACTAACCGCTGCTGGCGCAGGAGGTCTGAGGCGTCCACGAGCTCGCAGAAGCTCTCAAGCGCCACTTCCAGCATTTGGCCTCGCTTGGCAGACAGCCCGTAGGCATCGTATTCGACCCCAATGCGCTTGCCACGCATACCATGACCATCAAGCATCTTTCGTACATCGTTGGCCGGGTTCTCAGATCCTGAATCTAACCAGATACGAACATCCCTGATAATCGAGGTATAGCCTGCCTGAACTCTGTCAGCCGAGCGAGTAACTAAGGTCAACACGCCATTGACTCCGAGAAACAGTGTTTGGAACAGCACAAAACCGTCGGTGTCGTAACCCGTCAGGTAGTACATGCTCTCCTGCTTGAAGAGGAGCAGACCATCGAGGTTATGTGCGTTGATCCGCCGTCGCGCCTCTAAAAGACGCGCGTCAAACTCTTCCTGGGTGAAATGTAGATTCATAGCCCCTTCCCGAATGTCGGATGTCACCGACTATAAAGGCTGATCGATGTAGTAGACCTGGAAAAGCTATCAATTGCATCATCGAGGTCATCAAGCCAAACACTACCACCGCTGCGTGGGATAGATATTCGAATTCGTTTTTTATGGACAGGGGTGGGGTGTGACTGATACCAGTCCATTTGAGTTACTTCTAGTCACTTTCGCGTGGGATCATCATCGATATCAGTTGGGCAAAGTACTCGCTGCATCTTCTACTATGCCCAAAGTTTTAGCTATATCGTCATCCGTCAGCGCGAGAGATATATAGAACTTCCCAGGAATTTTTAGGATTCTGTTTTTCCTCAGAGTGGCATCAAAATGAGCTGCTTTGTCCTTGTTTCCCAACAACACCTCCCGATAATTCTCCACAGATTCAGAGGAAAACACTACGTCGAATAAAGTAGGATGACCTATGCTTTGGGCCGAATGGCCCGCCGCTTTTAAACAACGAACAAAGCCTTGCATTAAAGTTTGGCCTGTTCTCTCTAGTTTCTCGTATTGGCCTGGGCGCTGTAGAATCTCAAGAGTTTTGAGCCCCGCAGCAACAGCCAGTGGATTACCACTTAGCGTTCCAACTTGCATAACAGATTGACCCGCACCAACTTTATTTTTATCGAAATGTGCCATGATGTCGGACCGACCAGCAATAGCCGCAAGTGGTAAACCACCCCCTATAATTTTCCCTAGAGTACATAAATCTGGCACTACATCATAAACCGATTGAGCACCGCCGTAAGCAAATCGAAAACCGGTCACAATTTCGTCGAAAATTAGAACAATGCCATACCGTGAACACTCCTCGCGGAGAGTCTCAAGAAAACCAGGGACCGGTGGAATAATACGCTGGAAAGGTTCGACAATAATGCCGGCAATTTGGTCAGCATATTTTGATATTAACGAACGTATGAATTCAGCATCATTAAATGGCGCTATAAGAACCTCACCTCGCACAGATTCGGGAATACCCGCTGAGTCAGCTACTGCTACAGGAAAGTCGGCCAGACTTCTTGGCGCGAGACTCATCTGAGCCTCTGCGGACATACCATGGTACCCACCTTCAAATTTCACAATTTTGTCTCGGTGGGTAAAAGCACGGGCCAAACGCATCGCGTACATGTCAGCTTCGGTGCCAGTTGAAACATATCTTACTTGTTCCGCGCAGGGAACAGCTTTACAAATTTCTTCTGCAAGTTCGATGCTGGCCGCATTCTGAGCAAAGAAAGTCATACCCTTTGAGAGCTGCTCAGCAACTGCTTCCAAGACTTCTGGATGTCCATGCCCAAGAATCATTGGTCCAGAGCCAATCAAATAATCTATGTACTCGTTACCATCTTCATCCCAAACTCTTGACCCCCGACCTTCTCGGATAACAACATCGGGATGAAAATCACCCAACCCACCACCCGGCATGACTTGGCGGGCACGAGAAAGAATATCTTGTTGCTTCATAAATTCCTGCTATTCAATTCAATATCGTTGTAATTGCGACTAAAGAATTCTAATGTTCTTGGCTGAGGTTCAAATCCTCTCACCCCGACCATTTAACGCTTGTATTTTAAGTCATTCTGGCAGACCCTGCCTCTTGAGGATTTTCAGTGAGTTGATCAACAAACATCTGCGTGCGCACTTTAATTCAGTTAATAGAAATCTAAGACCATACGAATATTTCTGGATCACTTTGAGTGTACCCAAAAAACGTTGCCAACGTAATTCTTGGTCTCTTGCCAAGAAATTTAGGTATCACATGGGGGCATTCGGCTCGGAAGAAATAAAGATCCCCTGGTGATAAATTAACTTCATATGTGGAGATTGAATTGGCCTGCACGTAATGCTCAAATTTATCCGCACTAATCATATTAGCTTCCGGTTCATCCAGGCCAAGGTAAACCGTCTCCATCATATCTTCGAACTCGTTGTTCCACTCGCATCGATACAAGATTGAATCACAACTAGCGAACTCCTCCTCCGGGTCCTGAAGTAATAAAACACCTCCCAGTTGATGTTCGAATCGATGAACTGCATATTGCGTTCGTTTTTCCGCCGATGCATGTAATGTTGAACCTTTGTTTCGTACTGAATCAATATGTGGTGGGTATCCCCAATTTGGCATGTGGCATCTGAAAATTGCAGGTCCGTATCTCCTTCCATCCGGCTCATGCGCGGTGAGTGCCGATTTTGTACCTGAAAATTGTTCTAACCAGTGGTAGAGCACATGGACTGGATTCACTAGCCCATCGAAAAGGTGTTCATAGAGTTCATTTGTCTGTTTCGATTGCGTAAAAAACTCATCCGGCTTATTTGCCAAATTTCCTAGGCTTGTTCCCAAATCGAAACGTTCTATCTTCGATCTACCATTCCCTCCGCGACCATATTCTTCAAACCCAACAAATAACTTACGGTCAAAGAGACGCTGCAAAAGCAGCCGACAATTCTCTTCTGAATAGGCTCCACGGACTACAATTGCTGGAATATCTCCAGTCGCTACGCTGTGGATGGCATTGACGTATTCGTGGCTGACAGGCGCTGTTTGAAAACTGAGTGCATTCCAGGTCTCTAACAAAATCAACCTCCAGTTGATCCAAATGTTTAAGACTTTCTTTCCAAGTAGGGCGGTGATAACGATACGAATACTAATCACAAAGTTTGATCCAACATCAGAGCAATTTTTACTAACCCCTGAAACTAATTCAATTTCACTCTAGATGTAAAGTTGTCCTCAAGTAAACTTCTTGTCTCCAATAGCCGTCCATCTCTAGGTTTTTCTCAAATGATAAATGGGTGAATACACCTCTACCTTAAGGTACAAAGGAAATACCTTGTGCAACCATCTCGTAAGTTTCTGAATCTAGTTCTTGATTGTTCCAGTAGATTGTCCCCGCGACGACTGGCGCAAGGCCCATAATAGCTTTTAAGACCGTAGACTTACCCGCGCCATTGGGTCCCATGATCGCAACAATTTCGTCCTGCCCGAGACCTACGGGCACCTTATCTAGGCCTACCATCACACTGTAATGTACGAAAACCTGACTAAGATGCAGGATAAATTTCCCATTACTATGCCGAGTGGTAATTGATTGATCGCCATAATTCCTATTTAGCTACATTGTGTTATAGGTAGACTCGGGGAATCCCTTGGCCGACGTTTAATGCAAGTGCTGCCTTAACTCCTATGCCGTGAGACAGCATAACTTCGCTGGGCTCAATGGTGGTGCCATCCTGTTGCCCAATAATCACAACTTCATCGCCAACTTGAGCATCAGGGACATCTGAAAGATCGATTCGAGTGTGCTCAAGAGAGAAAGGACCGAGTATTTGTACTCGGTGTCCGCGAACCAATACATGACCACAAGTTAAGGACGCCATGCCGTCACGAAGGCCAGTTGGAATCATACCCATCCGAAGCCCGTCACGCAGCGGGAAGGGAACCATTTCTGGATAATCTCGACGCGTTACTTCTTTGATATGGATGAGGTGGCTTTTCAGAGCATGGAAAACCGGTTGTAGATTCATATCTGACGTAGATGGTCCGGGTGGAGTAAGACCAAACAGAATATGACCAGGATCAACAGCATTGAGATTAAATTCTCGGGTATAACGAAGCACTGCGCTACTTGAAACAAATTTAATAGGAATATTAATGTTCAATTGTTTAAGTTTTTCACAGACACCAAAATATCGATCGAGTTGCCAGGATATATAGGGCGATACATCGCCTTTCCCAGGGACATCAACATGTGTGTACAACCCTTGGATTTCTAAGTTAGGAAGACCACGAATATGTTTAATCAGCTGAACTGCATCGGCAGGGTCTACACCTAGCCTTTCTAACCCAACATCAATTTTGACGAATACCTGGATGGGTTTTGTTGCAAAAGAAGAATATGTATCAGCCACTATCTGATCGAAGACAGTTGGCATAACATTGGTATCTATGACGGCTGCGACAGTAGATGAATCGGTTACATGTCCAGCGTAAAGTAATATGGGCAGATCGATGCCATGATTTCGCAGTTCAGCTGCGTCTGCAAGGTCCGCAACCGCGATCGCATCGCAACCACACGTCACTATAACTTTTGCGACTTCCTTTAGTCCAAAACCATAACCGTCGCCCTTTAATGCTGCGATAATTTGTGTGTCAGTTCCGACAACTCGACGAATCTCGCCTACATTGCTAGCAACCGCGCTGAGATCAATTTCGAACGAATTAGGCCGGCGTAACGAGGTATATGGCATCTATTTCTCCTACTCTACAGAGTAATGAGGCTCACGTGCCAAGGTAAGCACTAATTACTTCCGGTAAATTTAAAACTTCTTCGACATCACCTTCTGCTAAAACGGAACCGGCATCCATAACAATTATATGATCAGATAATTCTCTTACTATATCCATGTTATGAGAGACAAAAATTACAGTACAGCCTTTTTCTTTTAATGCAATTAGCAGTTGTTTTACTTCGTCTAACATTTTGGGGAAAAGACCAGCGAATGGCTCATCGAACAAAAAAACTTTCACGTCCATGGCTAAAACTCTCGCTATCTCCATTAGCTTTCTCTGACCATAGGAAAGGTCTGAAGCGAGAGAGTCGTGTTTGTGCCAAATTCCGACTGAATCGATAAGTTCTTTCGCTTTACCGTGAAGTTCGGAGTTGGTGCGCTCTAGAAGTGATTGAAAAACCCCTCGTTTTGTCAACACAACAAGTATATTGTCGAGAGCAGTCATCTGTTCAAATAATCGTACTTCTTGGAATGTTCTGGTTAGGCCATTGGAGGGATTTTCGTGAGGTAGAATTACTCGAAAGTGCTGCTCATCGATAACCACTAGACCTTCTTCGAATGGGAGAATGCCACTCAGAATATTAATGAGAGTTGATTTCCCCGAACCGTTTGGGCCCACAATACTAGTCATTCCAGATTTGGGTAAGGACACCGTTAGATGATCTAGCGCATTTACTGCATCAAATCTTTTCGTCACGGTTTCCGTTTTAATTATTGATTTCAAGTGTGGCTATGCCTAGATGTTCTAGAGTTTATAACGGCCAATTAATCCTTGGGGTCGGAAGAGCATCAGTGCTGTAAGTAATAATCCAAAGATAATCATTCGTGTCTGCCCAACGTAACCTTGAGGGATAAAGGGAACAAAGCGCAAACCCTCTTGCAAAAGGACAAAGATCATAGCTCCAAGCACTGAACCGCGAATGCTGCCTAGTCCACCCATAATAACAATTGCCACCATCATGATGGATTCGAGAAGAATAAAGGAATTCGGATCAATAAATGTTTGGTCGCTCGCAACTAATGCTCCAGCGAGCGCAGCCATCATTGCTGAAATCACCCAGACGGCTAGCTTAAATAGAGTAGCTTTGTAGCCAAAAACTTGAATTGCATCTTCGTCTTCACGAATAGCGATTAGTACACGTCCAAATGATGAACTTACGATCAGCCAGCAGACATAAATTACGAGGGCAAGAAAAATCAGGCTCACTATTGCAAATTCGACTCTCCCATCTGCAGCCCAGAAACCCAGATCGGGCCGTGCAATCGCGTGAATTCCAAACGGCCCTCGTGTGACTGAGCGCCAGTTAACTAATACATTGTGAGCGATAATTGCTACGCTAAATGAGACTAGAACGAAGATGTCGTCGCGAAAGCGGCTCAATACACTCCCCACTAGAAGCGCAAACAGTCCAGCAAGAAGCATCCCAATAGGGAGAGCGGCGAAAAACGGTAGTGCGATAATTGGTATGGTGTCAGTGCTTAGAGACTGGTAGGCGGGATTCGTTGTTAAGATAGCGACGGAGTAGGCACCAATGCCAAAAAAACCGACATGAGCCATCGATAGTAATCCAGTGTAGCCAATCAGTAAGTTAAGGCTTACTGCTAATATTGCCCAGATGCAAAAAATCTGGATGAGGCGAACAGCAAAACCAAAACTTTGTGTGGCCATGAAAGCAAGACTGATTGCCGCCAGCACTAGAATTAGCAAGAGTTCGATGTTGTTTCGAACTCGGGCTTTCAAATGCTTGGATGGTGACGCAGTAGACTTACCATCAGCATTGGCAGTTTGTGGCATTTCGTTATTTTCTCGGCAATAGGCCGGTCGGCCAGAATAGCAAGAAAAAGACCAGCAAGGTGAAACAAATGACGTTTTTCCATTCTGCATCTAGGTGCCAGATGCCGAAGTTTTCTACTAGTCCTAATATAAATCCTCCCAACAAAGCCCCATAGATATTCCCCATTCCTCCAACTACAGATGCAACCCATCCTTTTAACAGTAAGATAAATCCAAAGGTGGGTCTTATAGCGTTATCTTCTCCGAAGAACACGCCACCCAGTGCGGCAAGTGCGGCAGCAATGAAGAAAACTACAGATATGATAGCGGTGCTATTGATGCCGACAACCTGAGCTACCTCTGCATCGTCGCTAATAGCGCGCACTGCCTTTCCAAAATCAGTTTTCTTTAGAAGCCAGATAATTCCTAAAAAAATAAGAAGGACAGCAATAACTACGAAAATATTAAACGGTTTGATATAGGCGCCGCCAATCACTATCGAAGAACTCCCAAAGGTATCCGGGAGCGTCTTACCGGCCGGTGTGAAAATAACGGATTTGATCGCCGTGAAGGCTAGTAATAACCCTAGCGAACCTACTAATACGCCCATGTTAGATCTTGTACCTTTGAGGATATAAATAAAGACCCATCGGTAAAGACCAAGCCCAAGAAAGCCAGCTAACAAAGGACCAACTACCCATGTGATATAAAGATTTGCTCCGGGGGTCCTAAAAATAAATCCACCGCAAATAATTCCAATAATCAAACCGGCGCCGACACCTGTTGACTTCAAAATTTGGTTCGTACCACTTTTGCCAGTAGTAAAGGCAATTAACGTTCTATATCCGATCAGGCCGGCTAAAAGAGCAGACAAAACACCTATGAGGGGGCTCAGATAGATGTGGAGCATCGATCGTTCGGCGCCAAGGAAAAAGGTGGTGTACATTCCTAGAGCGACTGCCATCAATGCCCCAATGCCTAATAACAAAGTTCGGTTAATTCGATGGCGGTATTTTCTATACGGCCATGTACGAAATGCCCAAAAAGTAACAGCAGCAACAAGAACGCCAAAAAACAAATTGAGGAGTGGGCTATTTAAAGCACCTCGGCCAATATTTTGCACCTGACTGCCGGCAAGATAAAAGACTGCATATCCACCCATTGCGGCCATAGCTCCATATGTCAGATCAAAAAACCATACTGTTCCATAAACCAAGGTAAATCCAATTGCGACCAGTGCATAGATAGACCCGATAGTCACTCCATTAAAAACTACCTGCAGAAAACCACTCGGCGATTCGCCAAAAATAATTATCAAATACACAAGTACAGCGATAGCTAAGACAATTTCTAGCGGATATTTAGAAAATTTATGCAAAATGTTCGCCGGTTGGGGATCGCGGTAAGGGGTATTCATAAGTCTGATTAGAGAATTAAGTGAAAGAGTTCGATGAGATAGATTGTACGAAGCTGTATCTGAGAATGTTGCGGCAATAGTGGGAACAATACTAAACTAAGTATGTGAGATGTAGGTTACAGAAATTACCATTTTATTCAATGATGTAATCGTCAATCTACGATGTTGAATGAGAAAATTAACGGCAAAAGATATATCACTATACATTATTGATAGGCGCAGTTGAATTTGGGGTGTTGAATCTAGTATACAAAGAATATACTGCCTGGCAGTATGGGGACAACGTAACACAATAATTCTTTACAAGGAGGATAAACGACAATGAGTAAACTCAAATTTCTACCGCATTCCCTTAAACTGACGGTGGTTGCGGCAGTTGTAACGCTACCGTTAGTCGGATTAGCTCAGGCTGATACATATCGTATTGGAGTTATGCAGGCGCTTAGCGGTGTCGGGGAGACCTATGGTACTGTGCAGGAGAAGGCAATTCGGATGGCTGTTGATGAGATAAATGCGGCCGGGGGAGATCAATTCGAACTAGTCGTAGAAGATTCGAAGTGTAATGCGAGAGATGCAATTACCGCATATACCAAGCTGAGTCAGGTAGATGGCATCAAAGCAATTGTTGGGACATCTTGCAGTGGGGCAGCTTTGGGTGTTGCGCCACTGTTGGCTAAGGATAAGGTCGTTCTAATTTCGGGCTCAAACACCAGTCCAGACCTCACTATGCAGGGCGGGCCGTATTATTTCCGTACCGCGCCAAGTGATATTCAGGTTGGCGAGATTGGCGGCAAATCGGTTTATGATGATGGTCATCGAAAAATTGCATTTATCAACGCAGCGACGGATCCTTCAGAAGCCCTACATAGAGTGGTTAAGAGAGTCTTTACCGGATTAGGAGGGGAATTTATCGCAGCGGAACGATACGACACGGAGCAGCTCGAGTTTCGAACATTAGTAACTAAAGTTCTT
>Ga0209501_10005042_pt1 | contig 12364 bp, 27 predicted proteins | sample ArcticOcean_MG_C_4_FD_187434 | JGI IMG/M metagenome (GOLD analysis project Ga0209501, IMG submission 187434) | Marine microbial communities from western Arctic Ocean - ArcticOcean_MG_CB4_134 (SPAdes) (version 2) | ecosystem: Environmental > Aquatic > Marine > Oceanic | place: Arctic Ocean...
CAAGATTACCAATCCCCAGATCTCTTGCATCTATATCTATCTTTGCCGATAATGCCGCTAACCTTCTAAACAGTCTGTCTTGTCTGGCGGCATCTAATAGGGCACCTGCATCTTCAACAAATTTCATAAAATCTTCATAAGGCTTATATTTCTCTAGTTCACCAAGATGGTTTCCCATCTCCCAATATAGCAGCTTACCTAATATCTTTGCTGTGCGATGGCCCATAGGGTTCCATACATGACTTCGCGATCCTTGTCTGTCCATTTCTTCTTTTAACTTTGGGAAATAACTATACATCTTTTCTTCGTCAGTAATGGGGGGTACGTTTTCAACAACGATCCAATTAAACTCTTCTCCACTATACTCCTTAACAACAGAACTACTCATGGCTCCATGATGATGCACTTTAGGAAATAAACCTTCAAAGTTCTGCTGCATTTCAAACTCCGTTCTATTCATCGAGGCCCCATGACTATTCTTTGCTATTTTAACCACAAAGTCTTCGTCTCCCTGCGGCCTAAGCACCACTCTGAAAGAACCTTGTCCCGCCCATTCAAAGCCGTCAAACAACCGATCCAGAGACTCTTGTGCGTCGTTGATCTCTGCTCCATAGAGAGCTGCCGATATACCCGGCAGCCGATCAACCCAATCTCCGTAGAATCTTTGGATCATTTCTTCTGCATCATCAGCCTCTTCTTCATGCCCCATACTTCTCAGGGCAATTGCGAGCTTCTCTAACTTCTTATCAACACTTCTCATGCTACCATTTGTTTTATTAGTATGCGTGCGTGTGCATACTTTCTTATGTATTTTACATGCGCGTGTGTGCGCTGGCTATGCTGCGTGTGGGCGAGGCTATTGTGACTCCCTGGGTGGAGCTGCACATTTAAGCGGCCTGTTTCCTTATATAAAAGTTGAAAAAAATCCCCAGTAAAAAAATTTGGAATCTACGTTTTTTCTTATATGAAAAAGCAAAAAAAGGTCCTGTGAAATAAGGCACGGTACGCCGTTTTTACCCGGTTTTCACAGGAAACTCAAGATTTTCGGCCCGCGAAATAAACTTTTTGGTACACAGAAAAAAGGTCTTTGTTTTCACAGGAAAAAGGCTTTTTTACCACAGAAAAATAACTTTTTTATCCTGAGAATAAAAGGTTGCTCTGTCCCCCACATATAAAATGTCTTATCTGGCATTAATAAAATAAAAAAGGGCGAATCCATAAAGGAAACGCCCGATTAAATGATAATGCACCGTGGGTCTATGGGTTCCCTTGGTTTTATTATACTCTATTGTTCTTCTTCTGGAAGGAAGGGTAATATATTATCTGCTTCTTCTCTATTGCTCTCTTCGTTATCTGAATCATTGACGAAAGAGAAACTCATTTGCAACTCATCCATTGTATCAGGAAAGAATGGATCATACATTGTGTATTCAAGATTCATTGGATTCCCTGAGGTATAATTATAATCTGAATCACACATGGACTCAAACGTAAGTGAAACCTCTGGCGCTTTCTTAATTAAGAAAGGATGAGAAGGTTCATTCAGACTAAGGAAGTGTTCAATGATATCTCTCTCTTCTCCGAATATAATATTCTTATCTGTCTTTGCATTGTATAGGCTATAAGTTTCCTCATCCATCTCGATGATATAGAAACTCAGTCCAAAGTTTAAACCTGACATAACTCTCTCTCCTTTATATGTTAAATCTCTTATCTAAGTTTGAAAAGAGACTAGATAAATTTTACCTAGTCGTTTGACAAAACTTACAAATAAAATAAAATAATTTGTCAAGACTATTCTTAACATAGCTTATGCTGAAATAATAATATAATGTATGAGGTATATGATATAGAGTTAAACAGTCTGTTTCTTTCATCATCTTATAGCCCGTAGTAAAAAGAAGGCATAGCCCTACACATTGAGATAGTCGATGCCAAACTTCTGTTAAATAATTTCTTTTTAATTTTTCCTGATTCCTGCAACAAAAGCAACTGATGGTTAGTAACATTGATATGTTAAGTTTTTGCCCAGCGGATTGTAACGGGGCGATACTCCCGGAGATAAATGATATGCTTTATGCTGCTGTTGCTGTAATATTCAATGAGGAAAATAAAGTATTAATCGTCAAGAGAAGCAAGGCGGTTGAAACCTTTAAAGGCTATTGGTGCTTCCCTGGTGGTGGTGCCGATGAAGGAGAGACTTCCGAGGAGTGTGCCATCCGAGAGACCTATGAAGAAACCAAGTTGAAGCTAAACCCCTCTACCCTAATTTATTTTTATACTGTAACAAAAGATAGGGATAAAGATATTTATTTCTATATCGCTACAAGCTGGAAAGGAAAGGTCGAGATAGATTGGGAGTCATCTGATTATCAATGGATTGAAGCATCAAAACTAAAGGATGTTAAGTTTTTGCCCACCCCAATTATTGTATTTAATTTATTGGAGGAATGGGTTAGACAGAATAAGATGTAAAACTTTTGCCCAGCGAAGACCGGGCTATCATCACGCATTACATATCTATCTAATAGATCATAAACAAAGCACCCTGGGCAGCCTGAAGTTTTTAAGGCCCATTACATAGCCATCTAACATCAATTAAAATAAGAGATGGGGACACGGGGTGGTTTAATAGTCATAAGGTCAGGACCAAACATTCTGGGCAGCCAAGTTGTCTAGCCTTATCATTAAAGAGGATATCAACACTATAATGATAATCATTATCGGAACCTTCTTCTCTTATAATATTATTTGTTTTGGGATCAACCTCTTTTGCAGCATAGTATTTGGCTTCAATGAAGTAAACATAATAAAGATTTCCGTTGCTCTTTTCATAAAGAGATATATGCCCCAATAGATTTTGGCTCGTGGAGTCCGCCAGATTTACCAGTGTTCTTTCAATTAGTTTCATAACAAAAGAGATAATAATATTAATAGGATGTTAAGTATTTGCCCAGCGGCATTAGTTATTCCTTTCATAGCTGTTAAAATCTAAGAATTCTTCCCGGGTATGAAAATACAAGCTATGAAAGGAATAACTAATAAAGACTTTAATTAATTTTTAAAATCATTTTATCCATCGGTTATTCTACCTCGTAGGGTTCTCCTGCAACCAACCAACCGATAGGAAATAAACAAAATGAGCGACAAGACTGCAATTTTTTCCAATGAAAACACCGAGTCTCCCTTGCAGGTGATTCGTCAAACAATGAGTGTCTCACTCTCTGATGAGGGTGCTGCGCGGGTCAGCTTTGCCACTAACCGTGGTAAGGGTTCTGGAGCACAGGTCATCAACACTGATGACTATGCCGACGTTGTTAGCACCCTTCAGGGCTATGCTGACGCTGGCATTGAGGAGCAAGAGGAGGAGCAGCTTTCTCCTGCCGAAACCATCCGACGCACCATCCGTGTAGAAGATGGCGTGGTTAGCTTCCGTACTCGTAGCGGTAAGGGCGCGAAGCCTGCAAAGATTCCGCTGGCACAGTTCGGTGAAGTCTGCGAGCTTCTGACCGGAACTGTTGAGGCTGTTCAGTCTGCTGGACTGTCTCTTGCTCCGGCTGATGAGGCGGCTGATGAGGCGGCTGATGAGCCTGATCAGGGAGGGGATCTCTCCGACTATGAGGACATGGAGGATGATGAGTGTGACGACGCTTAGTTGATACTCTGAAGCGACAAAGCCCACCCAGTCTAACCGCTGGGTGGGCCTTTGTTTATTCTATATGTCAAATTTTTGCCCGGTATCTCTGTCGGGTGTATCCGCTACCTCTGTCGGGTGTATATGATGTCGAACAGCCTTCCCGTCATTCTCAAACAGCAACTTGAGTTTGGAATTAATTTTATTAATCTCCTCCCATATCTCATTGATCTGCTGTGGCACTTTAAAGGCTGGAGACAAAGACTCTAACGCCGGGTTTCTGCTGTCTTGGGAATTCTTTATCAATCTATAATTTCTATTTGATGCTATCTTTTTCACAATAAACCTCTAGCTTTATTTTAATTATTAGTAGAGCTAGAGGCTTTTATAAAACTCTCTATAGAATAATATCTCTCTAATTAATTTTTTAAAATTACTAGTAGATATCTTTTTCACTAGCCTACTTCTTTGCCGAGAGTTAACTTAACCAAATCAGCAGCAGTCTTCTTTAGAGTTCTAAGGCCCTTCCTAGCCCTGGTCCCTGCCGCAGCATTACCACTAGCATTCTTTGTAACATCAGCATCCAAGCTTGCTACCAATGTTTTTAACTCATCCCATTTACTTTCTACTGTAGCCATAACTACCTCCTTATTCTATTTTATTATACTAGATGTCAAGTTTTTGCCCAAGGCTTGATTATAAATGACCCCAATAATTTTTAGGTATTTCATCTAGCGTTACGATCCTTACCGTTGTTTTATCATACCAGCATCGGCAATCTTTATCATACTCTGGACCACTAGTTTTCTTAATAAAAGCTCCATCGGATCGAACTCCAAAGGAAAAATAATGAGTTGAATTATGCCCTACACCGAACCATTCTACCTCGTCTTCCCCCTCATCTGAAGAGTAAGCAAGGCCGTCATCCCCGGCGGTACAATCGGTGAGCCATTCTTTAACATGTTGTGGGCATAATTCAAGAGCAACAGCCGTGGCTACCGACCTTGACCTACTAAAGCTTCGATCTTTCTCTGGATCATAGTTCGAAAGAATTTCTTCTAAATCATCAACCATCATCTTCCTCATTGGGAAAGTCTTCAACACTTTCTACCGTAGTATAAATTCCCTCTTCATCGTCAATCCTGTAACTCATAGAAACTGCGCGAGATTGATTATGATATTCAACGGCACGATCCAACGGTCCCCAAGTCGGAGCGTTGGTCATATAGTTGTGACCACCATAAAATCTTTCGCCCCAAGTTACTCCACCTCTTTCGATAACAAACATTACTAACTCCTTTGCTCTACATCGGCATCGTATACTTTAATCCATTGCTTTTGCTTTTGTGAAAACGCAAGCGACTGGCGAGAGACATGATCTATTAACTCTGCCCTTTCTCTATCTATGTGCATAGCGTATTTTTGCCCCAAATTAATATTATCTACATGTATACGTGCGTAAACTCTCTCTCGAACGGCGCCATGCTTTTTGCCGCTTTCCCACCCCATCATGTTTCCTACACAATAAGCTGTAGCCATGGCGCAGATAAGAATAAAAAATTCAATCATTTCTTCTCCCAATGTCCAGGGATCCATCCGCGTGCGCGCCCTGACTTTGATGGTTTACGCGAGTAGTGTCCAGGGATCCATGAGTATCCTCGTTCAGACGGAGGAATCACAATTCTCTTCTCCCAATGTCCTGCAACATAATGCTTATTTCTTCCATGGCCTACCCACTTTCCATCTAGCCAATAATTTATCTTTTTAGAATAAATTAAAGCTTCGGCAGGAAAGTTGTCCACGAATACGGGGTTAGCCGTCTTGTGTTCTACCGAAATAGTATCATAGCTACGAATATCTGAATAGTGTACTCGCGCAGGTGTGTGTGCAACACACGCACTGATGACGAGTGGAAATATTAAATTAATCATCTTCTCTCCTTTGTAAATGGCACGCCCGATAGGATTCGAACCTATGATAACGCTTGTTTAGAAAAACTATTACTATCCAAATATAATGGCAGGGCTACCAGGATTCGAACCTGGAACGAGGGCTTAGAAGGCCCATGTGATATCCATTTCACCATAGCCCCATAAGGACCATTATACTATGAAAAAAATATGTAGCGATTGTAAAAAAACGCTATCTAAAGATAATTTTTACAAAAAAGGCTTAAGGCTCCAGTCTAAATGTAAAAAGTGTCATAATAAATATTGTATAAAAAGATGGATCAACAGAAAGGTCGAAGCTATAGAGTATATGGGAACGTACTGTTTAGATTGTAATAAATCATATCATTACTCTGTATTTGAATTTCATCATCTTATTCCATCTGAAAAAGATATGTCATGGATTAAAATGAGGCTTACTTCCAAGGATAAAATGAAAAAAGAATTAGATAAGTGTGTGCTTCTTTGTGCAAACTGTCACAGAACAAGACATGCTCTATCCATCTGAGCTACGGGCGCTTAAATAGTTTCTCGAACAAAACACGCAGAAGATCGCGCACACACACCCAAGTAACCAATTACTATTCGCGAATGAATGTAGAGCAAACCCTCCATTAAATAATGCACATGCTAAACTAATATTCTTTGATGCTAAAAAATTCATATTATTTATCCCTCTATATCTTGAGCTGCTGTTAACATAATTTGTCCTAAGAGATCCAGTATCTCATCTAATGCGGCAATTTTTTCCGGCACACCTTCTTCTTTGGAGCGTAATTCTAAATCTCTTATAAGATCCAGCATTACGTTGTAATGCTTTTCAACCTCCGAAGAATCCTTGTGTACTTTAATTACACTCTTCAGAGTCTCTATTGTTAGAGTTATCTCCATAATACTTGCCCACTTCTTCTGTAATTTTTTTCATAAATTTGCCTGTAGCAGTATTGCCTTCATCTATAGCCTCCTGACAAGGCTCGTAATCATCACTATAATATTCTTCGTCTGAAACCTTGCCTTCGTGATAAATCTCTTCACCATCGGCAGCTCTCAGATAACTATCATTGTCCGTGTGCAAGTGCATGTACCAATGCTCCTCTGGCATAGTAAGCTTTTCAGAAAGCTGCGTGAGGGTTCTGCCCTCACCTTCTTCTACAAGGAAGAACTCCTTATCACTTTCTGTAAAGCTTTCATCCGCGTCCATCATTGCACGCATATACGCTGCCTCATGATAAATCCGATGGACTTCGCCGGGAAAGGTAACAGGACCAGCATAGAAATAAGCATTGACAGTTTTGTGGGTCGTCCACCATTCTATCAACTCTTTCTTTGACATTTCCGCCAACCATATCCAGCTTCTATAACCGAACTCTTCCTCGATATGAACTACGATAGCCATCGACTCTCCGCTTTACTTGTTAATAGTTGATGCAGATTTAGGTTTAAGAAATGTATTCTCTTTGGAGATAGTAATTTCTGATACTTTTTTTATCCAAATCTTTTCGGCTGCGTCCTTTCCTTTTGATACATTGTTTGTACCCGTACCCGCGCATGTCATACACGGATCTATTTCCCCACATAACTCGCACGCGCCATGTCCTCCACAAATTTCACTCATTCTTCATCGCCCTTTATGTCGAAGCATCCTCCCGTATGTGCTTCTGCATATAAATCGTTTACAGTGGTAGCTAACTTATTCTCTTGAGATAGCCACCGATCACGCTCACGTGTCCATACGCCATCAGATACCTTCCCTGCGCGCTTATCATTAACTGTTAGATGAAAATCTTTTCGTGAAACGTCTCGGATGTTTTGGATGTTTACAATCCTTGTAAGTATATAAGTACATTCGTTACGAGGAGTTGGAATCTCTGTCTTTGTGCATCCAAGCAAGAATACTAATGGAATAATATATTTAATCATTATGCAACTCCAACGTCAACAAGAGATAGGGCTACCTCATTCATGTATGCGCTTGTGCCACCTTCTGTCATACTCACAAGCGGCTGTCCATCTTCCATTCTTATACTCACAAACCCCTTCTTATATAGGCTCAGCAAGGTTTTGTCAAACTCAAGTTCTTTACCACTTCCTATGGCAATTTTATTTTCAATATATTCAAGGAATTCATTATTCATCTTCTTACTCCTCATCTTCGTGATGATACTCAGCTGTGTGCTCATGGACAAGGGAACCTTCTTCCCAAGTCGCCTCTCCTCTAAAACCCATTCCTGGCTCTTCATATTCTAAACTAAAGGTTAGGTTCGGCCAGTCTTGAGAAATTCTATCAAAGAACTCAATTGGCGGTCCCCAGGCTGTGCTAAACTGATAGTTTAGATACCCATCTCCAGGAACTGTGTCTGGTCCTTCAGCTTGAAGCTCTGAGTCACAAGATCCCCACTTGCATCCCCAATGCATACCCTCCCATCTATAACCTCCATATGGACGAGTCTCTCCGACAAGCTCTCCAAGCTCTACAGCTCTTGCATCATCGTAAGGAAAGCATCTAAAGTCTTCTGGTACAGGATACAGTGCGTGAAAAGACAAGGCTACAACCTCCCCCGGTTCGGGCGGAGTTGTAATCAAAGATTTCAATCTAATATCATCATGCACAGGCCACTTTTCAACTTCATGTGGAGAAAATGAATTATAACTCTGAGTTGGTCCACGCGCCTTGTCGCGAAATTTCTTTACATCTTTCTCGGACCCTGTAACTATCAAGCTGTTTGAACACCAGTTAGGCATTTTATTCCTCGTCGGTTAGGTTGTTAGCAATATCTTTGGCTCTTTCGACCGTTTCACTTGCTGTATTATCAATTGTAATTTTTACTTTTGCTGCACTATTCGGATTGTTTACGGCCCAATACAATAGACTATATGCAACAACACATACAAATATAATTTTGAATAGTTTATTCATCTAAACACTCCATCTTCTCTTCAAACATTGAACAAGAAGAGGCACACGCTCCAAGCTGTACCCCTCTCTTACATGTGTATGTGGACGCAGGTTCATCTATCATAAACGCGCCATGCTCACAGTCCATACAAATTTGTGAAGAAGGCCAATAATTTAGCACCAGCCCAAGCTGGGCAAAAGCTTCACAAACTTCTGTATCGTCCTCCTTGAGAAGCTCATTGATTACTTTTAGCCTTTTTCTCATAGGCTCTAAATCATCATCAACAGCCCGATAGATGCCGTCCTCTTCAAAGTGAGAAGCTTCATCAAGAAATGTTTTCACATGATGTGCCAACATAGTGTATTGATATTCAAGGTCTAACTTTTTTATATTAGTTTTCATTCCATTCATTCCATGCAATAAGTTGAGGGTCATCATCCTCTCCCCAACGTTGATTCAACCCCTGCTCAAGATGCAACCCCTCCTGTTCCAAGGCCCATTCAATTGCGCCTTCGTCAGTTTGAATACCATTATCATCAAGGAATTCAATAATATCTTTATCGTCCCAACACTCATCCACAGACGTACACGAACCTGCGCCTACCTTTGGATGATTACGAATGGCTGTTACTCTATCCATTAGAGTCCTCCTTCCAGCGGTCTACTTTGGAAAAAATCATAGTCTTTTCCTTCTCGCTTTCACGCTCAAGTGCCTCCTTTGAACGCTCGCTACCAGCAGTAGCCTTATCTTCGTGATACACCCTACGTTGTGCCGTCACTTGGTCTTTCTGATTAGCATAACGAAGCCGAGTAATCTCGCCTCCATCACTTAGAAATGCTGTTACAGCATCATTTATTTCATCGTTAGATGATTTACGTTTTTCGTCAGACATTTTATTCTCCAATTATTTAGAAGATTGAAATAGATGGTCTATCAGCTTTCTTTGAAGCGCGTTGTTTCTGCTCTTTCTTTTCCGTCTTTTTAGTAATAAAATCATCGGAAGAATGACCTTCGGAAAGAGCTTGTCTTATTAGACTGGGCCAAACACATCTTGGAGCAACACACTGACTGCCGGGAAATAAGCCTCCATTCCCAGTTATTCCCAGCCAATAGTTTCCCTTATCACTCTTGTAGAAACGGTACTTATTACCCTCAAAAATGGTTTCAATCATCATGGACCTCCAGCTTGCAAAGCGGTTTGTTTAGGAACTCATAAGGGAATAGCCGATGCAAAATCTGTGCCAAATAAAATGTAATCATCGAAATAACATTTTTGTAAAGTTTTTGCCCAGGGATTTTATCAGATGTGGATGTTAAACTTTTGCCCGGCGGGATCGGTGAATTTTTCAAATGAGTTTTAGCATCGGATACTCTATCTTGTAGGGGATAATCCTCTAAAAAACCCCCCGGTTGTCCGGGCCAAAAAATTGGAGTGTCTAAAATGCAGAGCATTTTCTCAAATGAACACAACGAAAGCCCTGCTGCTATCCTTCGTCAAACGATGAGCGTCAGCCTCAATGAAGCTGGCATCCCGGTAGTATCTTTCGCTGTCAATCGCGGCAAGGGTTCCGGTTCGCAGGTCATCCCTGTTGCCGAGTTTTCCGAATACGTCGCAGCCTTGGAGGACATTGCTGACTCTGGTTTGCCAGAAGATGATGATGAGATTCTTTCGGCTGCCGAAATGGTCCGTCGAACCATCCGTCAAGATGACGGGGTTATCTCCTTCCGCGTTCGGGGAGGTAAAGGAGCAAAGCCCGCCAAGGTAAACGCAGACGACTTCTCCGAAGTTGTCGAGCTACTTCGGTCCACTGTTGATGCAGTAGAGGGAGCTTCAAGCTCCCTTCAGAAGTAGCGTACACGCGCACACAGAGCGCACACAATATGTGCGCGTGCGCGGGCTATCCCCCGTGAGGGTAGCCTCAGTAACCCTGGGGCTACCCACTTCTTTATATTAAATGTAAAGTTTTTGCCCGCTACGCGGTGATCAGCTTTACAAAGATATAATAATGAAAGATGCTAACGGACACATACGCAGAAAGTAAAAGTCCAACACCGATCTGGGATATTCGCTTATGAAGAAATTTGTTTATTATATAAATACTTGGGAAAGATAATATTAATTTTGTAATAACAAAATTTAATAAAGACCTATCAATCGGGCCAGATAAAACTGGATTCAATTCAGGAATATCATAAAAACAAAACCACACCATAGTAGCAAGTAAATCAAGCAGCACCAATATTAAAAGTAATTTTGTGTGCCGCCGCTTGAATATTTTTGCATATAAGGGCGCAGTGTCCATATTATGTTATTACCTCATATTATGTATTTATTCAATACCTTCTAATGTCCTTATACATTTCATACATTTCATACCCTACCAAAACTGCAACCGAACCCCATAGGGCAAGCATCGTGGTTGGTCCGGCGTACAACAAAAAAGCGCTCATCGAAATCTCCCTCTGAGCAGATCGCTCAAGGGAAAGTAGTCGGTGCCAATTTGTTGACAAAAAAAAGATAACTTGCACCTTGACTATTCTCTGTCAGTGACTAACAGGAATATGTTAAGTTTTTGCCCAGAGCATTTAATGAAAAGTTAAATACGTTTTATCATCGGCTATTAAGCCTTGAAGAGAGGAGGCTGATAAGATAATAAAACATTCGTTATTACGGGCGACTTGGCATTTCTCCGCTTAACATGTCAAACTTTTGCCCGTTAAAACAAATAACCCCAAGGGTGCCGAAGCAATTCCCTTGGGGTTATGATGATAGCAAAGAAGAGGGAGGGTTTTAGCACGTCTATCCCCTCTGCCTGTGACCTCCACCAATCGCCAAGATTCATGGGTACGCACACGGGTAAGTAACACCCTGCACAGGCTTGCTCCCTGTTTTTGCCCTTTGGAGGCGTTAAACAGCAAACAATACGACTGTATGACATTCTGTGCTCGATAGGGTAAGCTGTACACTTCCCCCCTCAATTACACGCTACAGTTTGACCCCTTGGTAGGGCCGCCCCATAACCCCTTTCGGGACAACAGACCCGTTGCCAGTTCTGTTTGAGAGCCTTCTGTCATCAGAAGTTAAATTCTATTAGGTTTCCCTAACTAACCAAGACTTTTTAGTCAGTGCCCTTATCCCGTTTCCGCGATGAACTTACAAGTCCGCAGATATTTTCGGCAGCATTTCCGCAGTGGTATGCAGACTCATGCCTAAAATTACTGGATGATATTCAGAGCTACCACGCCCCTTAACTCATCCCCCCTGCATAGTCGAGCGGCAGGTCCGTATGAACGACACCTTTCTCAAACAGGGTTCTCTCTATCTCCGAAGAGTGCAGGAGCCGGTAACTCCACCTACATTTATGGACCCAAGAGCGAGGGTCAATTAGAATTTCAAAGAACCTATCAGCTACAAGATCTAATAACCGATGCCAAAACTGATTTTAAAAATTCCCGTGCAAAACTTTTACATTTAAATGCCAAGTTTTTGCCCAGAGATTTTATCATACGCGTGGGCGCAAATAAAATCAAAGGAAATAATCTAAAAATTATCCCAGCCCCAAGGCTTGCCTTCCTGCTTTGACTTGAGCCTTGTCTTGAAGCCCAGAGCCTTATGCCCAGAGAGCGGAGTCAACAACTCAAGAGCATATGAAACCTGATCTACTGTTGCGCTTCTTCTCAAAGCTTCTCGCGCAAACCCATAAACGAATTTGCGATGTTCTCTATCGTCAGACATATGTGTGACCTCATACATGCGGGGGGGAGTGAAGGTGGGCAGCGAACCTGCCCACCTTCATCATTCATCTACTCTTCATCAGCACCGGGAGTCAAGGACATACCGGCTTGCTCAACTGCGTCCACAGTTCCTCGGAGAAGTTCAACA
>Ga0209501_10005044_pt1 | contig 12357 bp, 6 predicted proteins | sample ArcticOcean_MG_C_4_FD_187434 | JGI IMG/M metagenome (GOLD analysis project Ga0209501, IMG submission 187434) | Marine microbial communities from western Arctic Ocean - ArcticOcean_MG_CB4_134 (SPAdes) (version 2) | ecosystem: Environmental > Aquatic > Marine > Oceanic | place: Arctic Ocean...
TTAAAACCGATTTACATTAGAAACAATCAACTGATTTATGATTATAATGAAGAAAATACCTTTTTTGGAAATAATGAATTTAGACATTTTGATATTAAAAGTATTCGATATCATTCTGATAGAATTAAAGAAATTATATCTGATTCACTTGACTATAATGTTTATTTGTTCCAAGACTATAAGAGAACCTTTAATAACTACTCAATTGAACCAGACTTAAATGGACAATTTTATATTAAATCACAAGAAGCAAGAAATTCAGATATTGAAGCTGAGTATGTCAATGTCACTTTTAATCTTAATAGTGATTTTATTAATTATGGCAACATATATATAGTTGGTCAGTTAACAGATTGGGAATTAAAAGATGATTATAAATTAAAGTATGATTCTAATAAAAAACAATACAATACAACTGTTAAAATAAAACAAGGTTATTATAACTATCACTATGCAGTCGATGATACATCTATGAAACACTATGATATATCAAGTATTGAAGGCACACACTATCAAACAAGAAATAACTATCAAATATATGTTTACTATAAAGGAAATGGAGATAGGTATGAAAGACTAATAGGATTTACTAAAGCTATATCAAAAGAGCTTTTTTAGTTTTCTTTAATTAAATTTGTATAAAATAAAAAAATAAAAAAATGTCAAAAGGAGTTTTTAATGTACCAATTGCAAGTAATGAGCCTGTCAAATCATATAAACCAGGTAGCCCAGAACGCGAAGAATTATTGCACACATATAATAAAATGAATAGTTCAAAGATTGATGTTCCATTATATATAGGTGGAGAAGAAATCTCAACAGATAATAAAAAGAATATTACTCCTCCTCATGATCATAAACATATCTTAGGTCAATATAGCCTAGGAGAAAAAAAACATGTTCAAATGGCCATCGACAATGCCTTAGCAGCAAAATCAAAATGGGCTAACTTACCATGGAATCATAGAGTTGCTGTTTTCTTGAAGGCAGCTGAACTTCTAGCAGGTCCATATAGAGCCAGAATTAATGCTGCTACTATGCTTGCGCAATCAAAAAATGTATATCAAGCAGAAATTGATGCTGCATGTGAATTAATAGACTTCTTTAAATATAATGCTGAATATGTAACTCAACTATATTCTGAACAACCAGAATCTGCAGAAGGTATTTGGAACAGACTAGAGCATAGACCTTTAGAAGGTTTCGTGTTTGCTATAACGCCATTTAACTTTACATCAATTTGCGCAAATCTATGTGCTGCACCAGCAATAATGGGTAATGTAGTAGTTTGGAAACCTGCAGCAACTCAAGTTTATTCTGCAAAAATAATTATGGAATTATTTAAAGATGCTGGACTTCCTGATGGTGTTATTAATATGATTCCTACTGCTGGTCCTTTAGTTGGAGAAGTAGTCTTTAATCATAAAGATTTTGCAGGTCTACACTTTACAGGATCAACTAATGTTTTTAGAAAATTATGGAAAACAATTGGAAATAATATTGAAAAATACAGAAGCTACCCAAGGATAGTTGGTGAAACTGGAGGTAAAGATTTTATAATTGCTCACAAATCAGCTAATGCAAATGAAGTGGCAACAGGTATCTCTAGAGGTTCCTTTGAATATCAAGGACAGAAATGCTCAGCAGCATCAAGAGCTTATATACCAACTAACATATGGAAAGATGTTAAAAAGCAGATTATATCTGATGTAAAATCTTTTAAGATAGGAAGCCCTGAAGATCCATCTAACTTCATTAATGCTGTTATAAGTGAAAAATCTTTTGATAAAATATCTTCATATATTGATTATGCAAAAGAACAAGATGATGCTGAAATAATTATTGGAGGAGGTTATAATAAAACTAAAGGATACTTTATTGAACCAACTATAATAGTAACAACAAATCCAAAATTTAGAACAATGTGTGAAGAAATTTTTGGACCAGTAATTACAATATATGTTTATGAAAAAGAAAAATGGTTTGAAACACTAAAATTAGTTGATGAAACAAGTGAATATGCTTTAACAGGAGCAATTTTCTCAGTTGATAGATATGCAATAGATGAAGCAACTAAGATATTAGAAAATGCAGCTGGAAATTTCTATATTAATGACAAGCCAACTGGGGCAGTTGTAGGACAACAACCATTTGGTGGAGCTAGAGGCTCAGGAACTAATGATAAAGCTGGATCTATTTTAAACTTATTAAGATGGGTTTCACCAAGAACAATCAAAGAAACATTTAATCCTGCTAAAGATTATAGATATCCTTTTTTAGAAAAATAGAAATATTATGCTTGAGCTGGTGGACCTCCAAAGTTTATAGGAATACCTGCTGAAGGATCAATATCTTTAATTTCACCGTTTTGATCCTCAAATTTTGAAATATTCTCAACTAATGCTTTCATTAATCTTTTAGCATGTTGTGGTGTTAAAATTATTCTTGATTTAACCTTAGCTTTTGGCACTCCAGGCATCATCTGAATAAAGTCTAATACAAATTCAGATGGAGAATGATTGATTATAGCAAGATTGCTATATGAACCTTCAGCAATTTCTTCAGAAAGTTCAATATTTAAGCCATCTTTTTTCTTTTTTTCAGACATAGTTATTTATTATTCATTAATACTTTCCTTTAATAAATTATTTTCTTCATCAAGAACAGAGTTATTAAACTCATCCATTTCTTGCTGAGAACCAACAACAACATCATCACCATTAACTAAACCCGTTCCAGCAGGAATTTTCTTACCAATTATAACATTCTCCTTAAGTCCAATTAATGGGTCTCTTTTAGCATTAATAGCGGCTTCATTTAAAACCTTAGTAGTTTGCTGGAATGAAGCCGCAGATATCCAACTATCAACTTGTAATGATGCTCTAGTAATACCCTGTAGAACAGGACTTGAAATTGCAGGAACTGCATCTCTACATTCAATAACATTACCATCTTTACGCTTAATTCTAGAATTTTCTTCCCTTAGTTCTCTTATACTAACAATTTGTCCAGCTTTATAATCAGTAGAATCACCAGAGTCTGTAATAAATTTCATTCCAAAAATATTATCATTTTGTTCCATAAATTCAATCTTACTAACTAATTGCTTTTCAAGAAAATAAGTATCACCAGAATCAAGAATTTCAACCTTTCTCATCATTTGTCTAACCAAAACCTCAAAATGTTTATCATTAATCTTAACTCCTTGAAGACGATAGACATCTTGAATTTCATTAACAATATATTCTTGAACCGTTGTAACTCCTTTAATAGCTAATATATCTGAAGGTGTTATTACACCATCACAAAGTGGAGATCCTGATTTAACAAAATCATTCTCTTGCACTAAAATATGTTTAGATAACTTTATTAGATACTTCTTAACACCCCCATTCTTAGAAGTAATTATCACTTCTCTATTACCTCTTTTCACTTTTCCTAATGAAACTATTCCATCTATTTCTGTAACAACTGCAGGATTAGAAGGGTTTCTAGCTTCAAACATCTCAGTTACTCTAGGAAGACCACCTGTAATATCTCCTGAAGAACCTGCAGATCTAGGAATCTTAGCAAGAATAGTTCCTACATCAATCTTATCTTTATCATTAACAGCAATATGTGCACCTACAGGAATATTAAATATTTTTTCATTATTCTTTAACGAAATTATTATAGAGGGAGAAAGTTTTTTATTTCTACTATCAATGATAACATTCTCTTCATGACCAGTCTGTTCATCAGATTCTACTCTACTAGTAACACCCTCTGTAATATCATTAAACTCTACCTTACCTGCAATATCAGATATAATTACTGCATTATAAGGATCCCATTCACATATAACATCTCCTTTGGTTACCTTTCCAGATTTCTTTAAAATAGTTGAACCATATGGAATTATATTACTTGAAAGAATAAAACTATTTTTATCATCAATAATTTTTGCTTCAGCTGTTCTACTAATAACAATTTCGATTTTTTTCCCTTCAGAATTTTTATTAGTAACAGTTTTCAAATCTTCAATTTCTAATCTACCATCTTTCTTTATAACTAAACTGGAATCGACTTCTGATCTAGAAGCGGTACCACCAACATGGAAGGTACGTAATGTTAATTGTGTTCCTGGTTCACCAACAGATTGAGCAGCAATTACTCCAACTGCCTCTCCAATTTGAGCCATTCTATCAGTTGCTAAAGATTTCCCATAACATTTACTACAGATACCTCTTCTAGTCACACAAGTAAGAGCAGATCTAATTTCAACACTGTCAAAACCTTGTTTTTCTATTTCTTTCGCGATATCATAAGTAATAGTATCACCAGAAGATAATAATAATTCATCTGAATTAATACTATATATATCATGAAGACTAACTCTTCCCATTATTCTATCACTTATACTCTCAATTATATCATCATTATTTTTAAGTGCAGAAATTTCAATACCACGTAACGTACCACAGTCTTCTTCAGTGATAATTACATCTTGCGCAACATCAACAAGTCTTCTGGTTAAATACCCAGCATCTGCAGTCTTTAAAGCTGTATCCGCTAAACCTTTTCTAGCTCCATGAGTTGAAATAAAATACTCTAATATAGATAAACCTTCTCTAAAGTTTGTTGTAATTGGATTTTCAATAATAGATTCACCATGATCTCCAGATTTTTTAGGTTTAGCCATCAATCCTCTCATTCCAGACAATTGACGAATTTGTTCCTTAGATCCTCTTGCTCCTGAATCTAACATCATATAAACAGAATTAAAACCTTGTTTATCAGTACTAATATTTCTCATAACAATATCAGTTAATCTTGCATTTGTTGTTGTCCAAACATCAATAACTTGGTTATATCTTTCATTATTAGTAATGAATCCCATTTGATAATTAGATTTAATTTCATCAACCTTCTTATCTGCAGAAAGTATCAGTTCTTCTTTTTCTTCAGGAACTAACACATCACCTAAATTAAATGACAAACCACCTTTAAATGCCATTTCAAATCCTATATTCTTAATAGCATCAAGAAAATGCACTGTCTTAGCAACACCACATTTATTAAGAACATCACCAATAATATTTCTTAAAGATTTCTTAGTTAATAATTGATCAATAAAATTAATCTCATCCGGAACATATTCATTAAATAGAACCCTTCCAATAGTAGTCTCTATCAACTCATATTTATCATGATTTTTAACTCTTACTTTAATCATAGCATGTAAATCAGCTTTACCTTCATTATAAGCAATCTTTACCTCCTCTAAAGCGTAGAATATTTTACCTTCTCCTTTAACTTGATAATCTTTGGTAGATTTTTTATGTTTAGTCATATAATACAAACCTAATACCATATCTTGAGATGGAACAGTTATTGGCGCACCATTAGCAGGGTTTAAAATATTATGGGAAGCAAGCATCAAAACCTGAGCTTCTAAAATAGCCGCAGATCCTAATGGAAGATGTACAGCCATCTGGTCACCATCAAAATCAGCATTAAATGCAGCACATGCTAATGGATGAAGTTGAATTGCTTTACCTTCAATCATTTTGGGTTGAAAAGCTTGGATTCCTAATCTATGTAAAGTAGGTGCTCTATTTAAAAGAACTGGATGTCCTTTCATAACATTTTCAAGAATATCCCAAACTACAGGCTCTCTATTATCAATAATTCTTTTAGCTGATTTAACAGTTTTAACTATTCCTCTTTCTAATAATTTTCTAATAATAAATGGCTTATATAGTTCAGCAGACATATCTTTAGGAAGACCGCATTCATGTAAATTTAAACTTGGGCCAACAACAATTACTGAACGTGCAGAGTAATCAACTCTCTTTCCTAATAAATTCTGACGAAATCTTCCTTGTTTACCTTTTAGTGAATCTGAAAGAGACTTTAAAGCTCTTTTACCATCAGACTTTACAGCAGATGATTTTCTAGAATTATCAAATAATGCATCAACAGACTCTTGAAGCATACGTTTCTCATTTCTTAAAATAATATCAGGAGCATTAATTTCCATTAATCTCTTCAATCTATTATTTCTAATGATAACTCTTCTGTACAAGTCATTTAAATCAGATGTTGCAAACCTACCACCATCTAAAGGAACGAGAGGTCTTAATTCTGGTGGAATAACAGGTATGACCTTAACAATCATCCATTCTGGATTATTCTCAGAATGTGACTGAGCCTCACGCATAGACTCAACAACTTGTAAGCGCTTTAGAGATTCCGCTTTTCTTTGTTGAGATGTTTCATTTGCTGCATTATTTCTTAATTCATATGATAATTTATCTAGATCTAAATTAGCCAGTAAATCATGTAATGCTTCAGCACCCATTTTTGCAATGAATTTATTTGGATCAGAATCAGAAAGATATTGATTTTCAGAAGATAATGAATCTAAAATATTTAAATACTCTTCTTCAGTTAAAAAATCAAGATATTTAACTTGTTCACCTTCAGCATCTAGTGCAGGTTCATTGCCAGTACTAATGACAACATATCTTTCATAATATATAATCATATCCAATTTCTTAGAAGGTAGTCCTAATAAATATCCAATTTTATTAGGTAAAGTCTTAAAATACCAAATATGAGCAACAGGAACAACTAAACTAATATGACCAACTCTCTCTCTTCTAACTTTCTTTTCAGTAACCTCAACTCCACAACGATCACAAACAATACCTCTGTAACGTATTCTTTTATATTTTCCACAATGGCATTCAAAATCTTTAGTTGGCCCAAATACTCTCTCACAAAATAAACCACCACTTTCAGGCTTGTATGTTCTGTAATTAATTGTCTCTGGTTTCACAACCTCACCAGATGATCTCTCAAGCATATATTCAGGAGAAGATAAACTAATCTTAATTTTATTAATATCTTTTGTTTGTTTACTATTTTTAGTATTTCTCATATTATTTATTCAAATGAAATTTTTAATCCTAGTCCGTTTAATTCATGCAGTAGAACATTAAATGATTCTGGAATACCAGCCTGTGGTAATTCTTTTCCTTTAACAATACTTTCAAAAGCTTGAGCTCTACCAATTACATCATCAGATTTTAGAGTAAGCATCTCTTGTAATATATTAGAAGCTCCATAGCCTTCTAAAGCCCAAACTTCCATTTCACCAAGTCTTTGACCCCCAAATTGTGCTTTACCACCTAATGGTTGTTGAGTTATTAAAGAATAAGGACCGATAGAACGAGCATGCATCTTATCATCAATTAAATGACCAAGTTTAAGCATATATATAACTCCAACTGTTGCTGTTTGTTCAAATCTTTCACCTGTTCCACCATCATAAAGATAAGTCTGACCAAGTCTTGGCAAACCAGCCTCATCAGTCTCAGTATTAATTTGATCTATACTTGCACCATCAAAAACAGGAGTAAAATATTTCTTAGATAATTTATCACCAGCCCATCCTAATATTGTTTCATAAATTTGTCCTAAATTCATCCTAGATGGAACACCAAGTGGGTTTAAAATAATATCAACAGGTGATCCATCTTCCAAAAATGGCATATCTTCATCTCTTACAACTCTAGATACAATTCCTTTATTACCATGTCTACCTGCAAGTTTATCACCAACTTTTACCTTTCTTTTTTGAGCAATCTGAACTTTAGCAAGCTGTAACACACCAAAAGGCAACTCATCACCAACAGTAATTGCAAATCTTTTTCTCCTATAATCTCCAAACACTTCATTATACTTTCTTAAATAATTAGAAATTATTTTATTAATTAAAATATTATTTGCTTCATTAGCAGTCCATTTGTATGGATCAACCATTGTGAAATCAATATTCAAAATTATTTTTTTAGTAAACTTGGTGCTCTTTGAAACAACTTCTTCACCTAAAATATTTTTTACACCTCTAGAGGCTTTACCGCCAATTACATTATATAATTTTGTAGCTAATACATTTTTTAAAGCAACATTTGCTTTTGAAAATTCTTCATCAATAATTTCAAGATCTATTTTATCTTGAGCTTTAGCTCTACGATCTTTAATTGTTTTATTAAATAATGACTTACCTATCACAACTCCTTGGTTAGCTGGTTTAGTCTTTAAAGAAGCATCCTTAACATCTCCTGCTTTCTCTCCAAAAATAGCTCTTAATAATTTTTCTTCAGGAGTTGGATCAGATTCGCCTTTTGGTGTAATTTTTCCAATTAATATATCACCTGTTTTAGCATAGGAACCGACACGAATCATTCCATTCTCATCTAAGTCTTTGGTAGCAGTTTCACTTATATTTGGAATATCAGCCGTTAGCTCTTCTGCTCCACGTTTAGTTTCTCTAACATTTACAATATATTCAGAAATATGTAATGAAGTAAATAAATCTTCTCTAACGACTCTTTCTGACAATATAATAGCATCCTCGAAATTATAACCTTTCCATGGCATAAAAGCAACTTTCAAATTTCTACCAATAGCTAATTCCCCATTTTGTGTTGCATATCCTTCACAAAGAACCTGACCCTTTTTAACTTTATCACCTACCCTTACAATAGGTTGATTATTAATACAAGTTCTCTGATTTGTTTTTTGAAATTTGGTTAAAAAATAATCCTTTGTACTCTCATCAAAACTTACAAGTTTTTCAGTACTATCTTGAGAATAGGTAATAGTGATCTTATCAGAATCAACATAAGTCACAACTCCATCACCTTCTGAATTAATCATAGTTCTCGAATCTTTAGCTACATGAGGTTCTAGCCCAGTTCCTACAATTGGAGCATCAGTTCTCAAAAGAGGTACAGCTTGACGCATCATATTTGAACCCATTAAAGCTCTATTTGCATCATCATGTTCTAAAAAAGGAATTAATGAAGCAGCTATTGAAGCAATCTGATTAGGGGCAACATCCATCATTGTTACATTAGATGGTTCTGCAACTAAATAATCATGTTCTCTTCTAGATTTAACTCTATCATTATTAAAAACTCCATCTTTATTTAAAGGAGCATTAGCTTGAGCAATTATATGACCTTCTTCTTGTTCAGCTGTTAAATAAGTTGGAGAAGTTTTAAAATCAACTATTCCATTTTTAGCTAATCTATAAGGTGTCTCAATAAAACCTAAATCATTAACCTTTGCAAAGACACATAAAGATGAAATAAGACCAATATTAGGTCCTTCTGGAGTTTCAATAGGACAAAGTCTTCCATAATGAGTATAATGAACATCTCTTACCTCAAATCCAGCGCGTTCTCTAGTTAATCCACCAGGTCCTAAAGCTGATACTCTTCTTTTGTGAGTTACTTCTGCAAGTGGATTTGTTTGATCCATAAATTGAGATAACTGACTCGTTCCAAAAAACGAGTTTATTACTGCAGAAAGAGTTTTTGCATTAATTAAATCAATAGGAGTAAAAACTTCATTATCTCTAACATTCATTCTTTCCCTAATAGTTCTTGCCATTCTACTTAAACCAACAGAAAATTGATTTGATAATTGTTCTCCTACTGTTCTAACTCTTCTATTACTTAAATGATCAATATCATCAACATCAACTTTTGAATTCACAAGTTGAATCAAATTACTGATTATTAAAACAATATCTTCATTCGTTAATACATGTTTATCTAAACTAACATCTGAACCTAATCTTCTATTAATTCTAAATCTACCAACATGACCAAGACTATATCTTTGATCAGAAAAGAACAATTTATCAATAATCCCTCTTGCAGTTTCATCATCAGGGGCCTCAGCACTTCTTAATTGTCTATAAATATGTCTTACCGCTTCCACCTCTGAATTAGAAGGATCCTTTTGTAATGTATTATGAATAATTGAATGATCACCAACCTTTTCACCTTCTTTATGAAGTAAAATAGTTTCAGAACCAGAATTTACAATTTCTAAAATATGACTACTTTCTAAAATCGTATCTCTTTCTAAAATAACTTCATTTCTTTCAATAGGAACTAGTTCACCTGTATCCTCATCAACAAAATCATCAACCCAAGATTTTAGCACCCTAGCTGCTAAACTTCTTCCTACAACTCTTTTAAGACCACTTTTCGTGACTTTAACTTCATCAGCTAAATTAAAAATCTCTAATATATCTCTATCACTTTCGTAACCGATAGCTCTTAATAATGTAGTAACAGGTAATTTTTTCTTCCTATCAATATAAGCATACATAACATTATTAATATCAGTAGTAAACTCAATCCATGAACCTTTAAAAGGTATAACCCTTGCAGAATAAAGTTTAGTTCCATTTGAATGAAAACTTTGACCAAAAAATACACCTGGAGATCTATGTAACTGAGAAACAACAACTCTTTCAGCACCATTTATAACAAAAGTTCCTTTAGGTGTCATAAAAGGAATATTCCCAAAATATACATCTTGTATAATTGTTTCAAAATCCTCATGATCAGGATCAGTACAATATAATTTTAGCTTTACCTTTAATGGTACTTTAAACGTCAATCCCCTATCAATACATTCATTAATAGAATACCTAGGTGGGTCTACCAAATAATCTATAAATTCTAAAACAAAATTATTTCTCGAATCAGTAATAGGAAATAACTCAGTAAATGTTTTATATAAACCTTCATTTCTTCTTTCTTCTAAAGTTGTTCCAGTTTGAAAGAATGATTGAAAACTAAGAAGTTGGATATCTAAAAAATCTGGATAATCAACATGATTATCGATTGATGCAAAATTAATTCTAGGAGATAAAGTATTTTTAGTCAAAACAATTTTATTTTTAATTACAAAAAAGTGTTACACAAGAAACAAAAAATGGTCTAAATCTTATTCTGTAAATAAGATTTAAACCTAAATAAGAAGCAAAGAGCCTATTTTAACTCAACTACAGCACCTGCTTCTTCAAGAGATTTTTTAATCCCTTCAGCTTCATCTTTACTCACTGCTTCTTTAACAGCTTTCGGAGCGCTATCTACAATATCTTTTGCGTCTTTTAGTCCAAGACCTGTTAATTCTTTCACAGCTTTAACAACTTTTAGTTTTGCACCTCCAGCTTCCTTAAGAATTACATCAAATTCTGATTTTTCTTCACCAGCATCGTCACCACCTGATGCAGCTGCTGGAGCTGCTGCTACAGCAGCTGCTGCTGCTGGTTCAATCCCATATTCTTCTTTTAAAATATTTGCTAACTCAGTTACATCTTTAACTGATAAGTTAACTAAATCTTCTGCGAACTTTTTTAAATCTGCCATTTTTTTATTTATTTATTAATTATTTATTTAATGTTGGAAGCATTATTTTTTTATTTTTTATCAGATAGTGCTTTTACAATTCCAGACAACTTACTACTACTTGATTGTAAAGATGCAACTACATTCTTTGCAGGTGATTGTAATAACATTATAATATCTGCAATAAGTTCATTCCTAGATTTAAGATTTGCTAACATAGATAAATTATCATCACCGATATAAAACTCCTCTTCAATATGAGCAGCTTTAAGAATTGGCTTCTCAGCTTTCTTTCTAAAGTCCTTAATAACATTTGCTGGTGCTTTAGCACTATCAGCAAACATTAGCGATGTATTACCTTTTAAAATATCATCTAACTGATCAAAGTTAGTTGAGTTTTTATCAAAGGCTTTCTTAAGCAAAGTGTTCTTTACAACCTTAATAGATACATTTTGTTTATAACACAATCTTCTTAAACTACTACTCTGTTCGGCTGTTAAACCTGATATGTCAGCTAGATAGAAATTTTTATTTTCCTCTAACATGTTGTTTAACACATCTATTAAATCATTCTTTTCTTTCTTATTCATTATTTAAATTACCTTAAGTTTATACAATATGATTAGGATCAACAGATATTCCTACACCCATGGTACTAGAAAGGGTAATACTTTTAACATATATACCTTTTGAGGAAACAGGTTTTAATTTATTAATTGTTTGTAATAACTCATCTGCATTTTCAGATATTTTTTTAGCATCAAAAGAAACCTTTCCAACAGATGCATGAATTATACCTGTTTTATCTACTTTAAAATCAATTTTGCCCTTTTTAACATCAGTAACTGCTTTTCCTACATCAAGAGTTACAGTTCCTGATTTAGGATTAGGCATTAAACCTCTTGGACCTAAAACTCTACCTAGCGCTCCAAGTTTTCCCATTACAGCTGGCATTGTGATAATTACATCAATATCAGTCCAGCCTTTTTTTATTTTATCAATATATTCATCTAGACCAACAAAATCAGCGCCTGCAGCTTTAGCTTCATCCTCCTTATCAGCAGTAACTAAAGCTAATACTTTAAGAGTCTTACCAGTTCCATGTGGTAAAGAAGTTACACCTCTAACCATTTGATTTGCTTGTGTAGGGTCA
>Ga0209501_10005055_pt1 | contig 12338 bp, 13 predicted proteins | sample ArcticOcean_MG_C_4_FD_187434 | JGI IMG/M metagenome (GOLD analysis project Ga0209501, IMG submission 187434) | Marine microbial communities from western Arctic Ocean - ArcticOcean_MG_CB4_134 (SPAdes) (version 2) | ecosystem: Environmental > Aquatic > Marine > Oceanic | place: Arctic Ocean...
GGTGGTCGCAGAAGAGTGCGTGTTCGATCGCCACGAGGCGACGCATGCGATGAACCTCTTCGACATGCATCACAAGTACGCGGACGTTTTGCCGCTGAACGAAGTTCAAGAGTGGATGCACGGCTGGCAGGCGCCAGAAGGGTATGGGTTATAGCTGTGGGACGACTCGACGACAGAGTGATAATCGTTACTGGTGGTGCCGCGGGGATCGGACGGGCGTACATAGAAGGCTTCGTGGCCGAAGGCGCAAAAGTGGTTGTCGCGGATATCAATGGAGAGGGCGCATCGGTAGCTGCTGCTGAGGTTGAGGCGGGCGGTGGGGAGGCGCTTGCTGTGACTGTCGACGTCTCCGACCCTGGTCAAACCGAGGCGATGGTCAAGGCGACGATTGACCGGTTCGGACGTATCGATGGGCTTGTGAACAACGCGGCGATTGCAATCAGGGTGAAGCACGTGAACGCGCCGGTGGAGGAGCTTCCGATAGAGGAGTGGGATCGCGTGATCGCGGTCAACCTCCGTGGGCCATTCCTCTGCTGTCGCGCCGTGCTGCCGCACATGAAGAACCGGGGTTACGGCAAGATCATCAACATCGCGTCAGGCACGTTCTTCAAAGGCACGCCCTTCATCTCCAACTACGTGGCGTCGAAGGGCGGCGTGATCGGTCTGACGCGAACCCTCGCACGAGAGGCAGGTAAGTCTGGGATTACGGTGAACTGCATCGCACCTGGACTCACAGCCAGCGAGACCGAGGAGATGCCAGCGTCACATTACGAGACAAGGGTACCGGACAGGGCGATCAAGCGCGTGGAGGTCCCGGAGGATCTGGTAGGCGCGGCTATCTTCTTCATGTCCAAGGACAGCGATTTCATGACGGGGCAGTCGATCATCATCGACGGCGGAGTGGCCATCAACTGACGAGTCGAGGAGTGCTGAGGATGAGTAGATTGGACGGGCGCGTAATAATCGTGACTGGCGGAGGACAGGGCATCGGCCGTGCTTTCGCGCTGGGGTTTGCCAAGGAAGGCGCGAAGGTCGCCATCGCCGACATCAATGGGCCCGCCGCTGAATCGGTTGCGGCGGAGATCGGCGAAGCTGGTGGCGAGGCGCTGGCCGTGGTGACGGATGTCTCCAGCGAGGAGTCAACCAAGGAGATGGCAGCCGCCGTTATCGAGCGCTGGGGGCGCATTGACGGTCTGATGAACAATGCGGCATTCTTTCAGCGGCCGCAGATCACCAACGGCCCGATCGAGGAGATCCCGGTGGATGAGTGGGACCGCGTGATGGCTGTGAATCTGAAAGGCCCATTCCTATGCTGCCGTGCGGTGATCGGCCAAATGAAGGAACAGAAGTACGGCAAGATCGTGAACATCAGCTCCGGAACGGTGTTCTCAGGCCGCAGCATCTTGCACTACGTGGCTTCCAAGGGGGGGGTGACGGCGTTCACCCGCGTGCTCGCGAAGCAGTCGGGCGACTGGAACATCACGGTGAATTCAATCGCACCAGGCCTCACTGCGAGTGACCCTGATAAGGACGAGGCAATCTATGAGGGACGAGTAGCCGCTCGTTCCATACCACGCGTGGAAGAGCCTGAGGACCTGGTTGGGGCCGGGATTTTCTTGATGTCCTCAGAGAGTGATTTCATGACGGGCCAGACGATGGTTGTCGACGGCGGCGCGGTGATGCACTGACCTACCGCCGCTCCCTGATGACGATCATCGCCATCGGAACGGAGGCGGTAATCACGAGCAACAGCGCAGGCATCGCGGCCCGCGCGTAGAACGCCTCCGAGGCCGCTCCCCACACGGATGTAGCAAGCGTGTCGAACCCTATCGGCGCGAGAATCAAAGTGGCGGGCAGCTCCTTCATCGACAGCAAGAAGACCAGCGCCGCTCCTGCGGCGACCCCCCTGCTGAGCAAGGGCAACGTGACAGACCTGAATGCTTGAAACGAGGTCTTGCCGAGGCCGCGCGCGGCCTCCTCGATGCGTGGGCTCACCTGCCGCAGTGATACCTGGATGGCCCCGACGGCAGCGGGCAGGAAGAGCACGACGTAGGCGAGCACCAGAATGAATGTCGTCTGGTAGATGGGGAGGGCTAAGCTTGCTGCGAAAAAGACGAACGCCAGAGCTACTGGCACGCCTGGCAGCGCGAACCCGATGAAGGTGAGACGCTCCAAGGCCGAGCTCACCTTTGAGGGGAAGCGCACGCTGAGCACGGCGATGGGAATCCCTACGAGTGCAGCGGCGACTGCCGCTGCGAGCGAGACTCCAAGGGTTCCCAGGATCTCTGACCAGAGACTCACGAACGACTCACCAGCGGAAACTCCACGGAGGACCCAGAAGACCAGCGTGCTCATCGGTACGATGAGCGAGAGTATGACGATGAGCCCCACCAACCCAGCGAGTGGCCAGCGCCACCTGCCAAGCTGCACAGCGCTGCTCTTGCGCGCCGAACCGGGGGTAGTACGGTAGTAGCGCCCTTGCCCACGGTTCCACGCTTCGAGTGCCAACAATGTAATCGCGAGGAAAACCAGCACTAGTGATAGCGCGGCTGCCACGGACACATCCAGAGCGGACTCGAACTGGATAAAGATGGCGAAGGTGAACGTTTGGTACCGCAACAATGAGACCGCGCCGAAATCACTGAGCGTATAGAGGGCGATTAGCAAAGCGCCTGCGATGATTCCAGGGCGCACCATAGGCAGGGTTACGCGCCAGAGGGTCGCCCACGGACCGTGCCCAAGACCGCGTGAGGCTTCTTCAATCGCAGGATCGAGCCGGAGCAACGCGCCGCGCACCGGCAGCATGACATAGGGGTAGCTCAGCAACGACAGGGTGAACACCGCGCCAGGCAGCCCGAAGATCGAGGGGAGACGGTCAACCCCGAAAGGTTCCAGAACCCCTTGGAGACTCCCCCTCGGCCCGAGTGTGGTCACGACCACTAGTGCGAATACATAGCTCGGGATCACCAATGGCAGGGCGGTCAGTACCGTGAGCGACCGGCGCAGTGGAATATCGGTGCGCGCGGTCAACCAAGCAATGGAAACGCCGATGACAACCGACACGATGGTCACGAAGAAGACCAAAACGATCGAGCGCCAGAGGATGGCCGCCGTGGACGCGTTGAAAATGAGTCCCCAGGCGTCGCTCCCCGCGTCAACGGTGCGGACTACGAGGTATGTAATGGGCACCAGCATCACCAGTGAGATGGCTGCTGCGGGCGCCCAAACAAAGAACGGCGGCTTGGGGGAGGATGCTGACCGAGGCTGAGGAGGATTAATGGTTGCCTGTTCCAAAGTGACCGCGTAGGGAGTACGAAGGCTTTTGGTACGTTCGTACTAGCTGTGCACGGTACGCGAGGAGGCGCAGGCCGTCAACGCGCCTTCGTGTCGTCCGTCTCGGGACGCTCGCCCTAGGAGCTAGTCGATAGGGCCAACCAGCGCGAGGCCGAACAGGCGCTCGGGATCCTCGTTGGTGTAGAAGCGTTGCAACGCCAGTCCTGCATTCGCAAGCATCTCATTGAGGCTGTTCTCCGTGAATTTGTAGGAACACTCTGTCCACAGTGATTCATCGGGCGTAAACGTCACGGCCATGCCCAACTCCCTCAGTGTCACGACCTGAGTGGTTTTGGGCACGAGGTGCATCTCGATACGGGATTCCGCTTGATTGAAGAAACAGTAGTGCTCAAAAGCATCCGGCTCGAAATCGCCGTTGAGAGTGCGATTGAGGAAATGGAGCATGTTGCGATTGAACGCTGCGGTCACGCCCGCGGAATCGTTATACGCGGCTTCGATGATGGACACGTCCTTGACCAAGTCCATACCGATCAGCAGGCGGTCATCGGGGCCCAGTAACTCGTTGACCTGGCGGAGGAACTCTATGCGTTCCTGAGGGTCCAGGTTGCCAATGGTCCCGCCGAGGAACAGCACGAGCCGTGGACCTGTGGAGGATGGGATATGTCCAAGATGGCGACCGAAGTCGCCTATGACGCCGTGTACCGCAAGGTATGGGTATTCGACAACCAACGCCTGTGAGGCTTCTTGGACGATGGACTCGCTGACGTCGAACGGCACGTATGTTTTGAGGTGCTCGGGCGCGGAGGGTGCGCTGAGCAGCTGGCGTGTCTTATACGATGAGCCTGACCCCAATTCGACGATCTGCTGCGGACGCAAATCGGCCATGAGCTCTGCGGCTATCTCCTGTAGCAGGTCTCGCTCGGCGCGCGTTTGGTAGTACTCCGGAAGCTCGGTGATCCGCTCGAAGAGAAGCGAACCCGCCTTGTCGTAGAAATATTTGGGTGCAAGGCGCTTGGGGGACGCGGTCAGACCAGAGCGTACCTCTTCAGGCATCGACTCCAGCATTCCATTTTCATCAACATAGATGTCGATCGTCAGGCGGTCAGCTGCTCGTGTAGTTTGAAGGGGCATGGTGATGGGGTGCTAATCCTTTGCAGAGTGCCTAAGTGGTCGGATGCGAGCATCTGACCGATGGGCTCAGTTTACGCGCCCGCCTCGCGGAGTTCCGTTGGCAGCAGGTTTGGGATCGAGTCCACGATGGGGTAGCTCTTGCCGCAGGTTTCGCAGGTGAGCGTGCCCGCAACGATGTCGTCGCCCTGCTGGCTCTCTATAATCAGCTTCAGCTCACCGTGGTCGTCGGGGCAAGCGAGAATCGCCATAAGGTCGATAAGCAAGAGAGCTTCTCCGTGTGCGCTGGGTTCAACCGGCTAGTTGACGTTCGACAAGCATACGCAGGATATCCGACAGGAGGAAGATGATAGCACCCACCACGACCGTCATATTGATGTGCCCCAGGGAGTTCACCGCCTTGCGGAGTCTTCGTTTGGTCCCATTGGCCGTGGTGGGCCCGTCGGTAGTGGCGCGTGAACGGCGCCCCGTTACGAGAAAGAACATCCACGCACTGAGAGCGATTTTTAATCCGAGGATCGCGCCGTAGGGCAGGGTAGCGCTGGGGCCCGACAGCCGGTTGAACATGAGGATTCCGCCAGTGATGACGAGCGTCCACATGGAAAGCGTCACAATCTGGCTGAATTCGGTTCCGACAAATCGCATGACAGCATCGGGGAGGGTGCCGGAGCGAATTGCTGGACGGAGGACCACCCAAAAGAAGACGGCACCGCCCAACCACGAGACTGCGGCGATGGCGTGAATCCAACCAACGATGACGAGCAAATAATCCGACATGCGAGTGGCGAGGATGCTAGGTCAACGGCCGCTCCTGTGCAAATTGCAATCTGAAAGGCGCTCTTGTCCTTGGATGACTCAGGCCGCTCTTTTACAATCTAGACAATCAAGGGGTTGGACAGTTTCAAGAGACGAGGCAGGTTCAATGGGAAGGATTGGGCGATGGCGCAGGACGTGAGTCTGTACTGGTGGGTGGGGTGAGGGACCTGCAAAAAAGCGAGAGCGGCGCTCTCGCAAGCGGGTGTCCAGTTCAACGGCAGGGATTTCTTCAAGCAGCGGTTCGACGCTCAGGAACTCAACGAGCTTCTGGGTGACGAGTCGCCGCGAACAGTATTCAACTTCAAGTCGGCCACATTCAAGAAGAGCGGCCTGAATGAGGCCAACCTGAGCGACGATGACCTGGCAGATCTGCTAGTCGGCGAACCTCGCTTTTTCAAGCGGCCGCTGGTAGTCATCGATGGGCGTTTGCAGGCCGGAACCAACGCGAAGAAGCTCGGCGCAGCGCTGGGCTTCGAAGTAGAGAACTGAGGTCAACCGATGCCCATTCGGATACTGCCGCCCGCAGTCGCAGCAGGCATCGCGGCGGGTGAGGTCATCGAACGACCAGCATCGGTGGTCAAGGAGCTCGTCGAGAATTCCGTCGACGCGGGTGCGAGCGCGATCATGGTGGAGATCCAGCAGGGCGGATTGCAGAGCATTCGAGTAACGGACGATGGGTCCGGGATATCCGACGACGAGGTGCTGCTGGCGTTCGAACGTCACGCGACCAGCAAGTTGATTTCATTGGACGGGTTATGGCAAATCGGGACCCTGGGATTCCGGGGCGAGGCGCTTGCGAGCATCGCTGCCGCGGCCCACGTCCGGATGACGACCAGAACGAGGACAGCTAACGCGGCCTCGGTCGCGGAGGCCTACGAAGCGACCGTGTCTCGACGGCCACGGGAGGCCTCGGCCCCCGGCACCACCATCGTGGTGGAAGCGCTGTTTTCGACCGTCCCCGCACGATTGAAATTCATCCGATCCTCAGCCGCTGAGTCTGCACGGACGCGTCAAGTAATCGACCACCTGGCGATGGCCAACCCTCATGTGAGATTCTCACTGAAGAGCGATCAGCGGATACTGATCCAGACATCGGGCAATGGACGGCTACGTGAGGTTCTAGCTAGCGTGTACGGTAACGAGATTGCTGCGGAAATGCTGGAGGTCACCCCCTCTCCTCGGGCTCCGTTCCCTGTACGGGGAATCGCGAGTCCGCCTGACCGCAACCGTCCGAACCGGACAGGGATTAGCCTTTTTGTGAACGGCCGGTGGGTGCAGAGTCCGACGATGAGCACGGCGGTGCGAGAAGCATACCGAGGGTTGCTGATGGAGGGGCGCTATCCGATGGCAGCGTTGTTCATCGACGTACCGCCGCAGGTTGTTGACGTTAATGTGCACCCCAACAAACGCGAGGTGCGCTTCACGCACGATGGGGATGCGTTCTCCAGCGTGGAGCGATCGGTGCGTGAATCATTGATTGAAGCGCACCCGGAAGTCCAGGCACGCGGACTGTTTCGTACGCTAACCGCAGAGCGACCCCCGTCAGCAAGCCCTCAGGCGTTCAATTTCACGATGACGCCGGACTCCGGCGCGTGGGCACCTCTTCCTGAGTCGGCGACTGCGTCACAGGCGACGACTGAGCCGCATGTCACACCCGGTGAAGCCGTGGCCGCCCAGGTTGTCGAGGATCCATCACCCGATGGCGGTTGGTCGACTCGAGAGCTCCGGGTACTCGGGCAGATATCAAACACGTACATCGTGGCCGAGGGGCAGGATGGGATGCACCTGATCGATCAGCATTCCGCTCACGAATCGGTGCTGTACTACCGGTTGCTGCGTCAGTGGGCGGATAGCACTCCTGACGTCCAGCCGATGCTGGACCCACTTCCCGTAGATCTGAGCGCAGAACAATTGGAGACAATGCCACTAGCGCAAGACACGTTGGCACGGTACGGCATCACGCTAGAGTCGTTCGGCGACTCGACATACCTGCTTCGCTCGGTGCCGGCGATGGCGCGCATGGTCGATGGCGCACGGCTGGTCGCTGACGTTCTGGACGTCGTTCGTGGCGACGGCTCGACGACACCTGATGCTCATCACTCAGTCGCTGCGTCGATCGCTTGCCACAGTGCGGTGCGCGCGGGGCAAGCACTCAATCAGCAGGAGATGACGGCTCTGAGCACCGCGTTGGTGACGGAAACGAACCCACAGCACTGCCCGCACGGACGACCCACGGCCATCAAGGTGACCACGCAGATGCTCGAGCGTGAGTTCGGGCGGGCCTGAGTCCAGTGACGTTCGAATTGCTGATTGCCACGCTGAACCCCGCAAAGGCGGTCCGCTTGCGGTTGCTTTGCGACGGCTTGGACGTGCGGTTTCGCCCGGTAAACGACCCTCAACCGACAATCAACGAGGCATCACCCACACACCTGGGGAACGCTATCGCGAAAGCGGTTGGGTGGTCCCGTGCGCTCGGGGGCAACGCGATTGCTTCAGATGGGGGGATGGTGATTCCAGAATTGGGCGATGCTTGGGAAAGCACGCTGACCCACCGCGCCACGGGTGAAAACGTCGCCGACTCTGAGCGGGCCCGGCGACTGCTGGCACGGATGCGAGACCTCAGCGGCGCACAGCGCAGCGCGTACTGGGCGGAGGCGATCGCAGTGGCGCGCGAGGGCGTTCTGGTCTGCGCGTGGGGAACCGACGGCATGCTCGGGCGCGTCGGTGAAACGTTCAGGGCTGATCCGAATGGAACTGAGGGGTTCTGGGCGGACGGGCTCTGGGAGACACCGAGCGGGAAGAAGCGGTGGGAGATCTCGAACACCGAACTTGCTGCTGATGCCGATCCATGGGTGCAACTCTTCAGTCCCGTGAACTCGTTCTTGGCGCGCATGACTTAAGGCAGGCGTAATGCCGCCCCGGCGCGGATCGCAAGGCCATCGCGGACGAGTCCGTCGATGATCGGCGACAAGCCCCCGGCGGGAGCGTCCGCGAACAGCGCATCTACGTTGGCAATCACAAGTCCCTCCGGAGATGACTGGCGTAACGCTTCAACGATTCGGCCGCGATAGTAGCGCGCGGAGCCTGCGAACGTTGCCTGTTTGGGCGCGTAAGGCACGGATGCCTCCGCCTGTTTGCGGTTGACTCCAGCCCGGAGCGCGGGCGCAGCAGCACATACCTCGCGAAGTGGGCAGAGCATGCAACGTGGCGCCGATCCGCCGCAGATGGTGGCGCCAATATCCATTAGCGCTTGGTGCCACAGCGAGGCATCGCGGTCGGGGAGGAACCGGGTGGCCAGTGGGTCGACGTCGGCCCGCGAAGGTGCCTCTACACCATGCACGAGGCGGCTGAGCACACGATAGATGTTCGTGTCGAGGACCGGCACGTGAGCGTCATACGCAAAGCAGGCGATGGCCGCTGCGGTATAGGGTCCGACGCCGGGCAGCGTCAGCAGGGTTTCAACGTCCCGAGGAATCTGGCCTGCGTGTTCGGCGACGACGACTCCGGCTAGGCGCTGGAGTCGTACCGCGCGGTTGTTATAACCCATGCCTGACCAGAGAACGATGACGTCGCCGGCGCTCGCGGCGGCGAGGGCGTCAATCGTAGGGAAGGTAGCCATGAACTCGATGAACTTGGGTACGGTGCGCTCGACTTGAGTTTGCTGAAGCATTACCTCAGAAACGAGCACGGCATAGGCGTCGCCAAGGTAAGGAGCGCGGCGCCAGGGCAGGTCACGGGAGTTGGCGGAGTACCAGTCCAGGACAAGCCGATTGACAGCGGCGATGTCCACTCGCGCTACGAAGCCAACAGCGAGTCAAGGACATTGCGCAGCCGCTCGGGGGTTACGGGACCCGTAAGCTTGCGTACGATCGTGCCGGCGGCGTCCAGGAAGAATTTCTCAGGGACTCCGCGCACACCGTAGTGGACGGCTATCGTTCCCTGGTCGTCAAGGAGGTTGGGGTAGGCGACGCTGTAGCGATCGATATGCCGCAAGATGTCGCCGACTTCGTCCCAGATCGCGATACCTACGAATTCCACTGGACTGTCTGCGTATTCGGTGTAGACGGAGGCGAGGTCTGCGGCCTCGGCGCGGCAGGCGACACACCAAGAAGACCAGAAGTCCACCATGACGATCTTGCCCCGCAAGCTAGCATTGTCGATCAAGCCACCGTCGATCAGGTCGACGCCGCGGAACACAGGGGCGGATCTGGCTGCGATATTCTGCTCCCCAGATTCGTTGTACTCGAGTAGGCCTCCGGGATTGCCGCCGGTCCGAAGCTGCCCCCATGCGAGGAGAGCGAGGAGCGCCAACAAAGGAGACATGCTAAGCAGGAACAACCCGGCGCGGCGGCGGGTCCATCCACTCGCAGGGAGGTTGGTTTCAGTGGAGAGGGTCATCAGATGCAATGCTATCAGCGGTCGAGGGGAATAGAAAAAGGCCCGCTGGTCGCGGGCCCTTGTTCTGTGGTTCGGGCGGCCTTAGACGGCGCCGGAGAGTTCGTGAGCGATGATGGAAGCTTCGCCTAGGGTTGGAACGGTCTCCCGTTCGCTCCCGCAGACGACTTCATACATCGTGCTGTCGACGCCGGAAGTAGCGGTGGTGCTCGAGCCTTCGGAAACTTCGTAAACCTCAGCGTTGCCCTTCGGGCCTTCGATGGTCGTAATCAGGCTGCGTTCTGCCATTTCTAAATCTCCCTGTGTGGTTGGGGGCCAGATGATCTTCAAGACCCATAGGCGCCCGGCGGTCGTTTGGTGAACGCCGGACGCCCATTTAAGCTAGAGGTTCCGCTCGAAGAACTAAGCCTTCAGTAGCGGGAACACCTTCTTCTGCGTGTCCTCGAAGATGTTCTTCCTGTCCTGGTCGGTGAGCCACTCGATGGAGTTGATTACCGGGGCCAGGTCATCCATCTGGTGACCGTCACCGGGGTCAGTGGCGGTGCCGGAGCCGGGGTTCTCGGTACCGAACATGGTACGGTCGGTGCCGACGAGCTTGAAGAGAAGCTCCAGGGACTCCTTGTTGTAGAGAACGGCGTCGTAGTAGAGCTGCTTGAGCGCCGTGTCGAAGTCGGACAGGTTGGGGTCACCCTTCATCTGGTTGAAGCGAGCGGCCCTCCAGCGTCCGATCTGGTAGGGCACAGAACCACCACCGTGGGCGACGATAATCCGCAGATCTGGGAAGTCTTTGAAGACCTTCGACTCACGCTTGACCAGATTGAGGACAACCTGGCTCTCAGTGGTGATGAAGTGGGCGCTGTAAGACTCGCGGGGATCCTGGCAGGCCGCAGAGTGGATGAGCGCGGGAACGTTGAGCTTGACCATGGACTCGTAGAGGGGGTACCAGTACTCGTCGTCCAGGCTTGGCGTGGCTTCGCCACCCTCACCAGGGTCAGGGTTGATCATCGCGCCGATGAAGCCGAGCTCTTTCACGGTGCGCTCGAGTTCGGGCACAACGTGGGAGGAGTCCTTCTGGCCTGAGATGTGGGGCAGGCCGCAGATGCCTGCGTAGCGATCCGGGTGAGACTTTACGATACGGCCGATGACGTCGTTATTGGCCTCATTCCACCAATGCACGATGCTGGCAGGTTTCTCAGAGTGCATGAGCTGGAACGGGCGGGGGGACAGGAACTGCATGTCCGTCCCAACGCTGTCCATGATCTTCAGACCACGCTGAGTGGCCTCTTCCAGACGTTCGTCTGAAATTCCGGGGTTGCCCTTGCCGTGGTAGCCACGGCTGGAGAGCAAGCCCGACTTGTAGGCATACAGTTCAGGGGGCGCGTTGGTGTGCGCGTGCATGTCTAAAATTCTCTGTCCGTTAAGCATCTAATCCTCCTACTACTTCGTATCGCGCCGTTGCGCGCGATGAGTTTGCCGCAACGGGTCTCGGCCCAACGGGCACGTCCGTTCCCGTTGCTCGGTGACGAGCGGGGCCGGGCTGCCCGAACAGTCCATCAGCGAGTCGCCAAGATGGAGGATATCTCACAACTCGACGTCCGGTGCATTCCGGCCGACTCGCACCGGATTTCTTACATGTGATTCAGCGCGCTGTCAAGAGCGACATACCCGTGGCGCCGCGCAACTAGCCTGGGAATCATGAGACCCCGGTAGTAAACTGCACTCGACGTTCATACGCCTTAGTTCCTGACTCAGGCCTCTACCGCCGGGCGAGGCTTTCACAGAACGATTTTCGTAACGTAAGGAGTCAAAATGGCCAAAATAGTACTGGGAATCGCGACATCGCACAGTCCGATGCTCGCGTTGAATGCAGATCAGTGGCGCCGCTACGCCGTCGGTGACTTGACGCATACAGGGCTCGTATACCCGCCGGCGGGCATCTCAATGACTTACGACGAAGGCCTCGCCTTCGTTTCCGATGAGTTGCGTAATCGCGACCTCTCCGACGAGGTGTTTGAGAAGCAGGTTGCTCAATGCCAACGCGGCATCGCGGAGTTGGCAAAAACAATCGCCGAAGTGAATCCGGATGTTACTGTCATCATCAGCGATGACCAGGATGAGTGGTTCTACGAAGACAACATGCCCACGTTCTCTATCTTCTGGGGGGACTCGGTTCCGATTCGCCCGCGTGCTGACGGCGATTCGCTCCGGGATCCTGACGTAACACGCGCGATCATCGATGGCTACGGCGACGTGGCCATGGATGTTCCTGTCCAAAAAGACCTGGGGCGCCACGTTATCGACCACATGATCCAGAACGACTTTGACGTTTCGCACTTCACGTACATCAAAGAGAGTTACGGTGGCAAGGTCGGACGCCGCTACATGCGCGAGGACGGTGAGTTGGATCTCGTTCGGGAGTCCCCCCCAAAAAACCAGGGTCTCCCCCACGGCTACGCATTTGTGGTGAAGCGGTTGTTCAACAACCAGCCCCGACCGATCCTGCCTGTTTTCGAGAACACATGCTACCCGCCGAACCAGCCGACCGTTCGCCGTTCCTTCAAGTTCGGCGAGGAGATCCGCAAGGCCATCGAGTCCTGGGACTCCGACCTACGTGTAGCCGTCGTCGCTTCGGGCGGCCTAAGCCACTTCGTCGTTGACGAAGAGCTGGACTGGATGGTGCTCGACGGCCTGAAGCACAAGGACGC
>Ga0209501_10005057_pt1 | contig 12337 bp, 10 predicted proteins | sample ArcticOcean_MG_C_4_FD_187434 | JGI IMG/M metagenome (GOLD analysis project Ga0209501, IMG submission 187434) | Marine microbial communities from western Arctic Ocean - ArcticOcean_MG_CB4_134 (SPAdes) (version 2) | ecosystem: Environmental > Aquatic > Marine > Oceanic | place: Arctic Ocean...
ACATGCACGACGAGCATGGAAAGATACAGATCTATGCCCAAAGGGATCGTTTAGCAGAGGGCGTCTACAACCGGCTTTTTCGAAAACTTGATATCGGTGATCTCATCGGAGTGGTGGGCACCTTATTTCGTACTCGCACCGGAGAGTTAACCGTGCAGGTCGAGGATATACGGCTGCTGGTAAAAGGGCTGCGACCTTTGCCGGACAAATTCCACGGGCTCGCGGATGTGGAAACCCGTTACCGACGACGCTATGTCGATTTGATAGTCAATGAGCAGTCCCGCCAGACCTTCCGCCGGCGAGCGCAGATCACAGCGTCACTGCGTCGTTTTCTAGATCAGCGCGGATATCTTGAGATCGAGTCACCGATGATGCAGGTCATCCCCGGCGGCGCCAATGCGCGACCGTTCATCACTCACCACAATGCCCTTGATATTGATCTTTTTATGCGAGTCGCGCAGGAACTCTATATCAAACGTTGCCTGGTAGGTGGATTTGAGCGAGTGTACGAAATGAATCGAAACTTTCGTAACGAAGGGCTAAGTACCGAGCACAACCCGGAATTCACGATGTTGGAATACAACGAAGCCTATCTTGACTACATTGATTATATGGATCTAACTGAGGACATGTTGCGCACGGTGGCGGAAGAGGTTACCGGGTCTGCCGTGGTTGAATATCAGGGACATCAGATTGACTTGGGGGCGCCGTTCCGTCGATTGTCATTGGGTGAGGCCGTTCGGTCGCATCATGGAACATTGTCTGAGTCCGACTGTAAAGACGCGGCTGTTCTGCGCCGGCATCTGTCATCGACGGGGGTTGAGAGTTCATCGGATAGTGATGCCGGTGAACTGCTGCTCGAGGTGTTTGAGCAGTCTGTTGAGGCGACGTTGATTCAGCCGACTTTTATTACCGGTCACCCCGTTTCGGTGTCTCCGTTATCTCGTCGCAGTGAAAGTGACCCCAATATGACGGATCGATTTGAGTTGTTTATCGCCGGCCGTGAACTGGCGAACGGGTTTTCCGAGCTTAACGATCCGCAGGATCAGGAGGAACGCCTCAGGCGGCAAGCGACTGACAAAGCCGGTGGTGATGAAGAGGCGATGTTCTTTGATCAAGATTACATCGATGCGCTCGAATACGGCCTACCCCCCAACGCGGGGGGAGGGATTGGTATCGATCGGTTTGTGATGCTATTGACAGACAGTCGCTCTATTCGCGATGTTTTGCTTTTTCCCCATCTCAGACCAGAGGCATGACTCGCTGAAGGCCTCAAGGTTGAGGCGAGCACGGTCCGTCGGTCAATGATTCGTCCTCTGGAACTGCAGATTGGTCTGCGCTATACGCGGGCCAAGCGGAGAAATCAGTTTATTTCGTTTATCTCGTTGATTTCGGTTCTGGGTATTGTGATTGGGGTCTGGGCGCTGATTACCGTGTTGTCGATCATGAATGGGTTTGAGCGGGAACTGCGCGAACGGATCTTGGCGGTGGCCTCTCACGTCACTATTACCGGCCTCCGGGGGGAGTTGACCGATTGGCCACGCCTGAGTGAAAGGGTTGAACAGGCCGCGGAAGTGGTGGGTCAGGCGCCGTTTATCCTTGGGCAAGGCATGATAGTTAAGGGGCCGACTGTTAGTGGTGCGCTGATTCGGGGCATCGTGCCGAATAGGGAGGCGAATGTTTCTACGGTCCTGGACCACTTAACTGCGGGTGACGTTGCCGCGCTGGTTCCCCGGGAGTGGAACATTATTATTGGCTCAGCGCTTGCGTCTAAGCTGGATGTTGTACTGGGTGACAAGGTCACTGTGGTGGCGCCGAAAGGACAGGTAACCCCGGCCGGGCTTTTGCCGCGGCTAAAGCGTTTTCGAGTGGCAGGAATATTCGAGTTGGGCATGTATGAGTATGATAGTGCGCTGGCGTTGATTCATATAGAAGACGCTGCTCGACTGTTTCGAACGGAAGGTCGAGCTACGGGTCTTCGCCTTAAATTGAAGGATGTCTATGACGCGCCACGTGTGCGCCAGAAGTTGACCGAACTGCTTGGATCTGGTGTGGGCATCACCGATTGGACACGGGAACATAGCAATCTTTTTCGCGCGCTCAAGATTGAGAAACGCGTCATGTTCATTATTCTCTTGCTCATCGTGGCGGTGGCTGCATTCAATATTGTTTCGACCTTGATCATGGTTGTTTCCGACAAGGAAGCTGATGTTGCCATATTGCGCACTCTCGGCATCAGTCCGTTGAGCGTTATGGGTATCTTTGTCGTGCAGGGTGTGATGATTGGAATAACAGGTACGTTAATTGGAACCGGCGTCGGTGTACTCACTGCAATCAATATTGAAACATTGGTGCCGTGGCTTGAGGAGCTTCTTAACACCGAGTTCTTTCCTTCAAGTATTTACGTGATTACCGATTTTCCGGCACAGATGAAATGGCCTGATGTCATCCAGATTGCTAGCGCATCGTTTGGTATCAGCTTGGTCGCAACCCTTTACCCGGCGTGGCGAGCATCGCGGACACAGCCCGCCGAGGCGTTGCGATATGAGTAGGACGGGAGAAGTGGTTCTGCGGTGCCGTGAGCTGTGTAAAACCTATGTTCAAGGTGGCGCGAAAGTCGCGGTATTGGCTGGGGTCAGTTTAGATATTGTGGCCGGGGAAACCGTTGCATTGGTTGGCACCTCAGGTAGCGGCAAAACAACTTTGCTGCACTTGCTGGCCGGTTTGGATGACCCAAGCACGGGATGGGTGGAGTTAGGCGGGACGGACCCGGCGGGTATCAGTCAGAAGGCGCGTGGCGACTTACGTAATCGAACCCTCGGGTTCGTTTACCAGTTCCACCATTTACTGGGAGAGTTCACAGCGGAAGAAAACGTCGCCATGCCACTACTGATTCGTCGGCACCCCAGCGCAGATGCGTTTGAAAGAGCGAGAGCATTGCTTGAGCGGGTTGGCTTGGCCAGTCGGGCGCGTCATCGACCCTCTGAGTTGTCCGGTGGCGAGCGTCAGCGTGCGGCGGTAGCGCGAGCGCTGATCACTCGGCCGACGTGTGTATTGGCTGACGAGCCGACGGGAAATTTAGATCGGCGCACAGCGGAGTCGATTCAACAGTTGTTGATCGAACTGAACGAAGAGTTTGGCACCAGTTTGGTCGTAGCCACTCATGATGTGGCGTTGGCAGGCAAACTGGGTCGAGTCCTGCGTCTGGTCGATGGGGCGCTGGAGCGCTAAGAGACATCACCTCCGCCGTCACGGATTTAATGGGGTTTTGTGCGTGTGCCGGTACGATCTTTTTGTATTGCTTGTCTTTGTTCCCACTGTCGCAACACACGCAGTTGCCACAAAGCGTGTCCTAGCAGATAGCCTAAAGCAGAAAACAGGCAAGCCAACATCATGCATCCCAACCACAGTGTCAGGAATTGTTCCTTCATCCAAGCCAGGTCAATGGTCGATAAGTCAGGAATCGGTTCACCCAAAACCCATGCACCGAAGAGATACGCGGCGCCATAGAGGGGGAACCAGGTAAGCGGATTTGAGATCCATACGATCAGCGCTGCAATCGGTAGGTGTCCGCGGATAACAAGGCAGGTGAGGGCAGCGGGGATGGTTTGCAGAGGTATTGGCACGAAGGTCCAGAACAGGCCAATCGCCAATGCACGACTGACGGATCGCCGATTGAGCGACCACAGTCGAGCGTCCCCGAAGAGGTGGGCCAAATGTCGAAGACCGGGTTGTTGCAGTACGGTCGCTTTTGACGGCAATTTCCGCCGCAGTGTGCGGTTCAGCACAGTCAGTTCTTAAGCCTCAGAAATACAATCACCCCTCAAGGTAGATCACGGATTATAGGGTCGTGCGCGTATGCCCACGATGGTTAGAATTTCAGTGCTGTTCTGGCTCGGTGCGTCCCTGATACACAGGCTGCCTGTTTTGCTGGAATGGCACTCAGCACTTTGTCTTGTGGTGGCTTTGGTTCTGACGTTTAGAACGCGGGCTTTTCCTTGGTTGTGTCCTCTTCTCGGGGGCTTATTACTGGCTAACACGGTCGCGGGTCTCATGTTGATGCGAACGTTGCCGTCGTCTGTCTACGAGAAACCTGTGACCATTACCGGCTGGGTGGTGGGTCTTCCCAACGAGTCAGATGCGGTGCTTCGCTTTGATTTTTTAACCCAACGGATATCGCTACCAACGTCAGAATTGACGATAGCGCGTCGCCTCCGTTTGTCTTGGTATGGTGATACGCCGCGAGTTAGGCCGGGTGAGCGTTGGCGTTTGGAGGTGCGACTACGCTCGCCCCGCAGTTATCGAAATTGGGGAATCGTCGATTTTGAAAAAAGATCATTTATCCACGGGATCAAGGGTAGGGGTTATGTCCGAGTCAGTACGGATAATGCCCGTTTAGGGTTCTCTGGGTCGGTCGCTTTACTCGACCAGATTCGTTGGGATTTAGTTTCATCCCTTGTTGCTGATCGCCCAAAAAGCACGGCCATGGGGGTGATTAGAGCGCTGGCGGTTGGGGATCGATCAGCCATTCAGGCGGAGGAGTGGCGAGTGCTTCGACGAACGGGCCTGAGTCATTTGATCGCGATATCAGGCTTGCATATAGGGTTAGCAGCGACACTGGGCTACTGGTTATTCAATGTGCTTTGGCGCCTTAGCCCCGCACTGTTGCTTCGAGTACCTGCTCAAACAGTGGGATTAGTCGCTGCCATAACAATGGCCGCGGGCTATGCCGCACTGGCTGGGTTTTCGATCCCAACCACCCGTGCTTTGGTCATGTTGCTAGCGGCGTCGGTGATGTTGCTCACTCGCCGTCGGTGGTCGGCATCGACCCTCTTTTCGGTCGCATTGATAGCGGGCACCTTGTTGACCCCCCTTGCGGTTTGGTCGGCATCGTTTTGGCTGTCATATACCGCGGTAGGGTTCATTCTTCTATTTTATTCGTTAGCAACCGGCCAGGCCCGGTTAAAAGCATCACCCTCACGGTTGCAGCGAGCTGTCAGGGCGCTGTGGACATTGTGTGGGATTCAGTTTTTTCTATTCGTGGGGTTGTCTGGGTTGCTTATGGCGTTTTTCGGTCAAGTGTCCCTCGTGGCACCGGTTGTTAATCTGATTGCCGTGCCGATTTTCTCCATCGCCGTGGTGCCGCTGGTATTAATTGCGTTACTGTCCCAACTGGTCGGGCTGAGTGCGCTCACGACTTTGCTTCTGGATTTGGCGAGCGGGGTTCTCGACTACTTGTGGCCGTGGATTTCATGGACCGCAAAGTGGCCCCACGCCGTCACCAGCGCGTTCGCGCCGGCGGTTTATTTGACATTCGCCGTTGCCATCGCGGCGGTGGGTTGTTTCAGAATGTATTGGCGTTGGGTGTGTGTGTTTGGATTGCTGTGTGTTTTATGGGTGGGATTAACGACATCGTTGCCACGCAGGGATGTATTTTTTGTCACGGTTCTTGATGTGGGGCAGGGTCTCGCTGTGGTGGTCGAAACCCCCCACCATACTCTCCTGTTCGATGCGGGGTCCGGGTATGGAGGCTTCTCGATGGGTACGACTGTTGTGGTGCCTTATCTGCGTTCCCGTGGCCACAGTGCGATCGATGTCATGGTTGTTAGTCACGATGACCGTGATCATCGGGGTGGAGCTGCGGGCGTTTTGAGTGCGGTGCCTGTGGGTCAGATTTATCGAAGTGGACGTTCATTCGATGATCGAGATCGCGCCTGCTCCGCGGGACGCTCCTGGAGCTGGGATGGCATCAGTTTTCGATTTCTTTCGCCACCACCAGGGCATCGGGGTTCTCGAAATGACCGTTCGTGCGTGCTTCGAATCAGCGACGGTATCAGTTCAGTTTTGTTGACCGGAGATATCGAGAGGCGAGCTGAACGGTTATTGGTAGGTCGCTACGGGGAGGCATTGCGTTCAAACGTTATGATTGTGCCGCACCATGGTTCAAACACGTCATCCAGCCAATTATTGCTGGATGTCGTGCAACCGGATATTGCGATCGTCAGCCGGGGTGCAAGCAACCGGTTTGGTCATCCTCGAGCGGATGTCGTTCGGCGTTATGATGAAAAACGAGTAATTTGGTTCGATACAGCTGAACAGGGTGCTATTTTAGTCAAAGTAGAGCAAGGGCGAGTCAATTGGAGGACATGGGCAGGCACCCAAATTCGATTCTGGCATTCTCACCAGCGCGACCTCATGCGCTGATGAATGGACTGTTAAACGAGGGGGTTGTTAGACTTCGCTCCCCACCACAGTTTCCATTTCCTGACTCGTCTGGGACGCCTTTTCCGATCGTGACTGAATCCAAATCCTTTAGCGGCATTAACGACTCGTGTTTGAATTAATTAGAAGTGGTGGTTGGCTCATGTGGCCAATCGTCGTGTGCTCGATTCTGGCACTGGCGATCATTGTCGAACGCTGTTGGAGCCTTCGTCGGTCGGTGGTGGCGCCGAGAGATTTAATGAGCGAAATACAAGGTATGACCTTGGGTGATCGCCTTACCAACGAACAAATTAACTCTGTTCGTGAGACCAGTGCTCTCGGCCAGATACTGGCAGCCGGACTGTCGCGTCAAACGCAGCAGGCGTTCCTAGTAAAAGATGCCATTGAAGAGGCCGGTGGACATGTGGTGCATGAACTCGAACGCTATCTGAATGCGCTTGGGACCATCGCTGCAACGACCCCGTTGCTGGGGTTACTTGGCACGGTGATCGGAATGATTAAAGTGTTTTCGGCGATCACCGCTGTTGGAGTCGGTGACCCCCAAGTCCTTGCGGGGGGAATTTCAGAAGCACTGATCACGACAGCGGCGGGCCTTTCTGTTGGCATTCCAAGCTTAATGTTTCATCGATATTTTCTGGGCAAGGTTAATGAATTGACCGTCGCCATGGAACAGGATGCTCTGCGATTTATGGAGGTTCTCCAGTCGGGGCGGAAATCATGAAATTCAGTCGATCCTCTCAGGAGGAAGTGACCATCAACCTCACGCCTCTGATTGACATCGTTTTTTTGTTGCTGATCTTTTTTATGGTTTCGACCACGTTTTCGAAAGAATCGCAGTTGCGAATCCGTTTGCCTGATGCCAGCCCGGATTCCGAGGTTGAGCAGCGGCCCTCACGGCTAGTGGTTGCGATCACCGCGACGGGCGATTATTCAATTCGCGGCCCGAATGAGTCCGCTGGACATCATCTATTAAGTCGCGAGCGATCGGTGTTGGCCCAGGCGATGGCCAAGGGGGCACAAGGGACTGACGAACTGGTTGTCGTCATTCGGGCCGATCGGAACACACCACATGAGGCCGTCGTGCGGGTAATGGATGTCGCACGCAAACTCGGATTAGTAAGAATCACCTTTGCCACTCAGAAACCCAGGAATGCCGACTGATCCCGCCCGGGATGTAAAACTCGGTGGCCCCGTGCTAAAGCGGCTTCTGGGCTATGGCTTGCCGTACCGCTGGATTGTGGTGGTCGGCATTCTAGGGATGTTGATGGTTGCCATTGCTGAAACGGGTTTTGCTGCGTTGTTGAAGCCGGTTATGGACGGGGGTTTCATCGAGCGGGACGCGAACATCATCGCATTGATTCCAATGTTTTTAGTGGGTGTGTTTGCTCTACGAACCGTGGGCGCGTTTCTCGACCAATACAGTATTGCCTGGGTTGCCCGGAAGATGATTTTTGATCTTAGAAATGACGTCTTTGAACGATTGATACATCTACCCGTTGCCTATTACGACAAACAATCCTCGGCCGGGTTGGTGTCAAAACTCATTTTTGATATCGAGCAAATCGCGTTGGCCTGTAACCAGGCTTGCAGGGTATTGATCAAAGACACCCTGATTGTGGTCGGTCTGTTAACCTGGATGTTCTATTTGAGCTGGCGGTTGACGTTTGTTTTTCTTGCCGTAACGCCGCTGGCCGCCATCATTATTCGTGCGGCGAGTCGACGGTTTCGCACGACCAGTGAAGATATCCAGTCTTCTGTCGGTGACATTGCGCACGTTGCCCAGGAGGTGTTTCAGGGCCAACGGATCGTTAAGGCCTACGGTGGATATGACTACGTTCGCAGTATTTTCCTCCGTGCCAACCGGGATAATCGGCGCCAGGCGATGCGCAGGGCATTGGTGGCCGCTGCCAGTGTTCCGCTGCTCATTTTTGTGGTCGGCATCAGCGTGACCGTCATTATTTACCTTTCAATGTCTGGCGCCGCCAGCGTTGTTATGAGCGCAGGAACATTTGTTTCCTACATTGGATCCGTATTGATGTTGATGGGGCCAGTAAAGCGTCTCGCGCGAGTTAACGAATTTATTCAATCAGGTATCGCTGCGTCGCACAGCGCTTTTAGCGTTCTGGATGAGGTCAAGGAATTCGAGGGCGGAGCCATTGGCACTGAAGGTGTTGCCGGTCGTATTGAATTTAAAAACGTATCGTTTTCATACGATGGCGGAGATGGCCTAGTTATCGACAACTTATCCTTTACCATTGAGGCGGGTCAGACGGTGGCCTTTGTGGGTGCTTCTGGCAGTGGTAAATCAACAGTGACGGCTTTGTTGATGGGTTTCTATCGCCCCCATCGAGGCGAGATTCGGGTGGATGATGTTCCGCTAGAGAGTTACCAACTGGGTGCTTTGCGAGAACGCGTCGCTCTGGTCACGCAGGAGGCCATTCTGTTCGATGACACGATTCGGAACAATGTGCGGTTTGGACTGGAAATGATCGATACCAAGCTAGATGATGCGTTGGAGATCGCGCACGTGACCCCATTTCTGGGGACCACCGAGGGAGCCTCTGGTGGGGGTGTCGGGGAGCAGGGCGGGCGATTGTCAGGGGGCCAACGACAGCGCGTGGCCATCGCCCGGGCATTGACTCGAGACGCATCAATTTTGATTTTCGACGAAGCGACAGCGGCCTTAGATAATGTGCTAGAGGAAAAAGTCTGGGCGTCGATTCGCCGCGTGATGAGAGGTCGTACTGTGTTGGTCGTTGCCCATCGGTTGACGTCCGTTGTCGATGCGGATTGCATCTACGTTCTGGACGAAGGGGTGATTGTTGAAACGGGTACACACGATACGCTGATTCACCAGGGCGGTCCTTACGCCAGGCTGTACCAAAGTCAGGCACGGGATAAGGTGCCGACTCAAGAATGATGGTTGCGTCGTGATGCGTTTTTCTACCGTCCTAGAAAACAGCTGGTATCAACCCAATTGGTTAACGTTATTGCTGATGCCCGCTAGCCTTATTTATGCGGTAGGTCTTCTAATTTACCAATCATTGCATCCACTTCGTCCTCGCAAGATCGAAGAAGGCTTGCCGGTGATTGTGGTTGGGAATCTCACGACAGGGGGAACAGGCAAGACACCTCTGGTAGTTTGGCTGGTCAAAGCGCTTATCGGCGCAGGCTACCGGCCTGCTGTCATCAGTCGAGGGTATGGTGGCACCGGTCGGGGCAGTCTTAGTGTCCTGGCGACAACGGATGCTGCGCTGGCTGGCGATGAGGCTGTGATGATGGCAGGGGTGCTGGACGTACCCATTGTCGTGGACAAAGATCGTCGTCGCGGGATCGCGTATCTGCGCGAGAATTTTGATGTAAATGTCCTGGTCAGTGATGATGGGCTGCAGAATCGGCGCTTTTCGCGCTGGATTGAGGTGCTTGTACTGGATGGCACACGGCGCTTGGGAAGCGGTCTGTTGCTACCCGCTGGGCCGCTTCGCGAATTTAGTTCGCGTGCCAAGACTGTTGATTTTGTGGTCACTAACGGCGAGGCAAGGCAGGGGGAAATCAAGATGACCACTGTGTTGACACAGTGTGTCAACCTTGTCTCTGGAGAAACGCGTACATTAAGTGAGATGGAACAACACCAGTTCGTCGCAGTCACCGGAATCGGGCATGCGGGGCGGTTTTTCGATCAGTTAGCGCAGGCCGGTGTTCGTTTTGAGCCCCAGCAGTTTCCAGATCACCATGTGTTTAGCGAAGAGGATTTCACCAGGTTTGGCAGTGGTGGTGTGCTGATGACTACCAAAGATGCGGTGAAATGTCGGACCTTTGCTCGTCCCAACTGGTGGCAGGTGGAGTTAAAGGTGGATTTGCCGCACGAATTTATCGATGGCGTTTTACATCGATTGAGTTCTGCGGTCGAAGGTGCCGAATGACTGCTGCCTTCGACGTCATTATTCCCGCCCGTTATGGGGCAAGTCGCCTGCCGGGAAAGTTGCTGCGCGACATTGCGGGCAAACCGATGATTCACAGAACCTACGAGCGTGCCCTCGAGAGTAAAGCAGAGCGAATTATTGTGGCGACGGATGATGACGGGATTGCCCGAGTGGTGGATTCGTTTGGCGGGACGGTTTGCCGAACTCAAAGTGAGCATGCCACCGGAACGGATCGCATCGCTGAAACCGTTGAGATTCTTAGTTTTGACAAGGACCGAATCATTGTAAATCTGCAGGGGGATGAACCGTGTGTGCCCGGTGGGTTGATTGATCAGGTGGCGGAGTGTTTGGCCGGAGCGACCGAGGCCGAGATGGCAACTGTCTCGTTACCGCTGGTTCGGCATGAGGACATGAATGACCCCAGTGTTGTGAAAGTGGTGGTCGATCGTCGCGGTTATGCCCTTTACTTTTCGCGAGCGCCGATACCGTTTGTTCGAAATGATGTTCCCCCAGACAATGCAACCCATCCCCGTTATATGCGACGGCACATTGGGTTGTACGCCTACCGAGTGGGTTATCTGCGTCGCTTCGTTTCCCTCGAGCCCAGCCCGTTGGAGCAGGTTGAGAGTTTGGAACAACTTCGCGCCTTGTGGCATGGTGACCGGATCGCAGTGGCGGTGGCTGAATCATTACCGGGCCCGGGTGTAGATACGTTGGCAGATCTAGAAGAAGTGATCCAGATATTTGAACGCCGCGACACATAATCTTGGCCGCCCGATAGGATTGAAAGAGGCGGGTTGCGGTGTCTAACCACTTGCCGCTGGGCCCGTTGATGGTCGATATCGGTGGCCATGGATTAGCTCCTGAGGACATCGATTGTCTCTGCCATCCGCTGGTGGGGGGGGTGATTTTGTTTGCCCGAAATTTTCACGATCAATTCCAACTTGGCGAACTGGTCGCGAGCATCCATGCGCTTCGAAGTCCACGTTTGCTGGTTGCAGTAGACCAGGAAGGCGGCCGGGTACAGCGGTTGCTTGATGGGTTCACTCGGCTTCCATCCGCTCGTTCGCTGGGTAGGTGTTATGAAGAAGACAAAGTTACGGGGGAGCGCGCGGCATTAGCGGCGGGTTATGTGATGGCTTCCGAGCTGCGCACCGCCGACATTGATATCAGTTTTGCCCCAGTGCTGGATTTGTTTAATCCACTAAGTTCGGTCATTGGAAGTCGTGCTTTTGCATCTGATCCCGAGGTGGTCGGTGTGCTCGCTGATCAGGTGGTTCGTGGGATGAATTTGGGCGGTATGTGTGGCGTGGCCAAGCATTTTCCTGGACATGGGGGGGTGGTGGGGGATTCGCATACGGAACTACCCAGTGACCCGCGGTCGCTGAAAGCGCTACAAGCCGCTGATCTCGTACCCTACGAGAGTCTCTTGCCCAGGGGTTATGCCGGTGTAATGGTGGCGCACGTTGTGTTTCCGGCAATCGATGATAGCCCAGCGAGTTTGTCAGGGCGTTGGCTTAATCAAGAGTTAAGAGGTCGTTTGGGTTTCGATGGAGTCATCTTTTGCGATGACATCATGATGGGTGGCGCCGTTGCGGCGTTGGATTCAGTGGGTTCTCGGGCACAGCTCGCCTTGAGTTCGGGTTGTGATGTGGTGCTGGTCTGTAACGACCGTCTAGCGACCAATGAAGTAATCCGTACGCTCGAGAGTCAGGCGTGGGTGAATCCACAGGTTGACCGACTATCGCGTTTGGCAGGTGGGGCTATTGATCAGACAGTCGACGTGGATGAATTTCGGATGCGCCTAACGGGCCTGGCGAATTGAGTTTAACAAGTACGATCATGCACGTTCCAGGTATTCACCCGTATCGGTATTAATGCGAATGCAATCGCCAATGTTAATAAAGGAGGGCACGGTAACGCGTAAGCCAGTCTCCAGGATAGCGGGTTTCCCCGACCCTGAGGCAGTCTGGCCCTTGACAACGGATTCGGTATCAACGACCTCCAGCGAAACGGCCGTGGGTAACTCCATTCCAATCGGGTTGTCGTTATAGAAATTAAGCTGGACCTCAAGATTAGCTTGGAGGTAACCCGATTGGTTGCCGATTAGATCCTGTTCGAGGGGTATTTGTTCATAGGTTTCCAGGTCCATGAAGACAAATTGTTCCCCATCGGGGTAAAGATATTGCATT
>Ga0209501_10005069_pt1 | contig 12324 bp, 10 predicted proteins | sample ArcticOcean_MG_C_4_FD_187434 | JGI IMG/M metagenome (GOLD analysis project Ga0209501, IMG submission 187434) | Marine microbial communities from western Arctic Ocean - ArcticOcean_MG_CB4_134 (SPAdes) (version 2) | ecosystem: Environmental > Aquatic > Marine > Oceanic | place: Arctic Ocean...
ATACCCGTGGATCTGGCTTGATGAGCGCGGTCTCTGCCTCGGCCGTGCTAGCCGCGGTCCAGCCCACGGGTGTGGCGCGCACCCAGGCCAGCGAAGAGACGGTGGGTTGGCCGAGATTGTAGGTCTGGGTGCGTTGACCGGGGGAAAGGGTGACTTCGGTCGATATCTGCAGCGCTTCGCCGGCTGCACCTTCGGTTCCGATCTCGAGCAGGATGGTGCGCGCCTCGCCCGTGGATAGGGTGGTGACGACCTTGACCGACAGTCCATCCGCCAAGGTCCAACCCAACGAGGTGAGGCTCACTTCGAGGTCTTGGGAGGGCAGGATCTGCAGGTCCAACCACCCGGACAGGTCCGCAGCGACCAGGCTGTCAGTGCTCGTAATCCGCCATTCGATACGTCGGTCCCCGGCCACGGCTGGAAGATGGTCTGCACCCAACTCGATGCTACTCCCGACCTCGAGTGAACGGCTCTCAAGGGATGCCCACGCACCCATGTTCGAGCCATCACCCGCGCCTTCTCTGGTCTGCAGGCTCCCCGCGCCAGCGAGATCTCCACCATTGTGGATTAGAATCGCAAGTGGAACTGCATCGCCGATGTGGAAGGGGCCCCCAGTCACGGTCAATCCATCACTGCCCGCGCGCATCAGATGGCCGGCCGCCATATCGTAAGATTGACTGGTCTCGGTCATGGAATCATCATGGATCCTCACGTCGGTGGAAGTCGAGCAAGTGAGTTCACCCGGCCTCACCTCGATGGGAATGATCGACGAGATATTCGTTCCTGCGGCGATGTTCACGGACTGATTCAGCACCTCGATGCCGCTCGGGAAGGTACAGACGAGTTCACCGTCGTAGACGACATCGCCGGCATTCGACAACTCGACCGTCCAGTTCACCGTCGAACCGAGGCTCGGATCCACCAGGGAGGGTGTAATCGTGAGCAGCGGACGCGACAGAGGGGGAGGGCCAATGCTCAGCGATGTGGATTCAGAATCGATTGAGACATTGGCTTCGAGCAACTCGATCGTGATGCTGGTCGTACCCTCACCATAGGGGCCGGTAGAGAAATTTGCCACCGTGGTCGAAGAGCCGGGCACCTGAATCGACAGATCCTGGCCATCATGCCTCGCGATTCCAGTCCAGGTCACATCACCCGAATTGTGGATGCCCGCCAGCAACCAGCCCAGATCGCCGTCTCTGAATGAGGCATTGCCGCTCGCTTCCCCGGTATCGGCGTCGACAGGAATCAACTGCCACGTGGATGGGTCTTCTATAGAGGCGTCTGCTGGAGATAACCTCTGGACGAAGACCTGAATCTCAGTGAGGTTGTTCTCAAACGCGACGCCGACGCTTCCCCAAAGTCGCAGTGTGAGTGTATGGATACCGATCGGGACGTCGGTCACATCGAAGACCTCGGTGGAGGATTGTCCGGTCAGCAGGTTGATCGAACGGTTGTCCGAAGCCAGCGGTGTACCGTTCGCTGCCTCTAGAGCCATCTGCAGGAATCCACTCGCATCGACATCGTGTGCAGCGACATCGACGCTGATGTTCACATCGCCCGCACCGACCCCACCCTCACCCGCGACCGTGAAGCTGCTACCATCGAGCAACAAACCACCTCCAGTCGCCGAAGCGAGGGGCAGGAAGAGGGGGAGCAGAAGCAGGAGCACGGCGGCACCCCTGCTGTGAAACCTGCCGGTCATGCGATGTGCTCGGCCATGGCCGGTTGAAGACCCTTGCCTCGGAAGGGCATGCCAATCGCTGAACCTTTATCCGCAAGCCGCGGTTCGGTGGGCCGTTCTCCATGGACCTCGAAGCCCTCTTGGCCCTCACACCCGAGGAACTCGCCGCATCGATTCTCAAGCGGCGCAAGGTGCTGCAGATGGCTCTTCCCCAGATCGAGCAGCGCTCGGTGGATGAGGCGGATCGTCTCGAACCCGTGGTCGAGAAGCTGCGTCTTGCGCGTGATACCGGCTCGAACAAGGTCGCTGATCTGAAACAACGACGCAATGCCTCACAGACGGAAGCGCGCGCGCTGCTCGAGGAAACTCGCTCACTGCGTGACAAACTCGAAGGGGAGGGCGGGCTGAAGAGCCTCGACCCCAAATGGGCCCGCGAAAAACTGGAGGAGTCTCTTCAGGCGCTCGAGGTCAAGATTGACGAAGAGGCGCTCTCCCTCAAGGATGAGCGCCGCCTGCTCGCCGAACGAAAAGCCCTGCTTCAAAAGAACGAGGAGTGGCTTGAAGCCCGTCGAAAGGACAACCCGGAGATGGCGCAGTACATCGAATCCAGCCGGAAGATGCACAAGTTGTTCCGCATGGCGGACAAATTGCACTTGGAGATGCTCGAGCATGTCGAGAAGAACGAACCCAAGCATGCCAAGTTCATCGAGAATCGCGAAGGTCTGCGAACAGCGATGCGTCAGGTCGACCGCTCCCGCGCGCTGATCAAACAATCCGAATCCGCCATCACCCACTGGGAGATGCGGCTGGCCCACGGTTACGGTGCACTCGAGACGGGCGAACCCGATCTGTTGGAGAAGGCGACGCGGGTGAGCGAGGGTCAAGTCTCCAGCGTCCAGCGTCGCAATGCCGAACTCCCCACTGGCACCAAGACCTCAGATGGTGGTGAAGACGAATGAGCGCCGAGAAAAAGGCACCTCCGAAGGAGCCCAGTAAGCGTAAGCGCAAGCCGAAGGAAGGGCTCTTCGATGACCTCGAGGACACGCCCAATCACGAGATCGATGAGCGCGCGACCGCACTTCGGGCCTCGATCCGCGCGACCGAGAGGGAGCAGGAGGTCATGCAGCAGGAGCGTCAGGCGATGATCACGCTGGTGCAATCTCTGCGGCAGGTTCACGAGGCCACGCGCGGAATCAGCAAGGAGCGCACCACTCTGCTCAACCAATTCCGTGGCCTGCGATCCAAAGCGGATTCGATTCGGGCCGAACGCGATGCGATCAACACCGCGGTGCCGCCCCCTCTCGAGGTGATCGAGCAGCGTCTGGCTCAGACCTATCGACGGCTCGCCACCCTGCCCAATGATCTGGTGCGGATGCCCAATCGGGACCATGAGATTCAACTTTTCTCCTTCTTCTTCGAACTGCAGGCCATGCATGTCCGCAAGTCACAGGGCAATGCGCTGCATCAGGCCTACATCGATCTACTGCGCGGGCAGGAAGAGAAACTCAAGGGGCTCGATCAACTCAGCGCCGACAAGCAGACCATCGCCGAAGAGGCACGGGAGGATATTGCCGATCAGAAGGCGAATCCGAAGGAGATGCGCCAACTCAACAACCGCATCGGAGAGATGCTTGAGACGGTGCGAACACAGCGTGTCTCACTCAAGAAGATGCGTCGGGAGGCGGGTCGACTCGAAGCCTGCCTGCGCGTGAGAAAGAAGGCACCGAGAGCCGGGCGAGGACGACATCTCAGTCTGCGACTGGATGAGGTCAAGGCGCGTGCCAGCAGCGGTGGTACCCTGTCTGTGGATGATTTCAGCGCCCTTCTCAAGGGTGGCGGACTCGGCGCACTCGGCGGTGAAGAACCGAAAGAAGAGAAGAAGTCGTCACGCGAATCCGTCAAACCACGCAAGCGCCAGGTCGGCGCAGCACGCGGGCGTCGCCGCGCCGCCACGCAAGAGGAACGCGAGCGCCGCCGGGGCTGACCTGTTTGGCTGAAGCCATCTGGACGCGTGGCGAACCGCTTCCGGAGTGGTCCAATACCAGAATCCAGAGCGCCCACGATCTGATTCTTGAAACAACGGGGGAGGCCTACTCGCCCCAGCGGCTGAGAATGCTTCCCCTAAACCCAGATTTCGGAAACTGGATCCTAGAATATGAAGGTGAGATGATGGGACTTCTCTGGGCGATGGGACTCTCAAAAACACGCTGCAGGGTGTTGGCCTTCTGCGTTGCACCCGATCACCAGGGCGATGGCCATGGCACGGAGGGCTGGCGATGCTTCGCAGAAGCGGCTCGCTCGCAAGGCCAGACCAACATTCAGCTCGAAGTGCGGCAGAGCAACGATACCGCGCTCGGCATGTATGGTCGTCGAGGTCTCAGACCCGCGGGTCGAGTCGTCGGATTCTACGGCGGCGAGGATGGCTGGCTCATGCTCGGACCGAATCGCCCCCAGTGAACCCAGCGGCCGAACTCAGACCCAGGGGGCGATGGCCCGGCGGTAATCGCCCCGGAAGTTGGATTCAGACCCCCTCGGGAATTTCTGAGAGTGTACTTGAACTCACATTGGAGGGAGGAATATGAAAGTGGTGAAAGTGAGGTTGTACTCGATTTTCGCGGTCGATTTGCAAGCGTCACAATGATGCCCTGTCGCCGTTTTCGGTGAAGCGATGCGGCAGCGGCTGATGCAGGATCTGGCCGACCTTGACGGTGTGGAATGGGTCGTTCTGATTGGAGATGAACTGCTGCCGCTGGCGGTCGCGCCAGCCAGCGAACAGGCCGAGGCCGCCGCCGCGATGTGGGTTGGCCTCGAATTGCGCGCTGAGGTCCTGCTCGGAGGCATCCCGGAACGGCTCACGATTCGCGCCGATGCTGCCATGATGCTGTCCCATCGCCTCGACCTAGCCCATGTGCTGCTTCTGCGTGCTGGACCGGAGGGCAATCTAGGTGCCATTCGTCTGGCCTTGACCGATGCGGCTGAGCGCATGGTTGCGCTGATCTAATCGAACAGCGGTCCGAGCAACGAAATGCTGCCGCCGGTCGCTTCCATCGCCTGCTTCTCCATCGAATGGCGGACGTGGCGCATCTTCTCGACCTGAAGTGTCCGCACAATCTGGCCATTGCGTCGGTCGAGTCCGAGATTCAGAATCGCATCGGCCAGGAAGCCCTCGTTGCCTTCCAATTCCGCGTGTTCCCCGGCCTGCCTCTCTGTGATGATGAAGGTGTGGAGGTCCTGGCTGCGGAGGAAGTCGAAGAAGCCGAACATGCGCTTGCGCATCTCCTCATCGACATTGGTCAGGCTGTAAATCGCGCCCAGTGAATCGAGGACGAAGACCGAGAAAGCCGCACCGCGTTCTCGCTTGAAGTGCTCGATCATCTTCCGGGTGAACTTGAGGTAATCCATAGCCTCGTTCTCCTTGCGCAATTCGGTGAAATCTGTAATCTGCAGATTCGGTGGCAAATCGATGCCGATCGATCGCGAGGAACGCAACAGGCTGTCCACCGATTCCTCGACCGTGCAGTACAGGCCGAAACCATCGGAGTTGCGCAGGTGGTTGGCCACCATCGAGAGGCAGAAGGTGGTCTTCAACGAGCCCGGCGGCCCCGTGACCAGAGTCAGGTAGGGTGGATTAACATCCGTCGCCAGCACGCGGTCCATTCCGGGTAATCCATCGAGGAACATGGGAATCAGCCCCAACGCTTCTCGGACGGGGTTTAATCGTTCTCACCCTACACGTGTGGAATCGACCAGACGCCCCCCTAGGGGCGCCGCCGGAGAGAGCAGCGGTTATATGGCCCCCCCAGTTCGCCGTGCCTGATTGGAGGCCTGACTCTGTCAGGCCGGTTGGTGATCAGCATGGACAACCTCAAACCCGTGCTCGATGATCTGCGCAAGAACGTCGACCGAAAGGCGACCGACAGCCGCAATGTCCGCGACGAATGGAACGGCAAGACCCGCGAACATCTCGGTACGCGAAATGCCTTCAACAGCCAAGTTCGCGAATTGATTTCCGAGGTTCAGCGCCAGAAGGCGATCCGTGACGAAGCGAACGGAGTGGTTCGCGAGGCCAAGGATGTTCGAGCCGAGAAGAATCAGGAGGTTCGCGAGGCCAAGGACAAGTTGCGCGAAGCAACCGGCGAGCCAGATCGGCCCGCCCCCAGTGAGCACCGTGGTCGCGACCGCCGAGACCGCAAGGAGACACCGATGATGCTGCGCCGCAAACTCGAGCATCTCGAGCGAGATTTCGAGATAGGTCTCCACACCGGCAAGAACGAGAAGAAATTCATCGAGACGATGAAGAAGACCCAGCAAAAGCTGCGCGCCTTGGAACATGCCGAGAATTCGAATGTCGAACTCAAGGCCGCACGCGAAGCTCTCCATGAGGCGATCGAGGGTCAGGAATCCGCCCATCAAGTCGTCACTGTGGCGGCCGAGGATGCTCAGGAGGCGCACGATCTGATGCTCAAACTCTCCGAAGAGGTCGATCGTCTTCGCGAACAGGCAGACAGCGCTCAGGCGCTGGTCCGTCGCGCGAAGCGCGAGGCCGACGGCGCCCACCAATCCTACATCGTCAGCCTACGCTGTCTGCACTCCATTCAGGACATTCTGCGCGCAAAGCGCAGCCGAGACTCCGGCGACAGCGCACCCGGTGCGCCTGCACGCGTCGAGGTCCAGGACCTGATGTCGAAGTTGATGTCGGGCGAGACCCTCTCCACCGAGGAGTTGATGGCCCTTCAGCGGGGCGGTTGATTCCATGATCGAGGCATCCGACATCCAGAGCATCTTGAAGGATTACGACCGGCTCAAGTTGCGCATCGGCATGACGGCCAGTCACAGTGCTCTCGATATCTGTGATGGCGCCATTGAAGAGGGGTTTCCGACGGTGGCCTACTGTCAGAAAGGTCGCGAGAAGACCTATTCCGAGTACTTCCGCACCCAGCGCAATACCGCGGGCCGCGTCGTGCGCGGCATGGTCGACAAGGCGATTGTACTCGATTCGTTCAATGACGTGATGGCGCCGGACTTCCAGCAGCAGATGCGCGACCGCAATGTCGTCTACATTCCAAATCGCTCGTTCACCTCGTACAGCCCGATGGACGCGATCGAGAACGACTTCCGCGTGCCGATGTTCGGCAGCCGCAACATGCTCCGAATGGAGGAGCGAACCGAGGAGCAGGACTACTACTGGATCCTCGACCAAGCCGGACTCCCCTACCCAGATGCTATCGAAAACCCCGAGGACATCGATTGTCTGGTCATCGTCAAACTTCATCACGCCCAGAAGAAGTTGGAACGCGGCTTCTTCACCTGCGCTTCGCATCGGGAATACATCGAGAAGTCCGAGGTTCTGCTCAAGGAGGGCGTGATCGATCAGGCCAGCCTCGAGGGGGCGCGCATCGAACGCTATGTCATCGGCCCGGTGTTCAACCTGAACTTCTTCTACAGCCCCTTGGAGGAGGACATGCCCAAACTCGAACTCCTCGGCGTCGATTGGCGCTTCGAATCATCGCTCGATGGCCACGTCCGATTGCCCGCACCCCAGCAGATGACCATGCCCGATCATCAGCAGATCCCAGAGATGACCGTTGTCGGCCACAATACCGCGACGATTCGCGAGAGCCTCCTGGAGGAGGCTTACGAACTCGGCGAGAAATTCATTACCGCGAGCAAAGAGCATTACGACCCGGGAATCATCGGTCCGTTCTGCCTGCAGACCTGCATCGACAAGGACATGGGATACTGGATCTACGACGTCGCACCCCGATTGGGCGGCGGTACCAACGTCCACCTCAGCATGGGCCACCCCTATGGCAATGCGACCTGGCGAAAGCCGATGTCAAGCGGACGCCGCATCGCCATGGAGTTGCGTCAAGCCGTAGAACAGAACCGGCTCGACGAAGTTCTGACCTGATCAGGGCATCGGGAGAAGTTGGCCAGTCAACCCATGCAGAATCGCCCAGCCCCGCCCCGGGATTCGAATCTGCCAAGCAGGCAGAAGGGCCAATCGTGGTGTCATCTCAGCGCTGGAGGGGTCGAGTTTCCACCAGGTCAGCACACTGCCCTGGACCTGACTGGCTCCGACGTCCTCGGTGACGATATAGTGACGGCGCTCCTCACACAGACCGGCGAGTCGGGGCGCGATATCGGCCTCTTCAATCCAAGCCTTGGGTTCGATGCGCTGCAGGGAGGGGATGAATTCCATCTCATCGACCTTTCCCAGATGGTCGACCTCGCCCGAGAAGGGGTCCTCGAGCAGATTCCACCACTGGCGTTCCGCCGCATCTTCGGGTCCACGCAAGATGCCGGTCACGGCCCAGATCCTGGCGCAGAGCAGGATGGGACGAGAATCGGTGTTTGCCAGCCCGAGGCTTTCCAGAACCTCGCCGAGATCGATGCGAGGTTGCAGTGCCGAGGCGCCACTTCGCTGTTCGATTGGAGCGATTCTCTCGACGTCTTCGGCCGCGACCGCCGAGGCGGGAATGGTCTCGGGGATCTGGGCGTTCAAATCTCCATTGAGAACGGCCTCGCCCAGCCATTGGGCGAATCTCTCCGGACCCCAGACATCGTAGGTGATGCCAGCACGACCAGGATTTCTCTCCAGCCTCAACTTTCGCTCAGACAACAACCAGTGCACACCGCTGGGCGCATCGACCAGCCAGCGCTCGATTTCGAGATCATCGAGCGGCGCCCAGCCATCATGCGCGTGCCAGACATAGGTGTCCTTGGCGAGTTTCGGACCACTGCGGGTCGCGGGGGGCGTCTGCAGTCGGCCGAGCAGCGTCATGCCGGGACAAGGCGTGTGCGAGGGCACATCACCCATGTCGGCACCGAGCTGCGCGAGCAGGTCGCGAATCAATGCCTCCATGGCCGCCTGCGGCGGCCGAGCTGCCCTTGAACACTCCGTGCCAGACGAGGCCGGAGGCCCCGGTTGGAGCGGGTTCAGTCCAAGTTCGGGCGCAGGCTCAGCAACTCGCTGGTGCCCTCACCAAGCACGCAGATCGTGCTGACGGGGAAGGGCTTGGCGGATGCGGCGCCCAGTTCACGGTTGACGAGGTCAACACGGTGCATGGGGACGTCGGGATGGCGCGCGCGCAGACCATCGATGAAGGTCTGGGGGCAGTTGGCTGCGAAGATGAGCAGTTTGGCATCTCCATTCGCACAGGCGTTCGAGGCCTGGTTCTGACCAAATGTCAGGGCTCCAGTCTTTCCAGCGATCTTCAGTTGTCGGTTCAGGTCCATATCTTATCCCTCCATTCTCCACTATTGCTTCTCATGGTTGAATTGAATTCAATCCTTGTCGGGGATGTAGAACAGCTCGACGCTGCCCGTTCCGAGTCCGATTGGCTGTCCGACAATGATGTTCTCAGCGACGCCCGTGAGGTTGTCGCGCTCACCGATCACGCCGGCCTTGAGCAGGTGGTTCACCGTGACCTCGAACGCAGCGCGCGCGAGGATGCTGTGCTTGGTACCGGACACACCGTGGCGACCGATTGCGCGGACTTCGCCCTCGCTGGTCATCACGTCGGCGACCATGAGCAGGTGGCGCACATCGACGTCGAGTCGAGCGCCCTCCAGCGTCAGCACCAATTCGTTGGTAATCGCCTGTCGGGCGGCTTCGATGCCGAGGTAGGCGTGAATCTCTGTGACGTTATTGGTGTAGGTTCGACCGCGGTCGACACCGGCGAAGTCGGACACCTTTGCCAGATTGGAGCCAATCGTCGAGATGTAGAACTCGCCGGTATCGGCATCCTTCTGAGTGTTCGCACGCTCGATTCCGGGCACACCCTTGAGGCGTAGTGCCTTGATCTTCTCCTCGAGTTGCAGCAGTTCCGTGTAGGTCACAGGGTTGGTTGCAAGGTCCTCGAGATCCTCGGGCTTGGTCACACCGGGGATGATGCGCAGAACCTTCGGCTTGGTGTCGCTATCCGCTTGGATGAACAGGCGGAGCGCGCGCGTGAGCTTGTCGCGGACCTCGGCACCAGTCATGTTCTTCAGCTTCAGGTGGCCGACGTTGAGTTGCAGTGAAAGATAGCGCTGAGCGACCTCGACGTCGATGTCGGCGATGTCCGCCGTGGTCGTTGTCTCCAGAGATGCGGCCAGTTTCTGAACCGCGTTCTCGTTTGCAGCCAGAGGCTTGCCCTTGCCATCCTTCTCCTCGAGGTAGATGTTCATGGTCGGGGTATCGGGAGACTTTCGGGCGTCGACAATCTCGATGATCCGAGGCAGTCCTTGGGTCACGTTGACCGTGGCCACACCTGCGTAGTGGAACGTTCGCATGGTCATCTGCGTGCCGGGTTCACCGATCGACTGAGCCGTCACGATGCCGACCGCTTCGAAGGGGTCGACACTGGCGCGGTCCAACTGCAGATCGGCGCCAGCGATGATCTTCTTGGCCTGAGTCGGCGTCAACTTGGCCTTGCCACGGGCGCGAACGCCCTCGGCTAGAGTCTCAATCAAGCGTTGGGACACGAAGTTGGACGCCGTAGCAGCGGCCTTGGTCAGAGCTACGAAAACCGGATCCTCTTTGTTGAGGTCGCGGTCGAGATGAATGAACTTCGCGTCGGCGTCGTAATCCTGCAGAGCGAGTTGCTGCTTGGCTGCACGACGACGCGCGACCCGGCGGCGGACCACGGTTGTGGTTGATGCTGAGGAATCCGAGGCGCTCGTCTTGCCGTGGGTTGCAAGCCGCGTGTGCAGTGCGGTCGCCTCATCCGAAGCCAGTCCACAGATCTGTGCGACCTCGCCAGAGGAGAGCTGCTTGACGTCATCCCACTTGCGGCTGTCCGCGAGCATGTGAGCGTATTCTTCGGGTACGCCCATGTCCATGAGCTTCTTCTTCGTTGCACTCTTCACCACCATCAGTTGCCACCTCCGAGCACGTCATCGAGAACCTGATCGACGTTGATTGGTTCACCCTTGAGTGAACGGCACGGATCGATGCCGTCCTCACCATACCGGAACTGGATGATGCGGTTGGCCGTATTGCGCACCGAACGCTGACCATCCTTCCAGACCTTGAGGTCGTCCATCGCGTTGATGAGACGGCGCTGCATGTATCCTGACTTGCTGGTTCGGACCGCGGTATCGACCAGAGATTCGCGTCCAGAGACGGACAGCATGAAGAACTCGGTCGGCTCGAGGCCGCGCTTGAAGGAAGAGGCAACGAAACCCTTCTCCTTGGCGCCCTTCGCATCTCGGCGGAAGTGAGACAGCACACGGTCGTTATAGCCGCGCTCGAGGCGCTTTCCACGCACCTTGGGCTGACCAATCGAACCCGCCATCATGGCCAGGTTGTCCATCGAACCGCGAGCGCCGGAGACAGCCATCATAACGGCCGGGTTATCGTCGCCAAGGTTGTTCTTGGCCACCTCTCCGGACTCGGCCTTGCACTGGTCGAGGATTTGGAGGATATTCTCCTCGAGCGTCTCCAGTTGGGTCCTCCCTGGGCGAGCCTCGTAACCGCGACCGGATTTACCGAACTTTGCCAGCTCGGCGTCCACCGCGTCGCTGGCCTCAGCGTTGATGCTGGCGATCAGGTCACGCGCCTCTTCGGGCAGATCCTCATCGTCGATTCCGGTGGTGAATCCCATCGCTGTGCAGATGCCGATTGTGAGCTTGGTCATCTGGTTGATGAAGTGAGCGCCAGTGTCCGTGCCGTGGTTCTGGACCACGGCGTCGAGCAGGCGACCGTCTTCTGCACCGATGGCTCGCTTGTCGAGGGTGCCTTCGATAACGCGTCCGTTCTCGATGACGACACTGTCCTGGCTGCGGCTGGTGTAGCGCAGAGAGATGCCTTCGGGGACGATCAGGCTGAACAGGTCGAGGCCGTAGTATCCGGCCACGCCGTCGACTTCCTGCTCTTCGGGCAATTCGCCATCCCAGCTGATCTGACCGAGCACGTCGAGCGCAATCGCCTTCGGGATGAAGGGACTGTTGTGGCTCAGCAGGTAGGCGCCGGAGATGTGGTCGTGGATGCCGCCAATCACCGAGCCGCCGTAGCGCGGCGTGATGATGTGCTCCTGCACGCGCATGAGGATTTTCGCCTCGGCGCGGGCCTCCTCGGACTGGATTACGTGGAGGTTCATCTCGTCACCGTCGAAGTCAGCGTTGTACGGGGTGCACACTGCGAGGTTGAAGCAGAAGGTCTTGCCCTCCACCACGCGAACCTCGTGAACCATCATCGACATGCGATGCAGTGAAGGTTGTCGGTTGAAGATTGCAACATCACCATCGATCAGGTGACGCTCGATGATCATGCCGGGTTTTGGATTGTTTTCAAGATCGATGGTCGCGAGGCGATCCTCGACATTGGTGCGAATGCCCTCCTCGATCTCGGGGCTGCCACAGTGCGGGCAGCGAACCTCGAGTTCGACCGGGAATGGCTGATTGGGGTTCTCACGCTCGTAGACCCAGCGCTGGTGGATGACCGCGCGAGGGTCGCCGTGTTCGAGCGAGTGTCCTTCGGCATCCTCACCGCGGAGGTTGCGCAGCGTCGCGTCCAAGTCGGTGACCCAATTGTCCATGGTCTCACCATCAGGCAGGCGAACGGTCTCGGCGCGAATCTCCATGCCGGGCAGGAAGTTCGGCGCGTGCAGCACCTCGTTGAGGTCGGCGCGCAGGCCGGGATAGGGCTCGCCACGCTC
>Ga0209501_10005072_pt1 | contig 12319 bp, 13 predicted proteins | sample ArcticOcean_MG_C_4_FD_187434 | JGI IMG/M metagenome (GOLD analysis project Ga0209501, IMG submission 187434) | Marine microbial communities from western Arctic Ocean - ArcticOcean_MG_CB4_134 (SPAdes) (version 2) | ecosystem: Environmental > Aquatic > Marine > Oceanic | place: Arctic Ocean...
TGAATTTAAAAAAAAAAAAAAGTAGTTCTAATAAAGTTTGTATAACATTTGAATAAAACTAATTTTTAATTTTAGATACTTTTTATCCAGAGGGGATAATTAGTTGATATAAAAACAATAACATACTTAAAAACAAGATAATTAAACAAGATTGGGGATTAAACGATTATTATACAAGAGCATCTCTTACATCGGGGATAAATATCCACATGGAAAAACCCATAATTCTAGCATCAAAAGTATTAACTAGGCCATAGTTGTTAAAAAATGCTGGTTTAAAATTTAGATACGCACCCGCAGGAATTGACGAATCTACAATAAAAAGAAAGCTTGAAGCCTTAAAGTATACCCCTCTTAAAACATCTAAAGAAGTGGTTGAATTAAAGGCGAGTATAATCTCTAAAGCAGACCCTGAAAGTTATGTTATAAGGAAGGATCAAATACTCATTTATAAAAGCGCTATTTATTCAAAACCTAAATCAAAACCATAACGGCAAGACCAATTAATAAAAGTATCGGGACAAAAGCAGCAACTTTATTTAGCATGCTCTGTTTATTACAACAGGCTACCCATTTGGAGCCCTGTTGGGCTAGTAAATATGACCATGAGAAACCTAGATAAAAGTATGGTAGTTAGTTATATTAATGATAACTGGCCTAAATTAAAACACTGTGTGGGCGGTTATCAGGTGGAGTCGGAGGGTATAGAGCTTGTTGATAAAATAGAAGGGGATTATTTTAGTGTTTTAGGTGTCCCACTTTTAGAGTTATTAAAGTTTTTAATAAATAATAATATAGCAAAGATATATTAAAAATATAAATACAGTTTGTAGTTATAAGGAACTAACTATTTTAATTTAACACCTTTTAAAAAGCGATAAATACTAATGACAAATCAAATCAAAATTGCACTTACCGGCTCCATAGGAATGGGCAAAAGCACAACGTTAAAACTTTTCAAAGAAGAGGGTGTTTTTGTTTGGAGTGCTGATGAGGTGGTTCATAAATTATATTCAAAGGGTGGGTTAGCTGTTGCAAAAGTAGCTAAGTTAATGCCTAGTTGTATTGTAGACGGACTAATATCACGAGACTGTTTGAAAAATAAAATAAAAAAAAACCAATCAATATTAACGCTACTTGAAAATATTATAAACCCATACCTAGCCTCTGATAGATTAAATTTCTTAAGAAATAATTTTGACAAAAAGGTTTTAGTTTTTGACCTACCCCTTTTGTTTGAAAATAACTTAGAAAATAACTTTGATATTATATTGGTTGTTTCTACAACGAAAGCTGAACAGAAAAAAAGACTGATGGCTCGAGGAGCAATAGATGAAGAGTTTTTGCAAATAATAAATTCCAAACAAATATCAGATAAAGAAAAGAGAAAACTAGGACATCACATTTTTGAAACTACAACCCTAGAACAAACCAAACAAGATGTGAAAAATCTTTTAAAAGAAATAGGTTATTTCGATGCGTGAAGTAGTCATGGACACAGAAACAACAGGACTTGACCCAAAAGACAGCCATAAAATTGTTGAAATAGGGGCCGTAGAGCTGCTTAATCATTTACCAACAGGTAAAACTTTTCATAGTTATTTAAACCCACAAAGACCCGTGCCTAAAGAAGCGTTTGAGGTTCACGGTTTAAATAATAGTTTTTTAAAAGACAAACCCTTGTTTAAAAACGTTGTTGTAAAGTTTCTCAAGTTTATTAAAGATTCACCACTGGTTATTCATAACGCTAAATTTGATATGAAATTTCTTAATGCGGAGTTGGTCAGTATAGGTTTACCTACCTTAAGTCCAGAGAGAGCACTAGATACTTTGGCGATGGCTCGTCAAAAATTTCCAGGCTCTCCGGCCTCATTAGACGCTTTATGTCGGAGGTTTGGGGTTAACTCTTTAAAAAGAGAAAAACACGGCGCCTTATTAGACAGTGAAATACTGGCAGAGGTATATTTAGAATTAATCGGAGGAAGACAGCCGGAGCTTATTATGGCAACGACAGCGTTTTTGAGCCCGTCAACACAGAAGAGCTCAAAAACTAAGGTTCGGCCGACACCACTCAAGGCATTAATTACTAAATTAGAAGTAGACGCTCACAAAGAGTTTTGTGAAAAATTAAAGGGGGCTGCTTTGTGGAGAAACTTTTTTAATTAGGTCTGTCGGGCACCTTCGAGCGCCGCTCTATTTCTGCCTTATATAAAGCCAGAAAGTCTATGCTTTCTAAGTTTAGTGGCGGATACCCACCGTCTCTAGTAATGTCTCCAATTATTCTTCTTAAGTAGGGAAATAGCATACGCGGGCATTCTATTAATAAGTAAGGACGTAGTTGATCTTCCGGCACATTGTTAATTTGAAATATACCACCATACTCCAATTCAAGTAAGAATATCGGTTCCTCATTAGATTTGTTTTTTGATGATATTTCTGTTTTTATTATAACGTCGTATTCATCCAAAGATGTTCTTTTTTTTGCCTCTATATTAACTTGAACGTTAATCTCTGGGGTGTTTTGTTGCTCATTAACACCTTTTTGGGCTGCAAAGTTTTCAAATGACATATCTTTAATGAACTGATTTAAAATTAACATTTTGGGTTGAGCTAAACGGCTTTCTTTGTCTTCGTTGCTTTTGGTTGCCATTTAGTTTTTTCCCTAATAATAAAATATATGAGTACCACTTGAAATAGGTCTGCTCAAGCTGTCATTAATTATGCTTTTGGATTATCATTTTCGGTGTAGTCTTTTTGTTTAGAAAGATCTGAAAACTCCCCTTCCACTATTGATCCAGCACCGCAGCCTCCCCGTGGCGGCACGTCTTGATTTGTTGAAAGGTTCAATGTTATTAGCCGAGACTTAATCCAGGAAAAAAAATACGAACGAAATTTTGGAACCATGAGCAAGAGCCCTACAGTGTCTGTAAAAAAGCCTGGTGTTAATAATAAAACCCCAGCGATTAAGATAAGTGCTCCGTGAGCGAGAGATTCAGTGGGATCCCGTAGTGTTTGAAGGTTGGATTTTATGCTTGATAGTGCTGCCGAACCCTGGCTTTTTACCAAGTAGGAACCTAGAATGGCTGTCAAAAAAACTATACCAATTGTGTTCCAAAAACCAAAAAAACTACCTAGTTTTATAAAAAGACCGATCTCTATTATTGGCACTATAATAAATATAATAAATAACCACATATATCTTATCCTTTAATTGACTTGCGTAGGTGGACTTGTTTCTAATTAATACCTACATAAAGGTAACATAAGTTAAGTTTCAACACATCAATTGCAGAGGGTTTAATGGGAAATGAAATGGTTCAGCTATTAGTATTAGCAATTATAGCTCTTTTTTTAGTTTTTAGGCTAAAAAATCTTTTAGGTACTAGGGAGGGTTTTGAGAAATCAGAACCTAAAGAAAAAGAGAAGAATACAACCGCTCGAAAGCCGTTAGAAGTTATAAATGGGGGGTTGGACACAGACATTATTGATCATGTAAAATCTGGATCTCCAGCTATAGACCCGTTGAAGCAAATGAAGGCTGTAGAAAAAAACTTTAGTGTAAGTGACTTTTTATCTGGGGTTCGAGAGGCGTATGAAATGATACTTATGGCATTTGAGAGAGGAGATATTTCAGACGTTAAGGCTTTTCTATCACAAGAGGTTGACGATGCTTTTAGTGAAGTAATTGAACAACGGAAGGCTGACGGTTTAGAAATCGAAGCATCTTTTGTTGGAATTAGAGAGCTATCGCTTGTTCAGTCTGAGTTTGACGCTTCTACAAAAGACGCTCAAATTACGGTACGGTTTGTGAGTGAGATCACAATTGCTATAAAAGACGCTAGTGGTGTTATAGTTGAGGGAAGTAAAAACGATATAAAACAACATAACGACATATGGACTTTTTCAAGAATAATGGGTTCTGGAAACCCAAATTGGACGTTGGTAGCCACCGAGGGATGATGGGTTCTTGGTTTGTTGGAGGCCACCTAAGTTAATAAATTGATTGTTCCAGATAAAGAAATCAAACTTTCAAACCTATTGGGCCGGAACCCAAGCTGGGGAGGTTAGGGACTCTGGTCGTATGGTTGTTCTAAAACCAAGGAGTAAAGGCACAAGAGGTTTTAAGAAAAAGAATGAATAAGAAAAAAACAAGAAGACTTAGTTTGGATGAAAAAAGTCTGTGGTCAGTGGTTGCGGGTTCTACAAAGCCCTTGGTTAAAGAAAAAAAAGCACCAAGTGTTTTAGAAAAAAATTCAATTATAAAAAAAAGAATTATTAAGCTCGACCAAAGTCTTGCAAACGGCCCAAGAATGCTAGACTCAAGCTATCCATACGTAAACAAACCCAACAGTTATCTTGAATCAGGCCAGATGGATAAAAAGTCTTTTGCTAAGCTTAAGTCTGGTAAGGTGTCGCCAGAGGCAACATTAGACCTTCACGGCATGACAACATCTCAAGCATATCCCGCACTCAAGATGTTTATATTAAAATCATACGAAGATAAAAAAAGATTACTTTTGGTAATAACTGGAAAAGGAAATAAAATATCTGATAATAGTTTTTTTGAATCTGAAAGGGGCGTATTGAAAAAAAATGTTCCAGAATGGTTAAACCAGAGCCCGTTAGAGGAAATAATACTTAGTACATCATTAGCAAATCTCAAACATGGTGGAAGCGGGGCTCTTTATGTATATTTAAGAAAAAAGAGATCCAGTTTTTCTTGATAAGTTTATTCCAAAATAAGCTGAGGCAGCTGCAAGTATATAGTATAAAGAAATCCAGGGCATTTGCGTTGTAAAGTTGACACCAAGATCAATGATAAGCCCCACTAATCCAGGACCTATTGCAGAACCCAATACCATAGAAGATGTTGCTAAGGCTTTAATTGCTCCTAAATGCTTAGTTCCATAAAATTCGGCCCAAAAAGCCGAAGATAAGGTGCCTACAATACCAGACGAAAAAGCCATAAAGGCTATACCAATGGTAGCAGCTATAATATTTTCAGATAAAGAAAAAATTAGAAAACCAATTGCAGATGGAATCATACAAAAAGACATTAATAACCGGGTATTAACTCGATCAATTATTGCACCGGATATGAGCATCGCGGAAATAGAAAAACCCGTAAATATTGGGAAAAGTGATACTATTTGTAGGTGTGACCAACCTCTGACATCTGCAATGTGGACATGAAGAAAAAAGAAGGCAGTTGAAAAAGCCGCATGTCCTACAAGGCTTGGTAGCAACAGCCAAAACAAGGGGTGTCTGAGGGCCTCTTTTCTAGTCCAGTGGCGGGTTCCCATACCTAAAGATTGATTTTCTTCAGATACGTTTTTTGGCGAACGTTCTTTTTTAAGTAATAAAATAAGCAAAGGTATTGTGATTAAGGTTATCAAAGATGAAATAAGCCAGGAAGATCTCCAACCAAAAAAAGCAATGATTCCAACGAATGAGACAGGGAGGGCAGCTTCCCCAAGCGCATAACCAAGACTAGAAATGGAAATAGCCTTGCCGCGTGTTTTAACAAACCACCTTGCCATAGATACGGACGCAATATGCGTGGTCATACCCTGACCGCTTAAGCGAAGTGCAAATATAACAAAGGCTAATAAGTAAACGCTCTGTACAAAATACATGAGGATGCAAGATAGGGCTAATATTAATAAAGTAACACTTCCTAAAACGCGCACACGCAACGTGTCGGTTAAACTACCCGCCCATAGCATAACAACAGCAGAAGACAGCGTTCCGAGCATGTATATTCCACCCCACCCACCATTAGTTAAATCAAAGGTATTTTGAATTTCTCCAGAAAAAACAGAGATAAATATTGTTTGCCCAAAGGAGGAAATAAAGAACATGAGAAAGCCGGCAAAGAGCCATCGAATATTATTTTTAATAAAGTTAACTGTACCCATAACGCACTCTTAGAATTCGGCGTTATTAAAGGTTATTATACAGAAACACAAAGAGGAGGTAATATTTTTATTAATAAGGGATGTTGTAAAGTGTTCCAACTTTCTCAACTTTATAAAACATAGCGAGCAAGATCGCCGGCTGTCCCTAGGTTGCCTAGGTTTTTTTTAACGTATGCAGCATCAACAATAAGACTTTCTCCAGAACGATCGGGAGCAGAAAAACTTAACTCCTCAAAAACCCGCTCTATAACAGTATAGAGTCTTCGAGCACCGATGTTTTCAACGGATTGATTTACTTCTGCAGCAATTTTAGCAATTTCTGCTATTCCGTCAGAACTAAACCCAACCTGAACACCTTCCGTTTTCATTAGGGCGCTGTATTGCAATGTTAGAGCATTATCAGTTTCTGTTAAAATTCTAACGAAATCATCTTCTGTGAGGGCGTGAAGCTCTACCCTTATGGGGAGTCTGCCCTGAAGTTCTGGTAGTAAATCTGATGGTTTTGCTGTGTGAAAAGCACCAGATGCAATAAATAAAACGTGATCGGTTTTTACTGGACCATATTTTGTGCTTACGGTAGTGCCTTCTATAAGGGGAAGAAGATCTCTTTGCACGCCCTCTCTACTTACATCAGCACCTCTAGAATCCGCTCGCACGCATACCTTGTCAATTTCATCGAGAAAAACAATCCCACCTTGTTCTACTGCGGTAATAGCGGCCTGATTTACAGATTCTTGATCAAGTAATTTATCTGCTTCTTCTGAGATCAGAAGATCGTAACTTTTAGAAACAGTGGTTTTTATTTTTGTCGTTTTTCCACCCATAGCTTTTCCAAAAATATCACCAAGATTCATTATGCTGGCGCCGCTTTGTCCAGGCAACTCAAGCATGGGGAATGAGCTTGTGTTATCTGTTATATCTATATCTATTTCTTTATCGTCTAAAAGACCGTCACGAAGTTTTTTCTTAAAAATATCCCGTGTTCCTTCGCGTGAGTCTGTTCCAGTCAAGGCATCTATCACACGTTCCTCTGCTTGGGCCCGCGCCACTGATTTCACTTCGTCACGCATTTTTTCTTTAATCATAATTATTGAGGAATCCACGAGGTCTCTAATTATTTGCTCAACATCCCGACCAACATAACCTACCTCTGTAAATTTTGTTGCCTCCACTTTTATAAAAGGAGCTCGCGCTAATTTTGCCAGACGCCTAGATATCTCTGTTTTTCCGACCCCTGTTGGCCCAATCATTAATATGTTTTTGGGATAAACCTCGTCTTTTAATTCAGAAGGCAATTGTTTTCTTCGCCATCTACTACGCAAAGCAACAGCAACAGCTCTTTTTGCGTTGTTTTGACCAACAATAAAGCGGTCTAGTTCTGATACAATTTCTCTAGGTGTAAAACTTGTCACAGGTATGAATCCTTAGATTTTTATTAACGAACTATTTTTTCTACAGTTAAGTTTCCGTTTGTGTAGACGCAGATATCTGCGGCTATCGCCATTGCTTCTCTAGCTATAGTTTCAGCATTTTTGTCACTATCCATTAATGCTCGAGCAGCTGCTAATGCAAAATTCCCTCCTGAGCCAATTGCAGCAACACCATTTTCTGGCTCTAATACGTCTCCGGCACCTGTTATAACTAATAGATCAATGCCATCAGAAACTATAAGCATTGCCTCTAGGTTTTTTAAATATTTATCCATGCGCCAATCTTTTGCTAGCTCAACAGAGGCTCGGGCTAATTTACCTGGCATTGCTTCAAGTTTAGCCTCTAGTCTTTCAAGTAGGGTGAAGGCGTCGGCCGTTGAACCTGCAAAACCAGCCAGCACATCCATTCCACCGGGGGATAGGCGTCGAACCTTTTTAGCGGTTCCTTTTATAACGGTTTGACCAAGACTTACCTGCCCGTCCCCGGCTATGACAACTTCTTTGCCCTTACGAACGGCAAGTATTGTGGTACCGTGCCAACCAGGAAAACCCGTATCAGCCATAAAATCCCCTATAATAGAGAGCGTTCAATTTCTTTGCGTTCAAATATTTCTATAACATCATCTGATCGAATATCCTCGTAGGATTCGAAGGCCATTCCACATTCTTGACCTGATTGAACCTCTGGAACCTCATCTTTAAAGCGCTTTAAGGTCTTTAATGTACCTTCGTGTATAACGACATTATCTCTAAGAAGCCTTACACCGGCTGAACGGCGGGCTACGCCTTCCGTTACTAAACATCCAGCTACTCGACCCGCACCTGTTATCTTAAACACCTCTTTGATTTTAGCATAACCAATAAAGGTCTCTTTTATTTCGGCTGATAAAAGTCCAGAGGCTGCTTTTTTTATGTCGTCTACAAGATCATAAATAATTGAATAATAGCGAATTTCTATTCCTTTTTGGTTAGCGGTATTTCGTGCAGAACTGTTAGCGCGTACATTGAAACCAATTATGGGTGCCCCAGATGCCTCAGCCAACCCAATATCAGATTCGGTAATAGCACCAACCCCAGAGTGAAGCACTCGAACACGCACCTCGTCATTACCAATTTTTTCCATTGCTTGTTTTATTGCTTCGGCAGATCCCTGAACATCAGATTTTACTAAAATAGGTAATTCCGAAACACTTTCGTCGCTTTTAGCCTTCGCCATTAATTGTTCAAGAGTGGTAGCGGCTCCCGCAGCAGCGCGCCTATCTTTAGCGGTACTATTTCTGTATGAAGCAATTTCTCTTGCTTGAGCCTCAGTTTCCACAACGTCTAATACGTCTCCAGCCTCCGGTGTGCCGTTAAGACCTAAAACCGCCACAGGGACAGAAGGCCCAGCTTCTTTAATTCTTTCGCCCTGATGATTAATAAGAGCCCGTACCTTTCCGTGTTGTTGACCAACAACAAAGATGTCACCCTGGCGCAGAGTTCCATTTTTAACCAGAACAGTTGCTACAGGACCACGGCCAGCATCTAACTGCGCCTCAATTACAGCTCCGGATGCAGCTCTGTTGGGGTTTGCCTTAAGGTCGAGAAGCTCTGCCTGTAGGGCTATGCTCTCAAGTAAAACATCGAGACCAGCCCCTGTTAGTGCTGAAACCTCAACATCTAATACATCACCAGACATTTTTTCAACAACAACCGAATGCTGAAGAAGGTCCGTTCTAACTTTGTCGGGGTTAACACCGGGTTTATCAATTTTATTGATAGCAACAATCATTGGAACCTTTGCGGCAGCTGCATGGTGGATTGCTTCAATAGTTTGAGGCATAACTGCGTCGTCAGCCGCCACTACGAGCACAACAATATCGGTTACCTGAGCTCCCCTAGCGCGCATTGATGTGAAAGCTGCGTGGCCAGGCGTATCAAGAAAAGTTAATAAGGACCCATTTTGCTCAACTTGGTATGCACCAATGTGCTGCGTTATACCGCCAGCCTCTCCAGCTGCAACTTTTGTCTTCCTAATTGCGTCCAGTAAAGATGTTTTACCGTGGTCTACATGGCCCATTATGGTTATTACTGGAGGTCGTATTTGAAGATCTTTTTCGTCGTCTGAAATTGGAGTTATAACATCTTCTACGTCAGCATCAGAGACCCTTAAAACACGATGCCCGAAGTCACTTATTATAAGTTCCGCGGTGTCGGCATCTATGGTTTCGTTTTGGCTAACCATTATACCATTTGCCATGAGTGATGTGATCACTGCAGGTAAACGCTCAGCCATTCTGTTTGCGAGCTCTTGGACTGTAATAGCTTCCGGAAGCTGAACATCACGAACGATCTTTTCGCGCGCAACATTTTGGCCAAGAATTTTTTGCTTGGTGCGCTCTTGTTTCCGTTTCATAGCAGCCATAGATCTTTGACGACCTTCACCAGCATTAGCCAAGGCTTGATTAAGTGTCAGACGCCCGGTTCTTCTTGCATCGGGCTCTCTTGAAGCCTTACCTTTACCTTTACCTTTACCGTCGTTTTCATCTTCTTTATTTAGGGGTGTCTGCATGTTTTTTGGTGCAGCTCTTGTTATGGGTGCTAATGCAGGGTTTATAGCTTTTGATCGAGGTGATGGTGCATCAATCAGAGGTGCCTTCTCTAGGGCACGAACTTGTTTTGCATCTTCTTCAGCCTTTAGCTTTAGCTGGGCTTCCCATTTTTTTTCTTCGCGCTCTTTTGCATCAAGCTCCTCCTGTTTTTTTAAACGCTTTATAGTGCGAGTCGCTTCTTGTTCTTCTCTTAGAACAGCGTCTATAGCATCTTGTTTTTTTGCTGCCTTAAGAGCTTGTAATCTGCGTTCCATTTCTACATCTGTGATACCGGCAGGGCGTTTAGAAGGGGCGGCTTTACCTTTATTTAGTGAGGAAGACGGGTTGGGCTTTTGTAAGATTTGTTGAGGAACAATAACGCGCTTTCGTTTTGTTTCTACAACAACGCTTTTTGTTCGTCCGTGGCTAAAGCTTTGTCTTACGTTACTCGGACTAGATGGCCCACTACGAAGACCTAAGGGTTTTTTACCGTCATTATCACTCATACGTCTTCTTTTCCTTTTTTGGCACCTGTGTTGCCATTATTTTCTCGTATTCCTGCTAAGCGAAGAGATTCCATCGAGATCTCTTTATATAGCCCACCCGCTGTAATTGCGGCGTGTATCACACGTTCTCTACCAAAAGCCAAACCTAATTCCCGACTGGTCATACAGTCAATTTTTGTACTGGTGTCTCCAGGAGGCCTAAGCCGTACTTTTTCTCTCTTAGAGCCGTCGTTTGCTTGAATTAAAACTTTTGCTCTATCGGTTTCTAGTAGACCTTTTACCTTTTCAAATCCAGTAACGGCTTGTCCAGCCTTTCTAGCTAAAGAAATTAAGTTAATTAAGCGTCTTGCTAATATATTTTCAACGTTACTTACAAGGTTCTTTCTTATTAATACAGGTTTTTTTGCAGATCTATAAAACAACTTTTTTTTAACAGCTTTTTCCAGAGCGGCACTTTTTGCGGAAACCCAGATACCCCTTCCAGGTAGCTTACCGTAAATATCAGGAACAACGTCCCCTTCTGGGCCAATTACGAATCTAATCATAGATATTGGACTCATAGCTATACCCGTTGCGATGCAGCTCCTTACTTGGCCCCCTAGGTTTTTATCAATTGATCTTTGTTTCACTACTAACGCTCTTAGTTTTAGATTTAAACATCAGGCTCTTCTTCTAACTCTTCCGGCGTAGCTATGTTTAGTTCTTCTGGATCCACCCAACCAAGTTGAATTCGGGCTGTCATTACCAAATTTTGAGCTTCGGCTAAAGACATGTCAAATTTCTCTAAAACCCCTATGTCTTTTACCCTTTGACCATCAACAGTAGTCCAGCCACCGGCCAACTCCCAATCCGCGCAAGTAGCAAAGTCTTCGAGAGATTTAACACCATCGTCTGCTAACGCATCAAGCATTTGTGGTGTTAAGCCTTCAAATTCGATCAAGCTGTCTAATACACCTTTTGAATAAGCACTTTCTAAGGCCTTTAAGTTTTGAGCTTGTAGGAAGTCCTTAGCTCTAGCTTGCAACTCCCCCGCGGTTTCATCGTCAAGGCCGTCTATTACTGTAAGCTCTGCTAGATCAACATAGGCAAGTTCTTCAAGAGAAGAGAAGCCCTCTGAAACTAGAAGTTGAGCAAAAAACTCATCCAAATCCAGGGTTTCTATAAATAGCTTTGTTTTTGTTTCAAACTCTGCCTGTCGCCTAGTGCTTTCTTGCCCTTCAGTTAGTATATCAATGTCTAAGCCTGTTAGTTGCGAAGCGAGCCGAACATTTTGTCCGCGCCGCCCAATGGCTAAAGAAAGTTGTTCGTCTGGAACAACAACCTCTATTCTATCAGCCGCATCATCCAAAACAACTTTAGTTACTTCTGCAGGTTGCAGAGCGTTAACAAGAAATGTCGGCTGATCTTGGTTCCAAGGGATAATATCAATTTTTTCTCCTTGCAGTTCATTTACTACTGCTTGAACTCGTGAGCCGCGCATTCCGACACAAGCACCGACAGGGTCAATTGAAGGGTCGTTTGAAATAACTGCAATTTTTGCCCTTGACCCTGGGTCTCGTGCTACAGCTTTAATTTCTATTATACCCTCATAGATTTCTGGAACTTCCATTTTGAAAAGCGCAGTCATAAATTGAGGGTCTGTTCGACTTAAAAAGACCTGCGGGCCACGTGACTCTTGCCGAACCTCTTTGATGTATACCCTTATGCGATCATTTGGTCTATAGCTTTCGCGGCCAATTTTTTCGTTGCGACGTAATATTGCTTCGCCCCGGCCAATGTCGACAATCACATTTCCATACTCCTCGCGTTTTACAATTCCGTTAATGATTGTTCCTGCGCGGTCTTTAAATTCTTCAAACTGTTGGTCTCTTTCTGCTTCTCTTACCTTCTGAAGA
>Ga0209501_10005073_pt1 | contig 12319 bp, 16 predicted proteins | sample ArcticOcean_MG_C_4_FD_187434 | JGI IMG/M metagenome (GOLD analysis project Ga0209501, IMG submission 187434) | Marine microbial communities from western Arctic Ocean - ArcticOcean_MG_CB4_134 (SPAdes) (version 2) | ecosystem: Environmental > Aquatic > Marine > Oceanic | place: Arctic Ocean...
TTCTCCAAAGTCTGAAGCGGCATATTGAGTTCCATCAATTAAAACAGTTTCAGCAAGATAGTAATCTCCATCTCCATCACGATCATCTGTCCAATTTGCACCCACAATATGTAAAGTAGCACCACATATTTTCATATCTACATCAGCACTTGGATAAGTTTCTGTAGCAAAAGCTGTTACTTGTGTTCCGTTGACATAGAGTTTTACTCTATTAGCCGCAACTCCTTGTGTTGTATCTACTGCATATATTATATTATACCATGCACTCGTATCACGATATTTTGCTGAAGTAACTAAATTAGCTGCACCACCAGTCGCATAAAGGAGAAGTTCTCCACCAGCATTAAATCTCATTACATTTTCAACAGCAGAACCATCTTTAGTACGAAGTAAGGCTTGTTCGGTAGCAATTCCACCTCTTTTAACCCAAGTAGAAAAAGTATATATTTTATTACCTGTGTTACCAGCACTGCCAGGTGTCTTGTGCATATAAGCACCATCAGCTCTATTAAACCTACATGAGTTGGCTACTTCATAACCACCACCTAAAGCTGAAGCTACATTTCCTGTTGCTATTGTGGGTAACATTAAATCTCCAATGTTGGTAATTCGCCTAATGGTCTGGATTGAACACCATCTGTTGTAGTGTATGTGTATAAAGTTTCTAAAGCTGGTGTATCACTTGCATTTGTAATTTGAGTTTCCATACTTGCTTGTTTAGTTCTAACTGCATCTCTGTGAGTAGATATAGAACTAGGTATAGCAGTAGATTTTTCTGTGTTTCTTGTAATGTACCAATCTGTTCTAGCAAGTTCATTAGCTACTTGTGATTTTAAATTTTGTATTAAATTATATTTTAATCCTCTAACAGCAACTTCTCCTTCAGTACCTAATCCATCTGTTTCATCTTGTGCTGTAAATAAAGTATCTGCGTGTGCTTTAGCAGTAGCTGATCCATAACTAGCTGTTGCAGTATTATCTGCAAAAGCAAAAGTTTGATTTGTGTTTATATACCATTGTTCATCTTTTTTATTACTATTATCAAAAACTATTTCATAAATTCCAATGGCTTCTCTTTCTGCGTTACTCCATCTAAAAGAAAATATATTTCTTGAATAACGAGTATCTCCAATAACCATTCCTTTTGGATTATTAATTGTTTTTACTATTGTGTTATCTTCTATTAATGCCCACATATTTTAACTTTCACTTAAATTTAATGTTCTACCAACTTCTTGCCAAATTGCTCCATTGTATCTAAAGACAAAAATGTCAGTTTTTGCATCTGTGTCTGTTGTAGTAGGTTCTGTACTTGCCGCAAATTCAAATACTGTGTTCCAAGCAATAGTGTGCGCTCCGTTATAATTAATTTCTAAACAAATAAAAGCACCCTCCACTCCATTACTTGGTGCAGAAAATGTAGTGTTCTCCGTAGTGATATGTACTGCGTTTGATTTTGCTTGTGCGTCCCATGCTACTGCATTTGATGATGATGTAATTGCTTGTTGTGGAACATAAGCCATATCATTAAATTTAATTGCTCCTGTTCCATTTGTTGTAAAATCCATAGCACCATTCGCTCCATCTGTAATTTGAATTGTTCCAGAGTTAGTTCCGCTATTTGTATTTAAAATTAAATCGGTTGCTCCACCAGTTGTTACAGTTAAAGTTCCAGCACCATTTGAAGTTAAAGTTGCCGCCGCCGCCGCATCTCCTACTGATACAGTATCTCCAGCAAGAACTACATCTCCTGTTCCTTTTGGAGTTAAAGTAATACCAATATTAGTATCAGTACCAGTTGCAGATAATACAGGTGATCCACCTGTTGCTGCATTTGCTATTGTAAATTCATTAACAGCACTTCCTGTTTCTGAAAATTTTAATAATTCTAAAGTTCCATCTCCAAAGGCTTGTCCATTAACATCTAACATTCCACCTAATTGAGGAGAAGTATCTCCAACTAAATCAGCAACAACTGTACTATCTGACCAATCAACTGTGTTAGCTGTTGTGTTAATAGTTCCTAAAGTAATATCGTTTGTTCCGTCATAAAATGTTAAAATATGGGCAGTTGCTCCACCAGCTGTATTTAACCAAATCGTTCCAGCTACTGCTCCACTCGGCCGAGATGATCCTGAATTACAAGTATTAATAGCAGACAAAACATTGTTTATGTCTGTTCTAACTGTCGGAAATGATGCGTTTGCTATGTTATAATCGTGTTGTGCCATAATTGTTTTATACTCCTTTTATATCAATATATCAATATATCAATAGCCCTTCGATATGTAATCAAATACTTTTGATACTGCTGTTCCACTTGAATTTTTAAAGGTTACATTAAACGAATTAATAGTTTTTGTATCTACCAAGAAAAAATCCCCAGTTGCCATTCCTTGTCCTGTAATCCCAACTGCATAATTAACAGTTTTATAAGGATTTGTAAATGTAACAGTTTTAGCACCAGCACCAGAAGTTATATCATTTCCACTAAATATTCTATCTTCCATATCTATTGTTACTGTTACTGCTGATACAACAGGAGTTGAAGCTAAATCACTTGAAGTTAAAATAACTCTAAATTTAAAATATCTTGCTGTATAATTTCCAATTACAAAATTTTGAAAAGCTGTATAAGTTGAGTTATCATCACTTGTTGCAATCTCAATATGTGCATGAGAATTAGATGGTGTATCTCCATCAAATGCACCAGAAGCAGAATCAAAATTACCACTTCTATTATCAAATAAATCATCAGGGTCAGATGAAGTTTGCGTTAAACTAGCTGTAAGTCTGCAAGTATGTTTAGCACCTATGTCAACTACATCTGCAAATAAATAATTACCACTTGTATAGAAATCTGCATTAGCAACACCTGAATCAAAAAATCTAGTTGTTTCTGCATCAAAGTTTCCACTTGCGGCATCAAATAATTCTGATGAATCTAATTGTAATGTATCATCTACTATTGTTGTATTTGTTAATGTTCCATCAAAATCAGGGTGTTCTGATACTGATGTTATTGTATTAAAATTTTGAATACCTGTAACATTAGAAATAATACCTGTTGCGTTAGAACTAAAGTTACCTAATTTATCAACTGCTTTTATCAAGTAAGTTCCAACCCTTGCTGGTACATTAATTGAGGTTGCTGGTCTTGATACTTTTTCAACTAAAGATACAGAGTTAGCCCAATCTCCTGTTCCATCTGTTAAAAGAGAATATCTAATTTGATAATAAGCTAAATCTAAATCTGATATTTGAGTCCATGATAAATGTGCTTCTTGTCCTAAAATATTACAAGCAAAATCCTCTACATCAGAAGGTGGTTCTATTGCACCTACTATGGTTCTTGTTGCTGTTACATAAGTGGAACTAACTCCTAAACCATTGACGGCCTTAACTCTTACATTATAAATCTTTTGGTCAATTACATTTAAGACTCTATGATTTAATCCTGAACCTTGTGCATAAATGATATAATCAGAATCGGTACTTAATTTATATTCCACTTGATAATAGTCCACAAATTTATCTGTACTTGCACCTATCGTTACATTTAAAGCTACAATTACAGTACCATCATTATATTCAATTAATTCATCATCTAAAGTAACACTAGCTGGTGGTTGAATAACAAATGGATTAGGAAGATTAGTAGATGGAGTTGATGATACTTGTGTTTTACTTGCCCAAGTATAATGTGCGTCTTGATGTTCCATTAAGTCTAAACCTAATGTAAAATCTGCATTAAAATTAATTCCTAAAATTCTAAATTGTTTGTTCGAAAATCCCAAGCTGGAATGTGTTACCCCTACAATATCTCCTATTGCTACATCATAAGCACTAAAGCTAACATTGATTGTTAAACCTAATGCTTCTCTTGATCTTCTTAAAATTACTTCTGCTAGTTCCAATGCTTGATATGGACTTGTTATTGTTTTCATGTCCACTCTATGTTCTAACAAAAATCCACCATCAACTACTTTCATAGCTGCGTGTTTATCTGCTGCTGAATAAGCACTATCATCTATTTCAGGCCATTGTACTTCATCAACTTGATAGTTTCTTGCTGGATTAACATAAGAAATTATAACTCTATTAAACTTTGAATTTTTAGTTGGACTTGATAAAGTATAACCACCTATAATATCATCTTCTGTAACTGTTATTGCTGATGAGCCTGTTGTTTCACAAATTAATTTATATTTTCCTGAAACATAAGGAAGATAACCTCTGCAACCTTTTAAAAATTCTCTAACATTATCTATAACAGGACTTGATGTATCAATAACAGCATTACAATCCATTACATCTATTGTAGTTGAACCATAAGCTGTAACATCTGTATCACAAATTCCTGATGCAGTATAAAAACTTGGTATATCAATACTTCCTATTGCTAGACCTTTTCCATATCTTGCGTTTGTTAAATAATCTAATAAACACCAAGCTGGATTATCTGAATGTGCAGCAGTTTGTGCTACTGAACTTGAATTATAAGCTACTACTTTTTTACCTTGTACGATTGATTGAACTTTAGGAATCCCAGTAAATGCGTCTTGATTCCAAGTAAATTTTAAAGCTAAATAAGAAAGACCTGATAGTTTATGTGTACTTCCCCAACTAGATAATGTTGATAATAATGATGATGCAGATTGTCCATCAGTTCCATAATGTGGTTCAACTGTAATTAAACTTGTAGAGTCTTTATAAAAATTACTATCTCCACTCCCTACTGTTCTTTGAACATTATCTGATAGATCGCCTGACCATGTTACTGTTTTATCATCTATTTTTATTGAAGTTATATCGTTTATTTCTCCTTCTGATAAAATTATTGCCATGTATAAATGGGTGTTATCTGTACCTGAAGTTTCCATAAAGACTCTAGTTCCACCAATCATTCTTGTTCCATAGATTACAGGAATGTTTGCGTCATTAGATTGTTTATTTAATAAGATACCTTTTTCATAATTATCAAAATCATTAGTACCAAAGTCTGGCATTTCAGGAACTTTAGGTCGCATTAACCAAGCTAGTGCAACACTAATAACTAATTGTGTAACAGGATTCAAATTTGAAAAATACTTAAATACAGTTTTAAAAAAACCACCAAATCCCATTATGCTCTACCCCATTTAATATCTTGTACTGTTTCAGAACTAAAATCCATTCCTACATCTGCACTAAAGAATCTTTGTTGTGATGTGTTGTTTGTTTTGCGACCATTCTTTTTATCAAAGTCTGCCCAATGAGATACTACTGATAGATTAACTGTGCTAGAAGTTTCAGATTCATTAACAGAAAAACTTTCTATATTTCCTGAATACAAAAGAAATGGATCAGCAATAATAGCATTAGCATCTGTTAATAAACCTCTATAAATACTTACAGCATCATTAACTACATTTTCATTTAAACAAGTTGATATAAATGTTTGATCTGCACCTGATAAAGATATTGTTAAACTTGATTTAGTTACATCTGCTTGTTCTGTAAAATTAGAAAAACCTAATATAAAATCACTTGTTGCATAGGTAACTGAACTACCTGATATAGAAGATGTTAATGGAAATGAACAATCTGTAATATTAACAGGAGTACCAAACCCAAGTGTAAGTAAATGGAATGGTCTAATATCATTTGTTGCTAGTTCGTTCTTTAATGCTGTTGTCAGGCTTCTCGTCATGTTCCTCGAATGTTCGTCTATTAATTTTTATCGTGTCCATCACAGTATAAGTAGCATTTTTAGAAGGCTCTTTACATTGTTCCAGATTATTGTTTTTAACATCAATATCTTCAGCTTCAACTATTTCTTCTGCTAACACATCAACATTAAGCCAATACTTTACTTTGTATTTCATCTATAAGGCTTCTTCAACATCAAATTGGTATTCGTAATATAAATTTCCATCTTTATCTGCACCTGATACTCCAAACTCTTGAACATCTGTTGTTAAAGAAACAGTAAAAGGAACATTATCATAAACAACTACTGAATCATCTGCTAGTGCTACAAGTAAAGGTGGTTCAATAGTAACTGTTGCAGCATTACTTGAACTGGTTACATCTGAAACAACCATATAAACTTTATTATGTGAAGCAAACTTTAAAAAATCTCCAGCTTTAAATCTACCAGCACCATCTCCACCAAATGCGTCCATAGCTATTGTTGTATCTCCAACTGCGTGAACTCCATTAACTAAAACTGTACCAGCTTCAGTTCCTCTAGCATCTTCAAGTTCTGGTGGTATGATTGTAAAGGTTTCTTTTTGACCTCTTTGTTTAACTATAAAAGCCATTAAATCTCCATATACATCTGATCTTTTTGCAGTAATAATTTGAACTGTAAATGACCACCTTTGATTATCTATTTGTCTAACTAATCTTTTACCTGATACGGATTTAGATATAATAGTATTTTGAATAGACTTTATTCCTAAAGTTCCAAATTTAGCAGTTGATATAGGGAAAGCACCTGACATTATATAATACTTTTCGCACCTCTCTCATTAACAGCTTGATTAATTAATTGTGTTATTGTTCCTCTACTTTGAGTTAATAGTTCATCAAATCCTCTAGCATCTACTGTATTAATATTAAAATTAACTGTTGTACCCCCACCACCACCTACTCCTCTAGCATTTTGTGTAATTTGTCCTGATGAATTTGGTATAAACATTTCTGCACCTCGTTCTCCTACAAGAGTTGGTTGTCCTTTTGCTACTGCACCACCACTAGCTTTACCAAAGAAACTTCCTAAAGAACCTAATCCCATTAAATTTGAAGCACCAGAATAAGCTAATTGTTTTTGTTTTTCTCTTGTTATCATTTTTTCAATAGCAAGTTCAACACTTTTTCTTGCAATAAGTTGAATCAAATGTGAAATAATATTAACTAAAAATGTTTGAGCCATTTGTTTAAAAGTATCTGATAATTTTTCTCCTAATACTAATGTTCTTGCAATAGCATCTGAAGTTTTTTTGATTCCATCATTTAAACCTTCTTTAATTGTTTGACCAATATTTTTAATTTTATCTTCTAGTATAGTTAATTCTTTTTGATTCATTTCTCTGAAAGATTCTTTAAGTTGTTCTGTTGTATTCATCATTTCGTGCATAGCATTATGTGATGATAATATTTGATTTGCATTAAAGGCTTTCATAAAGGCCTCTCCAGCTTCATTTGCTTTTAATGCAAGTTCTTCAGCAGCATAACTAGCTATTAAAAATTCTTCTCCACCATGTTTAACTGTTCTTTGTAAAAGTTTATATTCATCTTTTGCTTCTTTAGTAACTCCAGATAATGTTTTTATTCTTCTATTAATATCATTTATAATTAAACCAGCACCAGCTAATTTTGCAAAGATTCCACCTACAGCAATAAGTACAAGCCCAAGAACACTTTGGAAATCTCTGAAATTTTTAGTAAGTATTTTTATAGCATCAGATAATTTTAAAATTGCAACTGCTAAATTTTCCCCCATATTTCTACTTAATCTTCTAATAGCTTCATCATTAGTTTCTGTGAATTTTTTTAAATCTCCTAATTGCTTTTTTAATTCATCAAAGAAACCAGCTGCTATTTCTGTTTGTATTGTAAAGAAAGCATCTTTTAAATTTGATATAGTTCCTACTAAAGTTTGTGCTAGTTTATCAGTTAGTTCTCCAAACTTACCACCAGTTCCAAATGCTTTTGCTAATCCTTTAATTGAGTCATCAACACTAGTTTTTACACCAGCAGAAAAACCAGCCATAGCTGTTATTGCTTTATCTCTAAATAAATCTGCTGCACCAATACCAGCACTAAATGATTTTTGTATTTGTTGTGAAGCTAAAGCAAAATCTCCACCTAATTGGGCTGCTGTGTTTCCTGTAATTTTTAATAATTCTTCAAACGATATTCCCATTTCTTCAGCTTTTTCAGATACAGTTGCTAATGAGGCTACACCTTGTTGAATATTTGATAACTCAAATGGAGTATTTTTAGCATAGTCCAAGACTTGCTTTAACATTAACTTTCCTTTTGCAGCAGAACCAGTTAATGCTTCTAATTGAACACCAAGAGTTTCAATTTGCATACCAGCATTAATAATTCCTCTTAAAACTAATCCAGCACCCAAACCCACGAAAGCATTTCTTAAATTAAAAACAGATGCCTTAACTTTTGCTAAACTTCCTTGTAATTTACCAAGAGCCTGTTTCGACCTATCTTTTGCTACAATGTCTATTTTTAATTGTTGTGCCATTATTTATAATTCTTTGCTTCTGCTAGTGATTGATTTCTTTTATACTGATCTTGCTCTTTTTTCAAGTAAGCTAACCAAAGATTATAATGGCTAACTGGCATATCTAATACTTGTTGAATGGGAATGTGGAGTCTGTCTGCTACTACTAGAAGCGACCTGATTTCAGGATCGCTATTTACTTTTTTTCGGCTTCCTCGTAATTGGTATCTAAAAGGATTTTATTTGCTATTGTTGCAATAACATTAGAGTCTGCTTTCTTTCTTAAAGCAAATTTATCTTCTACTTGAAATGCTTTAATCATTTCTCCTTTGTCATTTTTGACTTGGAGTTTCATTATAAGTAAATCAACTAATACAGTTAAGTCTTGAAAGTTATTAGATTTCTTAAAGATAATATTTTTTTCTTCAAGAGTTAATGGTTCTGAATAAAATACACTAGGTTTTCCGTCATCATCTTTCCACTCATCAACTTCAATAGTGATGGTTTTAAGAGTTTCAAAATGCGTTTTTACTCTGTCAATTACTGACATAAATTAGGATTATACAGTTCCTCTTGTTAATGCACCTGTTCCTTGAAAATTTATTGTTCTAGTAATTACTGCGTCCATTGTGTCATTAATAGACATTCCTGTAATAATACCTGTTCCTGTGAACTTTTCTTCTCCGCCTGAAGCATTACCTTCAGGTAAAACTATAAAAGCAATAGAACTTCCAACAGTTAATGTTTGTTGTGGAGTATCAGTTTCATCATAACTCATTTCTAAAGTTCCTGAAAATGATGTTCTTCCTGTTACAAACGATTTAGTTGCATCTGATAATTGAGTATCTTCTACAACATCAGCAGTAGTTTCTAAAGTAAAACCTGTTAGTTCCCCAACACCAGTTCCACCAGCAGTTACAACTCCTTCTTTTCCGTGATGTGTTGCCATTTTTTATCCTTGTTTGGTTTTGCTTGTTTTGTTTCTTGTTCTCGCTTATAGCCTAATTCTAAAAAATTTTCAAGTTGAGTTTCATTAATACTTATCTCTGAACCATCTTTATATAATTTAATATCTTTAGCCATAAGCCCTTTTACTATTTATCTTCTTCTTCGTCAATATCTTCTTCATCTTCATCAAAATCATTTTCTTCATCTAAATCATTATTATCTTCTTCTAAATCTTGATCTTCTTCTATTGAATTTTCTCTAGCTTCTTCTACTAAATCTTTTACTTCTTCACACAACATAGATTCTTTGTCGTGTAATTTTTCTATTTGATCTACTTTTTTAGTTATTTTATCTAATATTTTTTCTATGTTCATGTTATCTCCTATGGTGTTCCTGATTGATACTCGTACATACATCTAATTGTCATTCTTATACCACCAACAGGAAATAAAGTTCCTTCATCAGTTTCAATTTGTGTAATTTCTGTATCTATCGCTTTGTTGTTTCTTGTAATATCAGTTTCTAAAGCAGTTTCAATAGCTGTTATTAATGCGTTTCTAGCTGTATCAATATTAGAGTCTGTTCCTTTTACAAAGCCTAATATTACAAAATCAATAGTACCATGTCTTGTTTTAGCACCACTTCCTAATTCACTATCCTCTCTAGTTTCTTCAGAAGTTTGTACTATTACTGCTGGATATTGTTGTTGTGATAATTCTTCTAATTGAAATGGTTGTCTAGTACATAACTTAACATCAGGACTTGATATTCCATCTATAACACTATGTATGTTTGAAGCTATATCTTCTCTTATACTCATAATCTCATTCCTCTAATTTCTTTTTCTACAAACTTATTAAAGGCTTTACTTATAATCATTTCTGTACGAGAATTAAACCCAAAAAATTCTCTTTTAGGTTCTCCAGTAACTTGATTAAATAATGCTCTCTGACGCATTTGTGCATTACTAAAAGCTAATGATACTTTGTTTCTTCCTGATTTTTTAACAGTAGATAATGGTGTTAAACTTCCCATCATTTTACCAGAATAGAATAAATCTATTTTTGTTGATTTACCTTCTTTACTTAATCGTTTTAAATAACCTTCTGAATAAGGTGCAAATGGTCTGCCTCTAAAATCTTGTCCTTTAGATGTTTTGGTTCTTACAATATCTAATAAATGAAACCCAGCTTGTTTTAATCCTTTATCAATAAATCTAGGAAGTTTATCTTGTAGTTTTTTAAATTTTTTAGATATTATTTTAGAGTTTGATTTAATGGTTGCTTGTATAGCCATTATCTAGTCAATCGTCTATATCCATGTAAAGGTTCTCTTTCACTTGCAGATATACTAGCAGAAGCATCACTATCATATTCAACACCATCTTCTAGGATTGATCTCATTTCTTTTGCATATTGAGAAGAATAAAATTCAATCATTCTTTCAAATCTATCTTTATCAGCTTCAGGTCTAAATTTAGTTAATGCTGGTAAAAAGAATCTTGATAAGAATAAATAAACACCAGCACGTTCAAACTGATCTAAATTAACTTTTGTATTAACCATTTCAGCAGTTTGTAATGATGTAATATCTGAATAGACATTTGTTTTATAAACAGGCCACCATTTAGTTCTTAATTCTCTTAAAATATCGTTAGTAGTTTGGGCAAAGAAATTTGCTGTTTCAGTTGAAGTTGATGAAACACCAAATTCAAAAGCATCTGGTTGATATTTAGTTACATCTCCAGCTACTATTACATTTGCACCTGAATAATTTGCCATTTAGAATATCCAAGTTAATATTATTATTGTTACTATAACAATACCAGCAGCAACTTTAGGATTATCTTTTGCTAGTTTTATATATGATTTTAAGTTTTTCATTTCTTTTTCGCTTTCTTTTTTTTAGGTTTTAATTGTACTACCTTATTATCAGTTGTTTCTTTTACTTCTTTTATCTTATCTGACACTAATTTAAAACCTCTCATAATAAAATGTTTTATATTAGATTCATATTGTATTTTGCTTCTTTCAATAGTTTTGATTCCATTCGTTAATTTAACCATTGGAATATTAGGAGTTATTACTTTTATCATATTTTTCCTTTAGTTGTACTAAAGGCGATATAAAATACCGCCTTTAATAGTTATGTATATTACAGTAGTGATGAATCCATCATTAACTCGACACCATAAGTATCGTGTAATTCTGAAACTCCATAAACTGAAGTCGCAACTAATTCATCTGCTCTTAAACTCGCATCTCTTTGAGTTTCTATTTTGACATCTTGCATCATTGCAAGACCTAGAGCATCTTTATTAAATACAGCACCTTTATAATCGCCTGTTGTTCCTGTGTTAGAAATATTAGCGGATTCGTACACATTGCAACCAGCCAATCTTCCAACAAACCCAGTTCTCATAGCTTCATTAGCATTTTCACTTGGATTAGGATTCGCAAAAGTATTAGTTAAAGCACCTTTTAAATCGTATGCTATGTATGGGTGTACCACACAAGATAGATTGTCAGTAGGAACTGCTAGATTTCTCAATTCTGCTAAAGCTTCAAAAAGCTTTGCAGCAGAAAATGCAACATCAGCACCACCTACTATTTTACTAAAGCCATCAAACAATGCAGTTAAATCTACATCAATTTTTTTAGCAATAGCTTCGCCAAATAATTTACCAATATCTGCGGCAACATTTCTTGGAGAGGCATTTCTACCTAAATCCGTTAATGTTGTCATAAGACCAACTTCACTTGCTGTTATCGTAACAGAAGATGGGTTGATTGCAGTATTAGACAAATCACTTGCTTCACTTACAGCCGCAGCACTCACAGCAGCATAAATTGGTACTTCAACACTTTTTCCACCGCCTGAGATAGAATAGTTTTTTACCAATCCACGCATTAGTGATTTCTCACTTGCTACGAATAAAGCCTCTGCCACTATCTCTGTATATAGTTCCGATAGTGTGGAACTTGTTGTTTCGTTTGCCATTTTTGTTTGTCCTTATTATTTATTTGTTAAGTTAATTTGAGTAGGTTTTGAATCTCGTTCTTTGCGATATTTTGCATATTTAGCACGATCATCAGCATTACTCATGTTTAAATCCTGAATATTGAAAGGTTTTACAGTTTT
>Ga0209501_10005075_pt1 | contig 12314 bp, 11 predicted proteins | sample ArcticOcean_MG_C_4_FD_187434 | JGI IMG/M metagenome (GOLD analysis project Ga0209501, IMG submission 187434) | Marine microbial communities from western Arctic Ocean - ArcticOcean_MG_CB4_134 (SPAdes) (version 2) | ecosystem: Environmental > Aquatic > Marine > Oceanic | place: Arctic Ocean...
ACCACGTTGGCCATTATTACCCTTTGTGATTGCTGCGAGTCGAGAGTAAAAGCCTTGTGCATTACACCAGATTCGCCCTTCCCAACTGGTTGCGGACTCCAAGGCAACTGAAATTCGGTCAGGCTAAGACTGTGTGAAGGAAAATTGTATGGGAAGGTCATCAAGGTCAAAAACAGTCTGAGCGCCGGTTGCGTCCCCTTTTTCCAGCAACAAAATGGTCATGCAGATTTCAGAATCAAGGGGATCGGCTTCTTTGGCCACCGGATGGAAGTATCCCGTCCCCCTCAGCGCTTTCGGCTTTGGGTCCAACTGCAAAATAAAGTTGACAACATCGTCTGCATCATTGACCACATATGGCACGGTGTCTTCTATTCCATTGCTTTCAAACTGGATGTTATAGGTCGTACTTCGCTGATTTCCAATTCCCTTTAGCAGTCTTATGTCAGCCAATGCGAACCGGTTGGTAACGCGGTACATCTCTTCGAGGATCGTTTGGTAGTTGGGCTCGTTGTTGAAGACGCTGGTGCAATGGACCAGATCAAAAGTGTTGTCTTCAAACGGCAATGAGAATCCTTCATTGAGCACAAAATTCGCTTCCGGGTACCGTGCCTGGGCCATCTCCACGGCTGTTGCAGACAGGTCTATTCCAGTGTATTCAACTGCAGGTTCGTAGCTGCGCATGATGTTGAAAAAACCGCCGGAGGCACAGCCAACATCCAAGACTTTGGCACCGGGAAATAAAACTCTGGGAAGAAATACAGTTTCTGAGGGATAGAGATCAGCTACGTCGTGACGATGCTGGGCGTAATAATCTATTGCACTCTGACTGGACCATTGTTTACCGGTGGTCAATAAATGGCTCCAAGTTGGTTTGGGGTCCTGCAGGCGGTTTTATGACGTGATAAACCGCTTGCATGCGAATGCTTGGCGCTAGCGAACTGATACAGGGGCGAATATATCTTCTGCCTTTCTAAGGTCGCCTATGTCATCTATTTCTGCCCACTTATTATTTCCAGTATTCATTACAGACATTTCCATCTGATCGGAATCAATAAGACTGGCGAACACTGCTTCGTAATATTGATCGGTACGACCATCTTCCAAGAAAGATTCCATTTCCGGAACAATCACGTCTGATAGTAATTCCCTGGAAAGCCGATAGATGTTCACTGTCTTCAAGGCAGTGGAGTAATTGAACCATCTACCTTGGTCTGATTTAAGGACCATAGACTTTGCGGTGTCTCCTTCCGCCAGGATCACCGTCCCGTCCATGTGAGGTTGGAAACGGTCTACAACGGCAACGTTACGCTCTCTCAGACTGACCAGCCGTGCGACCAATCGGTCATCAAACACTAGGTCCGATTCCAGCAGAAGCATGTCATCATCGAACTGGTCTCTGGCCAGCCAGAGAGAGTACAGGTTGTTGGAATTGGCGTAATCGGTGTTTTCCACGTAGGACAAATCTATACCTCTGTAACGCGACCCAAAATGGCCTCGTACGGCATCAGCCATAAACCCAACAACGATGGCGCATTCTCTGATTCCAGCTTTTCCAATGGCGTCTAGCTGGTATTCCATCATGGGTTTACCGGCTACGTTGACCAGGCATTTGGGCTGCGTTAGGGTCAGGGGTTGGAGTCTGGTACCCATTCCCGCAGATAAAATAATTCCCTTCATAACTTACCTCGCATCAAGCGCTTCGATTGAATTAACACCGGCGGATTCATCAATTCGAAGTAGCGCTTCCACCAATCGATTATTATCTTCATCTGTACGGCAGGCTACGCGTATGAAATTGCCGTCCAATCCGAGTTTGGACCCGCAGTTATTGACCAAAATTCGGCTGTCGTCAAACAAGTGGGCCGCCAGTTCCTCTCCGGTGAACCCGTGCAGAATCTCACAGAGAACAAAATTACCCTGAGTTGGGAACGGGCTCAGGTAGGGCACGCTGGCCAGACCTTGCACCAAGTTACGAGTGGCCTGTCTGACTTTTCCGCATGACTCTGTGTACTGATCCCGGTATTTCCCCATCTCTTGTAGGAAAAATTGAGCCAAGGAGTTGATACTCCAGATTGGCACGTCGTTACGCAATTCTTCCAGTCGTTCAACGTTGCCAGTGGCTGCATAGCCAAGGCGAATGCCCGGTATACCGCAGTTTTTAGACAGGCTCTTTAACACCAACAAGTTGGGATAATCTTGGAGCAGGTCCAAAGCAGATGTATCTGGCTCTGCATCGGTAAAGTCCAAGAAAGATTCGTCTACCAATACCAAGTTGAGATGTCGCATCCGGTTCAGGAAGTAGATCAGGTCAGCCTTTGGCATGTAGGTGCCAGTGGGATTGTTGGGCCTAATCAGTAGCGCCGAGTCTGAATTGGTATCTTTGATGTGGTTGATGAATTCATCAACGTTCAGGTTGAACCCATCAGAGGATTTGAACGGGAATACTTCCCGGCCCAGTATCTGGGCCCGGTTGATGAATTCTTCAAAGGTGGGAATCGGAACGGCCAACCGATTCACATAACGAGACAGCACAGCGTTGATAAGTTCGCTGGCGCCGTTTCCAACCACCACTTCGTTTTGTTTGAGCCCAAGTTGTTCGGCCAGTAGCGAAGACAGGTGTGAATTTGTGGAGGGATAGCTGCCTACCAGCTCCGGCAGGCGCTCCTGCAAGTCCTCAATGAACTGGGTCGGTGGGAAGTACCGGTTGGTCATGTAACAAAAATCTAAAACATTGTGATTCCAAAATCCTCCATAAAGGGAGGACAATTGGTCAACTTCTTGGGTGTGCATAGGTACCTACTTTTGGGACGACATAAGTCGTACCACATAGAAATGATTCAAAAATTGGTGCAATTCGGCTACGGATTCTAGGGATGCCAGAAAGCTAAAGGCCGAATTGCGGAGTTTCCCTGGGTCTAGGAATGCCTAAAAAGGAAAGTAGTTGAAGGTCGCTATCGGAAGGGTAGAGGGCAGGGGGAAATAGCGCGGAAGTTAGGTATGCGGGTATGGCTGGGGAAATTGTTAGTCATGGTGGTTCTCCAATTATCTACCATTGCGATAATTTGTATCGCGCAGATAACTTGATGCTGGGTATCCTAACACCTACTGGTTTGGTGGTCAAATTCCACTCAGTCTCTCGGGATGGTTAATATTGGCCTACCAAACCCAGCATCTACCCACGTCTACGAGCTTTGATAACTGGGGCCAACTGTGCGTTGACGTGCCGCCTATCGTCGGATGATAATCGCTGGGCCCCGAACAAGATTCAAACGAGGTCAGCTTGATGGAGTTCTGTCTAGGCTGACTAATTTACCCGTAACAGGAGCAAACCAATGGCCACTGGCTCACTTACTTGGAAAGACGAACAGATTCAAATTGGCGATACCACTCTCCACCTACGTCAGGGTGGTAGCGGCGACCCGATATTGGTGCTCCACGATGAAATGGGACGCACCGAGCCCTTAAATTACGCGGATGCCCTGGCCCAGGATTTCAGCCTGCAAATGCCGGCCCTGCCCGGTTTTGGGTCCACTGACCGGGTTGATTGGATCATGAGCGTTCGAGACTTGGCCAGTTGGTACCTGCGAGTGTTAGACGAGATGGGCGTGGGACGGGTTAATGTGATGGGCTTTTCCTTGGGCGGGTGGTTGGCCGCAGAAATGGCCTCTCAGTCTCCCAGCAGCTTTGGCAAAATGGCCTTGGTCGCTCCAACTGGGATTAAACCCGATTCGGGCGACATTTATGACATGTTCTTGGTCGTCGCTCGGGAGTACTTGGAAGAAGGGTTCCTGGACACCAGCGCCACACCGGAGTACGCCACTGCGTATCCGATGGAACCCAGCCCGGAGTTGGAAGAGCTCTGGGAGGTTGCCAGAGAAGAGGCCGCACGCTTGACCTGGCGTCCTTACATGTACCATGCAGCGCTTCCCCACTTGCTGGGCCGCTTGAAAGACCTGCCAACACTATTGGTTTGGGGAGAGAACGACGCCATAATCCCGGCCAGTGCTGGTCAGCAATACCAGAAGGCAATTCAGGGATCGCGCTTGGAAATCATCGCCAACTGTGGTCACCACCCGGAGATGGAACAACCAGAAAAATTTATTGGCCTAATCAATGACTTCTTCGCCTAAGCCAATCAGTTTTTGTAACTAAACATGGAACAACCTGTATTGCCGGTGTTCAAAATATTCCGATCGCTGGTCTAATAAACCAACATCAACTACCCAGGCCTACTTCGGTATTACTTAAAAACCACTCGACGAAGATATTGCAGTGATCGTAAGAATGAGTGGGCGGCAAAGCTAGACGTAGAGGTCTACGAGGAAGTAGAGAAGGATACCACCGCAACACACCAAGCTCTGATGGTTGTGGTGATTGTCGCCGTGGCCACCGGAATCGGCTCGTTCGCGTCTGGCGGCGTGCTTGGATTCTTTGTTGGCATCGTCGGTGGAGTCGGTCTTTGGGCAATGTGGGCCTGGATCACCCACTATATTGGCACCACCATACTGAAAACAGAGGCAACCAAGCCGACTGGGGACAACTGGCCCGCACGCTTGGTTTTGCCGAGTCACCCGGCGTACTGAAAGTGGTTGGTTTTATTCCGGTAATCGGCCCGCTGATCTTCTTCATAGCGTCTATCTGGCAATTAGTGGCAATCAAGGTGGCACTTGAATACGAGTCCTAAGGACGTGCGATTGGCGTCGCGCTGATTGGATTCATCCCTATTACATCGTGAGCGCAATTATCTTCTCATTGATCTAGTCTGGCCAGACTAGACTTCAAACACCGCCCAACAAAAAACCGCCTGTGGTGTAGCTCTCAGACCACCGGCGGTTTTTCTTGTTATTGCAGACACGACACTAGCGTTGTTAGATGCTCATGAGATGTCTTGATACTAGTTTTATTACCAAGAACTCCGCAATATGGACATGATTGGCCCGGCGTCCGACACCGGAGTTGGGTTTGTCGCCAGAGCGCGGTCGTGCAGTGTGGCCGCAGCTATCAGTTCCAACCCCTCTTCAGGCACACCAACATCACGCAGCCGACCCGGCAGACCCAATGACACTCGCAGGTCTTCCACCGCGTCCGCCGCCGCCATCGCTGCGTCCAAGTTGCTCATACCCGCCGTATCTACGCCCATTGCCTTGGCGATCAACGCCTGGCGGTCCGCTGAGGCTTCAGCATTAAACCGCATGGTATGCGGCAGCATGATGGCATTAGCATCTCCGTGAGGCACATCGAAGAGGCCGCCGACGTGGTGCGCGGTAGCCGTGTTAAGCCCCAAACCGCCAACGCCGGACAACGATGCCAATGATGCCGCTGTTTTGGTGTTCAACAGACAGTCCAAATAAAGGCTTGGACACTGCGGCAGGTATTCCACCAGCATTGAGATTGCATGCAGGGCCATTGAGTCAGAGATTGGGTTGTGGCGGGTTGAATAGACCGTTTCCACTGCTATCCGCATCTGCCCCATGGCGGTGGACAACAAGATGTTCATGGGAGTTGTCGCCAGGGCTTGGCCATCTATCACCACTGAACGCGGGATGGTTGAGGGATCGGCAACTACAACTTTTCGCCCAAGGTCTTTGTCGGCGAAACCAGCACCTCGGCTGAGTTCAGCACCTCCCATGGTGGTGGGCACGGTGACGATGGGCACTCGATTTGTGGACAGCTTGGGCAGTGTTATCTTGTCCGGCGGTTCAAATATAACTTGGTGATCGTGAATTCTCCCACCCTCGCCTAGCAACGTGGCAATGCCCTTGGTGGTGTCGTGGGTGCTGCCGCCGCCAACACTGACCAAGATGTCTGGTTTTACGTCTGAGGCCAGTAACATCGCCTCGTCCAGCGTGTGCACGGGCGAGTGTGGTGCCACCCCGGAGAACAGACCAACAAACCGGTCTCCCAGCGCTGCTTGTACCCGTTGGATAACGTCTGATTTCACCAGTATCGATGGGCCGCAAGTGACCATTGCCCTAGTGGCACCCAATCGGTCTAAAACACCGGGTAAACCGCTGATGGCATCAGATGCACAAATGACTTCCTGGGCCACGCTGTTGAAACTGAACGACAAGGGTTGGGCCACTGAACTACCTCCGCTATTTGTTAAATCAGATCTTGAATTCAGATTCCGCGGTCCGACCGCTCTGCCTCAACGGCAAACCACAGGGCCATACCGCCGCTGCGGTCGTCAAAACCGAAGATTGCCGGGCGGTCTAGGTACTCTCGGACGTTGTTCTGAACTCCGGTGCTCGCGCAGCCATCGACCACATTGCCAACATCGTCGACCCTTTCGGCAACGCCTTGCCAAGCCAGATCGACTGCGTCTTGGAAATCATCGGAAAGGAAACCCAATCGAATGCCGCGAGCCATCGCGTAACCCATCATGCAAGTGGCGGTGAACTCCAGGTATGAGCCCTGTACATCCAGTACGTTGTTTAGCATGCCAGACTGGTGTTGCAAACGGCGCAGCGACTCCATGAGCCGTCCGTACATCGTGGTGATAGCAGGGCGCTGTGGATGGTCTTCCGGCAGGTAGGTCAGAGTCTCGGCCAAACCCATGGCGGCAAAACCGTTACCACGACCCCAGTAGTAGGCGGCAGAGCGGCAATGCCAGAACAGTCCGTGGCTCTGTTGAATCTTGCCGTTCACCATGAAATTGGCCAGGGTATCGGCATATTTAGTGTCGCCAGTCAGCTTGAAGGCACGGCCCAATATTGCCCCGCTCATGAACATATCTTCGGTGCGGAAATCAGGGTCGCAGGGTTTAGGGGCACTGCCTTGGCCTCGAGACTCAAACCGGTCTGCCGCTTGAATGACCAGGTCGTTATAGTGAGCTTCGCCTGTGGCGTCGGCCAGTTCGTCGGCCCAGACCACCGATGCCAAAGCAGAAGGAGCCAGGTCCTCGGGCACTCCTGCCGACGTGAAGCCTTCCAGCAAACGTGCAATGTCAGGCGCTGGATTTTCACTGGTTGGTTCCAGTTGGTGCAGCCGCAGCCGGCCGCTGAGGGGCACTCCCTGTGTGTAGACAATGGGTTCAAAAGTGCGGCCATAGGCGTTCGCCAAGATCTTGGCGATCTCGACTTTGGAACGGTTGCGACGGACATCCAAAGATTTTCGCGCATCAGACGTGGTGAGCACGTCCAGTTGCCTAAGCATGCTGAACAAGCGACTCAGTTCCCGGGGAAGCTGTTCATCATTGGCGGTCAGCCGGATTCCTGGAATAGTCCCCAACCCATCCGGGTGCCCGGTGCCCAGGGCCGCAAGCAGCCCCTGTTCCCCGGTAACGGTCTTGGCAGCCAACCCAGGTGCAAGGCCCTGCCCCGCCTGGTTGACCTCCCATTGCAACGACTCACCAGAATGCAATTCCAAGACCAGATCAGGCGCTTGAAAACAGATCCAACGCCAGAGATACCGTTTCTCCGGGTCTTCAGGGTCGTAGTAGAACTTGCCTTCTGGTGGGTAGACACCGGAGGGATTACCGCCGACGCCGTTGCCCGGTGCAGCATTTAATCTAAGGCCGTCTGGGTTGGCGCAGGGCACGGCGCTGAGGGCGATCCGCAGAGAAAGAACGTCACCGCCGCCGGCAAATAGTTCCAGAGCGTGGAGCGCCATGTCCACATCGGCGTTATGACCAGACAATCCACCGATCAGCAGGATTCGAATTCTTGACGTATCCACGGAGTAGGCGTTCCGGTCAATCAATGCTGGAATCTGCCCCATGGATCTGGTGACACCGCAGGCAGTGCGACTCCAAAAGCCAGGGCGAGCCCGCAGCAGTGTGTCGATGGCGTCTTTAATGGTTTGTTCTGTCGACAAAAATACCTTCCTCTGAACCGTTAGTAGTTAATTGGAATTCTTTGCGTAATTGAGAAACCTGTCTCGTTATTTGGTAATCAACGAGAGCTTGATTAGGTCTACGGAGTCTGCCAGAGCATCCGGGTTTAATATCATGGTAATCATTTTTTCAACATTTGCTTTGGGCGTTGGGTGAACTGCGTGGGCGGCGCAGTCACGAAATTTGTCCTTCAACTGTTCTATGGAAAGGGGATTATCAGGAGAACCAAAAGGAGATTCAAGCTCCACCGCCGCTGTTTTACCACCAACACAGACAACTTCTATTTCAGCCCACCCTTTGGCCGCACCCGGTTTACTTTCGGACGTAACTAACTCTGATGCTGCCAATACTACGGGGTTGGTAAAGATATTGATCTCGTCGATTCCCACACCGCCCAAGGCCAGGGCGCAGCCGATCAGGTAGCGCACGCTGAACTGGGCTTCTACTTGGTGACTTGGCCTGGCGATGCCCGCGGATAGGTTGTAACGGGAATCGAGGGTCTCCGCGTCCATGCGGACAACCACGGACTCGATTTCGTTCTTCCCCAATTCTAGTTCGTGGTGCAGCTTTATAGCTGCGTCGATGAAAGCATGGGATGGCCGGACGCAGGGATAAGGTTTAAAGCTGATGCGGTCGCCCACGTATTCTTTCCCCAGGTCCTGGTCAATGATCGAAAGTTCGTAGCCGTCCGGTTGGTACATCGGGAAGAAACCATAGCGTCCGGCAAACACGTTTTCTGCCCCGGTAAATCCCTCTTTGGCCAAGAAGGCTGATAGCACTGCGCCGTGCGCGGCTTGGCCAGCTTGGAACCGCTTGGTGAGTGCGCCGTCGACGATGCACTGCCGGTTGCCTGCTGCCTGGCTATAGGCGATGCCAAAGGCATGGACCATCTGCTCTTGGCTCAACCCAATCAGCTTGCCTGCCGCCGCAGTGGCGCCAAAGATACCAAAGCTGGCGGTACGGTGCCAACCACGGTCATCATGAGCGGCCAAACCAAGTCGGCAGGACACGTCCAACCCCAGCGTGGCGGCCAGTATTAACTGCTCACCGGAGACGCCGCCAACTGACTCAGCAATGGCCAAACTGGCAGCAAGGACCGACGTTCCAGGATGTACGTGGCCGCCTTTGTCATAGGTGTCGTCAAAATCCAGGGCGTGCCCCATGGCTGAGTTGATCATTGCGGCATGGTGAGCTGGCATCTTGCCGCCAATAACGGCCAGGCTGGATTCTTCCAAACCGCCCCAGTGTCCGTTAACCGCCACCAGTTCATCAATGCCAGGCGCCCCACTACCGCCAAGCATGACACCAAAAGTGTCCAGTACGTCTCGTCTGGTGGCATCCAAACTCGCCTCTGGAACGTCTTTGATGCCCGTATCGATCACATGGGCAGCCAGGGTATAGGCCGGGTCAACTGTTGTTTTCTTGGCAGCCATTTTCGACGGATCTCCAATAATTATATGAAGGGTTTATGCGGGCATAAAAACGGCCCAGGATGTTTGGTCACTCCCTGGGCCGTTCAACTGGTTCAGATTAAATCCTATTTTTGGACGATGTCCACGTTGACGGCCCGCTTAGCTGAAACCGTGAATGTCAAAGAGGCGGAACCGCCGCCATCGGTGCTGGCCATGACCTGGATGTTCTCCGGTCCCTCCAGGTAATTAATCTCGCCGTCCTCTACGCGGAAGGGGCGGTCGTGTCCTGGATAGAAAACATTGGAGGCCGCGACCATTTTCTCAACGCTCTCTTGGGCGTCAGCCACGTCCCAGAAGACGTTGTAAGGGAGGCCACGGGCGATGCTACCGCTTTCTGGCAGGGCATCACCGGCCAGCAGTACGTTCTCACCGTTGATCTCAGCCAAAATGCTCATGTGACCCTTGGTGTGGCCCGGAGTCTCAATTATTGAGACATTTTCCACAATCTTGTCGCCCTCTGATACGGTTTCGACTTTCATGTTCCGCATCATGTCGGCCATGCCAGCGGCAACTGCGAGGTCCCATTTGTTGGGGGAGCGGGCATAGTCGATCTCGGTGGGGTTGACCAGCACCTGGGCGTTGGTGAACAGGTCGGTGTTTTGGCAATGATCCCAGTGCATGTGGGTCAGGATGACAATATCAATGTCGTCGGTTTCCAGACCGTGAGCTTTCAGGGCCTTGACCAAGAAGGGCCGCCGCGATGAAGGGCCGGTGTCGATCAGGATGTTGTGGTTGCCGACTCGGAGCAGCGAGTTGGTGGAATAGCCAACCGAACCCTGGTCTGTAGCGAGTCCAAAACCATAAGTGAGTACGTCCAATGTTGCCATGTTTTAGATGTCCTTTTGGATACCAGTCATGTAACCTCAAAGTGATTTGAGATAGGCTTAATATTTAGCTTAATTTTCAGGGGCTAGCTTAGCGAAATTTGGGCATTACCTTTTCCGCAAAGAGCCTTAGCGAGCTGGAAACCTGGTCAAAATCGAGGCCGCCAGCGTCCAGATAGCTAAGGAAGTTGGTCACGTGGTTGTCTTCCAGTTCTTTGATGGCCCCGGTGACTTTCTCCGGGCTGCCGATGGCGGCCATGCCTTCTATGCCCCGCTCGGCCACTAGGTCGTGTTCGATGAACGGGTCGCGGACGTAGTTCTCATAGCCGCGCAGTCCGCCGGGGGCGTTGGCCATTTCGGAAACCGGGCGGCGCAGGAATTCTCCCATGTCACCGGCCCATTGCAGGCGCGGCGTTAGCAGGTCTATCGCTTCGTTGTCTGTGGGGGAGACGTAAACGTTGCGCACGGCGGCAATTTCGATGTCATCAGGTGCCACGCCCTCTTCAACCATCCGACGGTGGTAGAGGCTGATTAGGTTCTGGTCTGAGTCCGGCGAAGCCGGGAAGAAGCTGCTGCCGACGGTGAACAGTCCCCACCGGTTGGAGACGGCTATCTCTACAGACTCGGGGCTGTGCGTGACCGCCATCAAAATCGGGGGCGTTGGCTGCTGCACCGGTTTGGGTATGACCATGACCTCCGGAAACTGGAAGAACTGGCCGTTGTAGGAAAAGCGCTCCTCTGTCCAGGCTTTCACGGTGATATCCATCCCTTCTATGAACCGGTCTCGGGACTCGGCGATATCGATGCCGTAGATATCGAACTCCCGCTTCTGATAACCGCGCCCAATGCCAACCACAACCCGGCCACCGCTGATGATATCGATGGTCGCCAAATCTTGAGCCAGTCTCAGTGGCGCGTGCCAAGGAACGATGGTGCAGGCAACGCCAATCTGGACCCGCTTGGTTCGGGCGGCAATCGCAGCTAAAAGACTGTGGGGCGAGCTGATGATGCTGTGCTCACTGAAGGCGTGCTCGGCAATCCAGACCGAATCAAACCCAAGTTCCTCGGCGAGTTCAGCACCTTTTAGAATGTCTTGATAGACTTCCACATCGGTTCGAGTCACCGGGTTTGGATTGTCCTTCTGGTCGCTGTATTGCTCGTGTAATTGGGGACGTTGCCCTACAAAAAATGCTCCGAATTTCATGTTGTTACCCCGCTTTCTCTATCTCGGCGTAAACCGCGCCCATGCGCACTACAGAATCGTTCTCAACGTCGGTGAACCACCGCAGCAGCGATCGAGTTAATGGATCAACTGATTCGTCGACCGTGGCGGCTTCATAACGATCGCGGACGCCAGGGGTTGCCTGACGTAGTCGTGCTTCTTTCAGCCAAGCAATCTTTTCGGCATCTGAAATGTCAGACTTAACGACACGAACTTTCTCATCGAAATCCGGGTCTGATATCTCTTCGGTTTGGAAACCCAGTTCTTTAACCCGGCGGTCAAAGATATCACCGTGGCTATATTCCCGGGCCGCCACAAAAGAAAGACATTCTTTCAAGTCTTTGTTGTCGGTCTTATTAGCCCAGGCTTCGAGGTAAACCCCAGCCCGGTTCTCTTGAAGTCGGATGTCGTTTAAAAGGCTGACGTACTCAGGTTTGGAGGTCATACTGAACTGCTCCTAAGGCAGATTTAGCTTTGGACAAGAGGCCAGAAACAGGCGTGACAGCCTGGCTGCAACGTGGAGTTTAGTGCGCCTTGTTAGGGGTGTCAATCGGGCGTGGCGTAGGCACGTAACATGCTAGAATACTGGTGTTCATACGCTGGCCGTATTATGGGTCTACAAAATCGCCGCAGGAGTCACGACTGATGGCAGGAAAAAACAGTAACTACGAAAAAGAAGGCCAAATAACCCGAGCCCTTGGGGATTTTGCCGCCAACTTGGATTACGAAGACCTTTCCCCAGAAGTGGTCGACCGGGCCAAGTATTTCTGCCTGGATTTTGCTGGCGTCACATTGAACGGATCGACCACCGACTCTGCAAAAGCGGTGGTGCAAGCACTGGAAAGCATCGGACGTTCCGGCCCGTCCACGGTCGTTGGCACTAGCCAGAGGGTACTGCCCGAATACGCCGCCATGGCCAACGGCACTGCCTTCCACAGCATTGAGATGGACGACGTCAACAA
>Ga0209501_10005081_pt1 | contig 12300 bp, 12 predicted proteins | sample ArcticOcean_MG_C_4_FD_187434 | JGI IMG/M metagenome (GOLD analysis project Ga0209501, IMG submission 187434) | Marine microbial communities from western Arctic Ocean - ArcticOcean_MG_CB4_134 (SPAdes) (version 2) | ecosystem: Environmental > Aquatic > Marine > Oceanic | place: Arctic Ocean...
TTGAAAAAAATAATGTAACTATATATCCAAAAAATCAATTTCATAATAATAAAATAATTTTTCAGGGAGGATTAGATAACGGAGATATTGTTAATACATTTTTTAAAAAAGATTATGGCAAAATTATAGTAAATGAAAAAACAGTTTTAGATATAGGTGCAAATATTGGTGATACTGGTATATTTTATGCATTAAATGGAGCAAAGAAAGTAATTGGAATTGAGCCATTTCCTAAAAATTTTGATTATGCACAAAAAAATATCCAAATCAACAATCTTGATAACGTGATTACATTGTTACATGCTGGTTGTTCCTCTAAAAAAGAAATTATAAAAATTGATCCAGATTATCAAAGTAATATTGAAAGTGAAGTAAAAAATTTTAAAACTGGTATTGATGTACCAATGATCACTCTTCAAGATATAATTAATAAATATGAAATTCCAAAATCTTCAGTTTTAAAAATTGATTGTGAAGGTTGTGAGTATGATATTATTGAAAATATATCATCTGAAACTATTTCTTATTTTAGTAATATTCAGATAGAATATCATTTAGGTTATAAAAAATTAAAAAACAAACTAGAATCATTTGGATATACTGTTAAAGTATCAAAACCACATGCTACCAATGTAATTTTAACAATATACAATTTCTTTAAATCTAAAGATGTTAAAATTGATGAAAAAATTGGTTACGCTGGTTTCATTTTTGCTTTTAAATAAAAATCATGGTGAAATATTTATCTAATCACATTTTTATTCTTATTTTAACATAAATAGATATGATTGATGATTATGAAATTATTAAATTAGAAAAACATGATACCAAAGATATTCATGATCAACATCAAAATGGTTCATTAACTGTAGTCTGGCGTGATTGGGATAAATTATTAGTTAATCATCCTAAAATGGTATACGTATCATCAGTAAATCCTGGTGAAGTTAAAGGACCGCATTTACATAAAAAAAGAATTAGTTATTTTACATGTTTGCATGGTAAAGTAATTTTTATATTAAAAAATAATGATGGTTCTTTTTCTGAAATAGAATCTTCATCTGAAAATCCAATTTTGTTAAAAATTCCTCCAGGAATGCCTTCTGCTCATATTAATATCTCAGATAATGTATCAAGGATTTTGGTTTTAGCAGATGTTGCATGGAAACCTAATGACAATGAAATGGATAATGTTACATTTGATAATTATGATTGGAAAAAATGGAATAAATGAAAAATTGACTTTCTGGATATTTAGTTGTTAATAGTGCATCTTATAATCCCAATATATTAAAAAATTATGTTGAAAACTAAAGCAATTTTTTTAGAAAATATAGAAGATTATGAAAAACTTGATAAAAAATTTCTTCAAGATAAAAATAATCTTATTTTTTCATTTAACATAGATGTATATAATTTCTTAAAAAATAAGAAACATGATTTTGAAATTGCTGATGAGCATCTAACTCAAGATGATCATTCAAAAATTTATCAATATACTATATCATTTTATGATTGGTATAAAAAAAATTCACTTTTAGAAAGTATGGAATTTGAAGGAACAAATCTTTTAGGTTTATTTGATACTGCTGAATTACATCATTTACTTATTGGTGAAATTTATCGTTTTATCACCTTAAAAAGAATTTTGGATAAATTTTCTTTTACAGAAATTTTTGCAAATCATAATCTATCAATAATGATAAATTCAATAAAAAAAAATGAATATAATATTATTGAAATTCAAAATACATCCCATGATTTTGCTATTCCATTTGAAAAATATTCTTTACCACTTTCAATCCTAGGTCATAAAATCCCTCTCACTATTTCAAGAAATATGTATAAAAAAATTAAATCTATAATTGAATCATTTGTTGGTAAAGGAAATAATTTATGGTTTAATCCAATTAACTCCAAAAAATCAATTTTATTTCTAGAATTTAATTTTGAACAATATCTAGATTTATTTAAAAATCTAAAATCTGATAAAAATATTATTCTTATAAATATACGTCGTCCTGCATTTACAAACTTTAATTCTCTAAAAATGTTAAAAGATCTTAACTGTTCAATTACTACTCCTGATTACTTTCTTTCTAATTCTGAAAAAAAATTAGCTACAGAATATACAAAAAAATATCTTATTAATCTAGAAAAACTTTGGGAAAATCAACATCTTCTTTCAAAAATTTTTACAATTGAAAATTGTTCTATTTGGAATACAATCAAAGATGTTCTATTACAAACCTATCAACTTCGACTAGAAGATTATGTTAGATTAATCTTATTTTCCAAAAAAATTTCAACTTCAATTAATCTATCATGTATTATTTCACTCAATATTATAGGTGAAACTGAGAAAGCTGTTCTTAATCAAAATGAGAAAATTCCTTCAATTCTATTAGAACATGGATTCACAAATTATGTTCCTGAATTATCGCAATTTGATATTAGTTCCATGTATTCTTCATTTAAAGATAAAATTGCATTATGGGGTAATACTCAAAAAGAATATCTAATGAATCAACATGCAATTCCAGAAGAAAAAATTCTAACAGTTGGTAGCCCTAGGCATGATATATTTTTCAAAAATATGACCTCAAACAATACTCGTAAAAAAACAATACTCATTACTCCTGGTCAATTTGATGAACCAAATGCTGTTTATGATACAAACTCTTTCATAAAATATGAATTACTTTTTCAAAAATTATTTTCAATTTTAAAACAAATTCCAAATATATCTACTATTGTAAAATTACATCCTAGTCAACAGAAAAATAATCTATATTTAAAAAAAATAATACAAAGAATTGATCCTGATATTATAATAAAACAATCAACACCAATAATTGATGAAATCCAATCATGTGATCTTTTAATAAATATTTTTCCAGAAATATTTCCATCAACAGTTTTGTTAGAAGGATTAATTCTAAAAAAACCAGTAATGAATATTTCTCTTTATGATCGTTCTTATAATTTTGAGTTTGAAAAGAATGAATCAGTTTTATCAATAACGGATACTGATGATCTAGAAACAAATCTGAAAAAAATTCTTTTTGATAATAAATTTCAATCAACCTTAATACAAAACGGTACAAAATATGTTAATCATTATTTATCTAATCCTGGTCACGCATCTGAAGAGCTAGCAAGAGTTTTAAATTCATATTGATTGATATTCGTATGTCGGACTGGAAAATACCACTTTACAAAATTTTTACAGATGATGAAGATTTACGACTTGTCAATGATGTGATAAAAAGAGGAAAAAGTTGGGCTATTGGACCTGAAATTGAACAATTTGAAGATGAATTATCATCGTTTGTAGGTAAAAAATTTTGTGTTACATTTAATTCTGGTACATCTGGATTACATGCTGCGTTACAAGCTTACGGAATTGGACCTAATGATGAAGTTATAGTACCTTCCTTTTCTTTTATTTCTACAGCTAATTCTGTTCTATTTGTAAATGGGACTCCTATATTTTCTGATATTGAAAAAGATAATTTTGGCCTAGATGCTAGTTTATTGGAAAAAAAAATTACAAATAAAACTAAAGTAATTATGCCAATGGATTATTCTGGACAATCATGTAAAATACATGAGATTAATGATATAACAACAAAACATGATTTGATACTCATTGAAGATGCTGCTGAGAGTCTCGGTTGTACAATAAATGGAAAAATGGTTGGTACTCATTCAGACTGTGCAGTTTTTAGTTTTACAGGAAATAAGGTGATGACCACTGGAGAAGGTGGTGCAGTTGTTACTGATTCTGAAGAAATTTATGAAAAATTGAAATTAATTCGTTCTCATGGCAGAATTGACGTTCAAAATTATTTTGAAAATCCAGATATCTCAGATTATGTAAACGTTGGATATAATTGGAGAATGCCAACAATGTCAGCTGCATTAGGATTAGCTCAATTATCAAAATTACCAAAAATTATTAGAATGAGAAAAGATCATGCTAATTATTTATCATCTAGAATTTCAAAACACCCTGAAATTGAAGTCCCATCTCCAAAATCTGGTTCTGATCATATTTATCAAATGTATACAATTAAACTTGAAACTAAAATTCTTAGAGATACTTTACATTCATTTTTAACTTCTAAAGGTATTTTTTCTAAAGTATATTTTCATCCTATACATTTAACAAAATTTTATCAAGAAAAATTTGGAACAAAACAAGGGATGTTACCTGTTACTGAATACATTTCTGACAGAATTCTCACACTGCCCATGTTTCCTAGCATGACTCAAGATGATAAAAAACTAATTGTTGAAACTATTGATGAATTTTTTGAATCATTATAATTTTTTATTTAAGGGATATCTAATGAGCCTGAAATGCCTTTAATGAATACCTCTTTTTGCATCTCTTTAGAACTATACAATAGTTTGTAGTTGTTATGTTTTACATCATTATAATCTTCAATCAAATTATTTGTAAAAGCATCTTTAATTTCATTAATTGTATATTCAATTGTTTTCGATGCTACAAATCCAACTTGTTTAATTTTATCTGCAGATACACGATAGCTTCTATTATCTTCATTAGCTTCTGATATTTCAATATCACATCCTGTTATTTTACTAACTCTTTTTGCAGCATCCATAATGGTCATGTTTTCAGAAACAACATTATAAGTTCCAGTTAAATTTTTTTCAATTCCAAAAATTAAAGAATCTGCAGCGTCACTTACATGTAAAAATGGTCTTTCTTGTTTTCCTCCAAACACAGTAATCTTTCCTTCGTTCAGAGCTTGAGCAACAAAAAGATTGATAACAAGATCAAATCTCATTCTTGGTGATAAACCAAATAATGTGCCAAATCGATAAATTGTTGGTGATCTGTTTAACCAACCTGTTGCACGCTCTGACAAATATTTTTGCTTTGCATAGAAATCTAATGGATCCACACGAGATTTTTCAGTGATTGTTTTTCCAGGTTGATATCCATATACTGAACAAGTACTTGCAAAGATATATGTCTCAATATCATGTAGCTGACATAATTCTGCAATATTTTTTGTAGCTAAGTAATTAATTTCTTCACTGGTTCTTGGTTCGATACTTGATGCAGGCATACCAACTATAGATGCAAGATGTATTACTGCATCAACATCTTCTAATGCTCTTACAGTAGGTACAAGATTTCTTATATCCTCTTTAATTATCTCAAAATTTGTATCCTTAACTAATTCTTTGATGGATTCATCACCATACCATTGTGTATCCATTACTCTTACCTGATATCCTTTAGTGAGAAGCTTTCTAGACAAAATTGAACCTAAATAACCTGCTCCACCTGTAACTAATACTCTCAATTATTCTCTCATAGACTTTTAATCTTGCATATAAATAAGATCTCCTATTTTTAAAATAATTCCTCAATTATTATAATTTTTTACACTTTAACATGGAAAATTTTCTTTTAATCTTCTTAAAAATTTAAACTAATTCATTCTAGATTTGATAGATATGTTATTTAATCAATTATTGAAATTAATTTAATATGAAAAAAAGAGATAGCATACATGATACATTCAATGTACGGGATAGAAATATTGTTTTAACTGGTTCTTCTGGAACATTAGGTTCACAATATGCTGATTTTTTAAGTTCTGCAGGTGCTAACATGATACTCATTGATTTAGATAATAATAAAAACAAAAAATTAGAAAAACAAATTATTAAAAAATATGGAACAAACTGTAAATCATTTTCAGCAGATATCTCTAATAAAGAAGATGTTGAAAGTATTTCAAATGTTATAATTTCTGAATATAGAAAAATTGACGGTTTAATTAATAATGCAGGATTTACCTCAACGTTTGCAAAAAAACAAACTAAATCATATGCTACTATGTTTGAAGAATTCCCTTTAGATTTATGGAATCAAACTTTATCTGTAAACCTTACTGGCGTTTTTTTATGTTCACAAGAATTTGGAAGAGCAATGACAAAAAGAGGTAAGGGGGTTATAGTAAACATTGCATCTCATTATGGATTAGTTGGAGCTGATCAAAGAATTTATGGTGATAGTGGACTGAATTTACCTGCATCATACGCTGCTTCAAAGGGTGCAATCATCAATCTAACTAGATATCTTGCAGCATATTGGCGTCAAAAAAATATTCGAGTAAACACACTTACTCCTGGAGGGGTTCTTGATAAAAAACATCACTCTAATGATTTTATAAAAAAATATTCTGAAAGAACTATTTTGAATAGAATGGCAAACAAAAATGAGTATAACGGAGCTATGTTATTTTTAATTTCAGATGCCTCATCTTACATGACTGGATCAAATTTGGTTGTTGATGGAGGATGGACAGCTTTATGATAATCTTTTTTTAAAATATGTTTTAGCTAAACATTCAGCAATTTTAAATTCATATTTTGTATCAATCATTAATCCATTTTCAGGACTTATTTCAAATGGTAAAACATTTGATGTATATATTTTTTTATTTTTTAAAAATCGCTTTACATTAATTGTTTGAAAACTTGTTAATTGAAATACAGTAGGTGTAGTTTGTCTTCCATTTACCTCTACACCAATTTTTTTACTAAATTCTAATACTTTTTTTGAGTTAAATTCCATCATATTGAAATATGGATTAAGATGAGTTTTGTATGCAGCTACTACTGTATCACAATTCTTTTTTCTTAATAAATCAATAGAGCCTTTAACATCTGAATTCTTCACAAATGGAGCAGTACAATCTCTATTAACTAAAATATCAAAATTATATCCCATTGAACATAATTTTTTGATTGCATGTAAAATTACATCATTCATTGGAGTATGATCCATTGCTAGTTTTTTTGGTCGAATAAATGGAACCTCAGCACCATATTTTTTTGAAATTTCTGAAATCTTCTTATCATCTGTGGAAACTATAACTGTTTGAAAATTTTTTGATTTTAATGCTGATGTGATTGCATATGAAATTAATGGTTTCCCATTAATTTTTTTTATATTCTTATTTGGTACGCCTTTAGAATTTTTTCTTGCAGCTATAAGACAAATTGGTTTCAAAAATATTCACCATTTTTTTTAAATTCTTTCATCTCAAATATCACGTCATCTATGTATTCTCTTAGAAATTTTGATTAAATTAATTAATTCAATTAGATCTGCTGAATCAAAACTTACATTATTGTCTACAAAATTCTTTTTTTTGTTTATTGTTGTATGAATTTCGAGCATTTTAGCTCCTAGAATTACTGCAGTTAAAGGTGCCATTATATGAGTACAATGATTTGAATATCCATCAAAATCTTTTAGATTAGAAAAATCTAATTCTTCTAATTTACAAGGATAATTTGGAACTACATATAGCCATTTAACATTAGAATTTTCATATATTTCTAAATTTTTTGGACTTTTTTGTGAACTAATAATTAACTCCTTATCTGATTCTAGTACTTTTGAAATAATTTTATTTGTTTTATTTTGATGTAAATCTAGACCGTCATGAAATCTTATTTTATAACGATTAACGTATGGATCTAAAAAATCAATTGATTCTGGATACATGGGTGTACAGTACCATTCAATTCCAACTTTTTTTGCAATGGAGTCTATCTTTTTAATATTTTCTGATGATATTGCAGTTTTTAACAATCTTTCTTTTTCAGGATGTTCTTTTACTATATTCTCATTAAATGCTTGAAATTTTACTGCGCTACAATCTGCTTTTTTAGCCTCAACCATCATTCTTTCAGCCAAATTAAAATCCCCATCCCAATTTACTCCTATTTCTGCAGTAATGAATACCATTTCTAATCAGAGAACTTTTTATCTATAAATTAGTATTTTATTTCATCTACATGAAAAATATTAAACGAAAGATTTGTGTTACTACTGGAACTAGATCTGAATATGGTCTTTTACGTCCTGTGTTGACTGAACTTAAAAAAAGTAAGAAAATAGATTTAATTTTAATTGTTACTGGAATGCATCTTTCTTCTAAATATGGTAACACTATAGATTTAATCAAAAAAGATGGGTTCAAAATATCATACAAATTCCCTATGATTCCAAAAAAAGATAGTTCGTTTTACATGGCCAAATCTTTAGGCGAAGGAATAGTTAAGTTTGCAACAATTTTTAAAAAAATTAATCCTGACATTAATGTTATTCTTGGAGATAGAGATGAATCTTTTGCATCTGCAATAGCTGCATTTCATATGAATATTCCCAATGCCCATATTCATGGTGGAGATAGAACTATGGGTGGTATTGATGAATATATTCGACATGCTATAACAAAAATCTCTAATATACATTTTGCAGCTTCAAAAGTAAGCCAAAAAAGAATTATTAAAATGGGTGAAAATAAAGACTTTGTTTTTTTTACAGGTTCTCCAGGCATTGATGACATTTTTAAACAAAAAATTAGTACAAAAAATAAATTAAAAAGAAAATATGGTATTAATTTGAAAGGTAATGAGATTTTATTATTACAGCATCCTGTAACATCACAAATTTCTCAAAGTGAAAAACAAATCCTTTCAATTCTTTCTGTAATTTCAAAACTTAAACTTACTACAATTGCAATAGCGCCAAATTCTGATGCCGGAAATATGCCCATTTTTACACATCTTTCTAATTATTCTAAAAAATTTCCCTTTATTCGAGTTTTCTCTTCTTTGCCAAGAGATGATTACTTAGGATTTTTAAAATATTGTGGTGTTTTAGTTGGTAATTCTTCAAGTGGTATGATTGAAGGTAGCTATTTTGATACACCAATTGTAAATTTGGGAATTAGACAAAAAGATCGAGAGCATGGGAATAATGTAATTAATGTACATACTATGAACCAACAAAATATACGAAAATCAATAATGACATCTCTAAAATTAAATTCAAAAAAACCTGTTATTAAAAATACAATTTATGGGGATGGAAATTCTGCAAAAAAAATCATTCAACTTTTAGAAACAATACCATTAAACGAAAAACTAATTCAGAAACAAATTACATATTAAACTAATTACTTTCATAAATTTTTTTTATTGTTTTTTTGAATAAATCAAATAAAAAATAATGTGATACAGCTCCTAACTCCATAGTTGAAGTAGGCGGTTCATGTAATTCAATTTCTAATACTTCTATAATTCGACCTGTATCATAATTTTCATCCATTTTATGAACAGTTACCCCCCAATGCATTTCTTTATTATTTATCGCATCAGTTGATTCTTTTGGACCTTTATACTTTGGAAGTGGGCCAGGGTGATAATTAATGAATCCTTTTGAAGGTATTGATAGTAATGGTTCTTTTATTTTTCTTGGATAACAATATGAAACTCCAAGTTCAAATGGTTTTAATTCGTGTTCAGGTGGATTTAATGTAGTAAAAATTTCATATTCTACATTTATTTGATTCAGAAATTTGCTTATTTTTGAAATATGTCTTGTTTTTGTATATACTCTAATCATAACTATGTTTTAATTTTTTTAATAAATAATCTTTTCATTAGAATTATGGGTTAAAATTTCAAATTTAGAGATGTTGATATATGTGCATTAATAATAATTCTATGTGAAATACTGTAAAAAATGTCTAATGCCTGATACTCGCCCTGGATTAAAATTTAATTCAGAAGGAGTTTGTTATGCATGTATTCATTATGATCATCAAAAAACTATTGATTGGAAAAAGAGATGGATTGAATTAGAATCTTTGTGCAAAAAATATCGAGGTTCTAATGGAACTGGTTATGATTGCGCAATTGCAGTATCGGGAGGAAAAGATTCCCATTTTCAAACCTATTTAATTAAAGAAAAATTGAAAATGAACCCACTTTTGATTTCTGTAGGTAATTTAGATTGGACAGAAACTGGACGAAAGAATCTCGATAATTTATCAGATGAATTTGGTTGTGATATGATAATGTCTATTCCTAATCGTAAAGTTGCTCGAATCATGTTACGGAAATCATTTGAAGAAATTGGTTCTCCTGGATGGTATCTGGATGCAAATATCTATTCATTCCCAGTTAAGTTGGCTCAAAAATTTGGTATTAAATTATTATTTTATGGTGAAGATGTGAATTATACATATGGTGGAGAATATGATGAAGAAACACCTTCAGCAATCCTTCAATCAAAAAATGATGTTGTTAAACCAATTTGGGAACAATGGTTTAAAGATGGATTATTATCTGAAAAGGACCTAGATTCTGTAAAACAACCTGATCCAGAAGAAATTAAAAATTCTAAATTAGAGATGATTTATCTAAGCTATTTTGTACCATGGAATTCTCATCATAATTATGAAGTTGCAAAACTTCATGGATTCAAACATTTAGGCCATGAATATACAAGAGAAAGTTCAGTTGATGACTATGACCAAATAGATTCTTTAGGATATTTGTTTAATCCTTTTTTAAAATACCCAAAATTTGGACATTCAATATCCACTGATATTGCATCTAGATGGATTAGATATGGGTTAAAAACAAGAGAAGAAATGATCCCTTTTGTGGAAAAACATGATGGAGTACTTGATCAAGGAACTGTTGATAAATTTTGTGAATTTACTAAAATGTCCTATGGCGAATTTTATTCCATTTTAGATAAGTGGTATAATACTGAACTATTTGAGAGAGATAATGATGGAGTATGGCACAAAAAATTTAAAGTTGGTCAATAATTCTCAAACATTTTACACATAATTAAAGTTCAATAGTTGGTTTAACAGTTTCAAATCCTTTACCTGACCAACCTTTTTCTTCTGAATATTCTTCAAGATAAATTTGAATAGCTTTTCTCTTAACATCTTTGATGATATATCTTGCACCGTGAGCTGAATATGGCCCATCCTGTAATAATGTCATAGTATTGTCTAAATTGTATGGTTCAAAAATAATTTTTGATTCATCTTCTTCTGAAGCAACATATGTGCCACCCGGATCTCCTTTTTCCCAGCCTTTTGAAAAATTAAAAAATATAATTAATGTACTTGGACCATCGTTGTGAATATGTGGTAATTGAAATCCGCCTTTATGATATAATACAAATCTAAATGTTTTCATTTTATTTACTGGAATCCCTGAAAACTTTTTCATGTTTTCAATAAATTTTTCTGAATGTAAAAATCTGTAAAACCTATTCCATTCTGGACTTATGTCCGGATCTTCTTCATTATCTGCATAATATCCAGATTCAAAGTTCCCCCAACCTCTAATAAATTGAGATTTTGAAAATTGTGTAGCCGTAATCCATTTTTTATCTTCTTTATCATATTGGGGATATGTTTCAATTAATTTTTCATAAAAATCTCTTTTTAAAATTTCTTCAATAAATGCAAATTTAAATGGTTTATTTTTTTTAAAAGTTTCAGACTGTTTAAATAAATTATCCCAATTACAAATATCATCAAAATTTTCTGAAGTCATATTATTTTTGTGTTGATTGAGTTTCTAATATTTCGTTATTCATTTTATATAAAACACTTGTTAATACCATTTTATAATATTTTTTTAATAACGGTTGTATAATTTTAGCTTTTAATTCTAATTTTAAATCTACATTAAAATTTACTTTGGAACCTACATCACTTTTTTCAAAAATTGAATTAATTATTGTCCCTTTTGCTGGTCCTGACGTAATTTCTGTGACTAATTTATTTGATCCAATTTTTGTGTGAAGTGCTTGTTGAATTATTTCTTTTTTTACTATTGTTCTGAAAACAATAACCTCTTCTGTTTTTGTTTTACCTTCATTTTTTTCAAGAATCTTAACTGATTTGAGTTGATCAGGAAGATATTTGGATAAATTTTCATAATCTTCAGATAATTTCATTAATTGTTCAGGTTGTGCAGGAATTTCTAATGAAAATTCTAATATTCCCATAGTTAATTTTTAGAATTTTCTTATTTGAATCTTCCCTTGATTTTTAAAAATTATATTTTCAAAAATTACTTTACTGTGTTTTAATTTCGTTCTCTCACAACACTCACAATGGAATAAAGAATAACTGATGTCATAATACAAAGGGTGCCTAAAATTAAACCACCCATTCCAATCAATGCAATATTTGTAATTATTTTGCCCTCTTCTGAAAAAATATCCAATGTCCAAATTACAAAGAAAATCCCTATACTGAATAAAATTAATCCTGGAATTCCATAGAATTTTAATGGTTTTTCTATTGAAACATATTTCATAGTACTTAGAATCACTCCTCCCCCATGAGTTATTGGATTTTGACTAGATGTATCTCCTTCATATGAAATAGTAATTGGGATTTCTGATATTCTAAA
>Ga0209501_10005083_pt1 | contig 12292 bp, 10 predicted proteins | sample ArcticOcean_MG_C_4_FD_187434 | JGI IMG/M metagenome (GOLD analysis project Ga0209501, IMG submission 187434) | Marine microbial communities from western Arctic Ocean - ArcticOcean_MG_CB4_134 (SPAdes) (version 2) | ecosystem: Environmental > Aquatic > Marine > Oceanic | place: Arctic Ocean...
CAGCCACGAAAAGATGACGCTCGTCGTCGAAGGACGTTCCTTCCAAGACGGAATTCTGCAGGAATTCGCCGCTTAGAAACATTTTCATAACACAACAATTGACAATAGCTCTGCCCTGCGGGTTGACTACTCGAATCTGGTGGCCGACGTCGAACACCGAACGACGCTGCTGGGACAGGCCCGCACGAAATTAATGAATGCCCGGGCCGACCGCGTCGGGGCAGACACCGGCAGTCTGCTCAGCCGAATCGATACGCCGAACACCGGCACCAAGCCGGCCGGATCGAGTCACGCGATGATCGTGTTGGCCGGTTTTGTTGGCGGGCTGATCATGGGACTTGGCTTGCTGGTAATAACCGTCCCACCGGCACAACCGGCACCAACACCGGTCGCGACACGACGGAATACAGTCGTGGCTTCCGAAACCAACAGCCGCAACGAGCAGCATGTGCAATCCTTGGTGGACCAGGCGTTGTAAATGTCGAACGAAGAATGATGACGATGAGTGACGCAGCGAGTTGATTCCATAGCAGCAGGTCCACATCATGCCCTTTATCATCGCAATCGCTGGACTTGCCTTGGCTGTGTGGGGATTCGTGTTCCTGCTGCGGGGATCGTTGCTGCATGGCACGGTTGTCTTTCTGGTGGCCGGCTGCTGCTTCAATGAGTACCTGTTCAAGGTCGATGTCGGCCCCATCTCGTTGACTCTCGAACGGATCGTCCTGGCTCTGCTGTGTATCGCGTACGCGGTGCAACGTTGTCTGGGCCACACCGATCCGAAGAAACTGCAAAACGGCGACGTCCTGCTGGCTGGCTTCCTGGGTGTGTTGGTGGTCAGCCTGTTGACCGGAGAACAAGCGGCCGGCTTGAAGGGCGAGGTTCCTCCGCATTGGCGATTCCTCGCCGGTTATTTGATGCCCGCCGTCATCTATTGGATCGCCCGCCAATCGAAGTTGACCGAACGCCGGGTCTACGGTGTGTTGGCGGCGTTGGCGGGGCTGGGATTGTACCTCTCGTTGACCGGCATGCTCGAAGTGGCCGGGCAATGGTCGTTGGTCTTCCCGCGTCACATTGCCGACCCCAAACTGGGCCTGCATTTTGGCCGCGCACGCGGGCCGATGTTGCAATCGGTCAGTTTCGGCACGTTTGTGTATGCCGGCTTATTCAGCGCCTGGTTCTGGCGCGACCGTTTGAATCGGCTCGGACAGGTTGCCGTCTGTCTGGTTCTGCCGCTGTTTGCAGCCGGCATCTTCTTCAGCTACACCCGCAGCGTTTGGATGGGGGCCGCGTTGGCGTTGTTCGTTGTGGCGGCACTCACATTGCATCGCAGTTGGCGTCCGCTGGTGCTGGGCGGGATGATTGGAGCGGCCTTGTTGCTCGTCACATTCAAAAGCGATGCGTTTCTCGGGTTTCAGCGAGAGTATTCGGCTAGCGAAACCCGCGATTCGGCCAGTCTTCGCGTCAGCTTTGCGTATGTTTCCTGGCAAATGTTTCTCGACCGGCCCATTATGGGCTGCGGCCTGGGACGATTTGCGCAGGAAAAACTGCCCTACCTTTCCGATCGCTCAACCGCAATTCCATTGGAACGAATCCGCACGCTCGTGCATCACAATCACTACTTGAGCCTGCTGACCGAGACGGGGTTGATCGGGTTCAGCCTGTTTGCTGCGCTGATGTGTGTCTGGGCTGTCGATGCGTGGAAGATGGTGAGGCACGCGGGAACTCCCGACTGGATTCGCGGCATCGCTGTTCTTTTCTTAGCGATGCTGTCGGTAATTCTCTTTCAGTGGATGGGACACGAATTGAGCTACTCGCCCATCGACCACTCCCTGCTCTTCCTGCTGGCCGGAATGACCGCCGGCTTGCGACCGCAAGCATATCGCGTGGAGCAAGAGACGCTCGCCCAACGGGCCGCCGAGCCACACGCCGACGACGTCAACCACCCGCTCCCCGTACTGCCGGTGTAGTGCTTCTCTCGTCGAGCCGTAGTTGACGAATGCGATGATGGGTGCCACTGGCGTTTCGCCAGTGAATTGCGGTGAGCACTGGCGACACGTCAGTGGCACCCGAGCGATTCATCGGGTTGCAGCGCGCCAGGAAGCAACCGAACCGCATGAATGCGGGTACTACGAACCTTCACCGGCGAAACGCGCACGCCACACGAATCGGTGCCACGCGTTGTTTTTCTGCATCATCAGGTTGATCAGATTCAACGTGTCGATTGATGCCGCTGTCGAATTCGACACGGCGGCACACGCCAGCAGAACGCCGCAACCAGAAAGCAGCCAATAGGTTGCAGCGTTTTGTTCACGTCCGATACCAAGCCGACACCCGCTTGGTATCGTCTTTGCGTTTCTTTGCTGCAGCCACAGCGACCCCCTTTGACAAACGTCGCCGGCTGTCATCGAAAGGAACGACATGAGCATCAACGCGACACACACGACTCGACTGGAATTGGGAATCGATCTCAAGACCCTGCCGCTCAATCGTGACACGAATGTCAATTCGAGTGTCACAACACCAAGGACGGTTTTGAGATCGCGTCGCCCGGAACAGCTCCACGAATTGCCGTTGGTATTCGCTGGCGGAAATCGCTCGCGGCTTTACCTCGCAACGCGGCGGACCTTCGATGTTATCGGGATGCTTGTGGCGATGCTGTTGTTCGCGCCGATCATGATCGTTTCGTTCGTCGTACTCATGGTGACGACTCGCGGCTGCCCTCTCTTCCGTCAGGAACGCATTGGCTTTTGCGGTCGCCCCTTCATGATGTACAAGTTCCGCACGATGTCGCTGAATGCCGAATCGCAACGGCATCTGGTGAAGAACGAACGATCGGGACCGGTGTTCAAAAACCGTACCGATCCACGCGTCACACCGTTCGGCCGGTTCCTGCGATCGTTCAGCATCGACGAGATGCCGCAACTGTTCAACGTTGTGCGAGGCGACATGTCGCTGGTTGGTCCACGACCGCCGATTCGCAGCGAAGTGGTGCAGTACAAGCGCGAGCAGTTTGAACGGCTTTCGGTCAATCCCGGCTTGATCTGCTTATGGCAGGTGAGCGGTCGTGCCGAACTCGACTTTGAACAGCAGGTCGATCTCGACGTGACCTACGTGCGAAGCCAAAGCCTGTGGAGCGATCTGTTGCTGCTGATTCGAGCCCCGCTGAGTGTTCTCAGCCGCCGCGGAGCATATTAGGAAACCTCTCTCCGAAGGGTGGCGGGGCCTAAGTTTTCGTGGCCCCGTCGAGCGCTTCAAAACTCTCGCCAACATGCCACATCATCCACGAGCGAAACGACGGGGCGACGCAAAGCCGTACGCCCCGCCACCCAACCGATTCAACCGCGACTGCGCAACATCGTCAATGCACGGACGACGTAGGCAATTCCGCTATAGGCAGTGAATCCGACCGTTGCCCACAGAATCACGTCGCGGAAGAGGATGAAGTTTTCGACCGTACGAAACTGCGGAGCGAGCGACAGCAGGCTGGCGGTCACTGCAAGGCATTGCAGCCCCATCTTGATCTTGCCGGTCCAGTCGGCCGAGAAATCCATGCCCTGCTTTTCCAGAAACCCGCGCAGGCTGGTAATGAACATCTCGCGGCCGATGATAATCAGCACCATCCACGCATTCACGCCAGACCAGATCACGCCCCCCTGTGCCACATCGACTTTCTTATCGAGCAGAAAGATGAACGCGCCACAGACGATGATCTTGTCGGCAAAGGGGTCCATTATCCGGCCGATGACGGTGACCAGACCGTAGCGGCGGGCAACGTAGCCATCGAGGAAATCGGTCGAAGCCGCAACGACGAATAGAATGGCTGCCGTCAGCCAGAAGCCGTTGGCGTAAATCAGCACGAACAGCACGAGCGCCAGAATCAGCCGACTGAAGGTGATCAGGTTCGGCGCGTTGATCGCATCGCGCAGCTTCGGCGGCGCGGAACCGGCGTCACCTTGAGTTGCATTGGATTTCGAGTCTGTCTGTTGTTCGGTGACAGGCATGATTCATTCGCCGTCATCGTCATCGGGATTGTAAACACCAACGAGATCGTAGTCTCGCCGCTCAATCATCTCAACCGGAACAGAATCGCCGACATTGATACCTTCGCCGGAAACGTAGACGTTGCCGTCAATCTCGGGCGCGTCGGCATATGTTCGGCCGATCCAAAACTGGTCGTCCACCTGGCCGTCAATCAACACGTCCAACTCGCAACCCAGCAACGAATCGCCGTGGGCGTAGGCAATTGGCTGTTGGATTGCCATCAACTCATCGCGACGGGCTTCCTTCACATCCTCGGGGAGATGACCGTCGAGTTTGACCGCTGGTGTATCCGGTTCCAGCGAATACGGAAAAACGCCCATTCGCTCGAACCGCGTTTCATCGACAAAATCGACGAGTTCTGAAAACTGCTCGTCCGTCTCGCCGGGGAAACCGACAATAAACGTCGTCCGCAGCACGAGATTGTCAATCCGCGACCGCAACTTCTCAACCAACTCGACTGTTCGCGCGCGGTTGACGCGACGCTGCATTCGCCGCAACACGGTATCGTCAATGTGTTGTAACGGCATGTCGAGATACGGAACAATCTTCTCCGACTCGGCAATCGTCCCGATCAGCTCGTCGGTGAAATTCACCGGATACAAATACATCAGACGAATCCAGTCGATGCCATCGACCTGTTCCAGTTCCTTCAATAGTGAGACCAGCCGCACCTCGCCGTAGAGGTCCATGCCGTAGAATGTGGTGTCCTGGGCAACGATGTTCAATTCCCGCACACCGTCGGCCGCCAGTTCGCGCGCCTCGGCGATGACCTGTTCGATGGGCTTGGTGACGTGCTTGCCGCGCATCTTGGGGATCGCGCAGAACGTGCAGGTCCGGTCGCAGCCTTCAGAGATTTTCAAGTAGGCGTAGTGTTGCGGCGTGATCCGCAAACGAGCGCGGTCGTCGAGGGCGGTAATCGGAGCCGGACGGAACAATTCCCGTTGCTCTCTCGCTCCGCCAATTAAGTGGTCGGCCACGCGGTTGATTTCGTCGCGGCCGAACACGCCGACAATGTGATCGATCTCCGGCATTTCTTCCAACAAACTGCTGCCCAATCGTTCGGGCAAACAGCCGGCCACGATCACGCCTTTAGTGCGCCCTTGCCGTTTCAGATCGAGCATCTCGTTGATGACCGACTTCGATTCCTGCCGCGCGCTCTCGATGAATCCGCAGGTGTTGACGATCACAAAATCGGCACCATCGGGATCGGACACCAACGAGTAACCATCCAACGCCAACACCCCCAGCATGTTCTCGCTGTCGACCAGATTCTTGGGGCAACCGAGGGTGATGAAGGCATAATTGCCGCGCGACGGTTGAGCCGATGTTTCCAGAACGCCGGCTGGTTGACCGACTTCGATAATCGGGAGTTCGTTCATGGTAGGGTTTAATCGTGTTTTTGAGCAACGGGACTATCAATATTAGTCCCAGTGGGTGGCATTCAGCATCGGTAGACCGATTCTAACGCGTCAGCGGATGCGTGGGTAGAGAGTCGGCGCGGACGACGTTCCAATGCAGCAGCAGCCCGCGCTCGTCAGTTCTCAAACGGAATCAGCCAAGGTCGATGCCCAGACATAAATGATGGCGGCGAGTAACAACAGTCCGCTTACGCCGGTTGCCGCCAATACCCACAAATCGGGCCAATCGTAGCGTTTCTCGGCAGCCAGTTCGGCCGGCGGAATATCGGCTCCCTCGTAACCGGGATCCCAAAGCGTGCCATCGGGCAGGAAATAGTGAACGCGCATCTGCCACAACAAAGTCGCGAGTGAAACGACGCATAATCCAGCCGCCAGGAAGATCGGCAACGAAGGTTCGGGCGTGGCGGCTTGCTTCATCTCTTCGAGTTGATCTCGCATCGAATACATCATGACGACCGCGAATGCGTTGTTGACGAAATGGATCGCCATCGGTGCCCAGAACGAACGCGTCGATAAGTAGGACAGATGGATGCAGATCGCCAACGGGATCAATGCAAAAGCATGAACCGGATGAACGTGTACGGCGGCAAATAACACGGACGTCATCAGCACACCGGCGGGCAAACCCCAGCGGGCCACCAGACCGCGACCGATCACGCCGCGGAAGACGAGTTCCTCCGCAACGGCCGGTACGAAGGCGACTAACGTCAGCAGCAGCGGAAGCGATGTTTGCGGCACGAGGTCGGCAATCTGATCCATCGAACTGGTCTCACTGAGACCTTTCAAGTCCGGTAAGAATGTCAGGAACAGTTCCCAATATTCCGTCGCATAGATGAACAGCGAATTGATGAACGGTATCAGCGAAACGATCAATAAACCGATGACGACTCCGTGTGGTATCGGAATACTTTTTAGCGGAAGAGTTTGGCGGCGATTTTTACCAAGCCGCAACAGCGAAGCCGCAAGGACACCCAGCATGGTGACCGCCTGAACTCCGCAGAAAAAAGCGACAGCAGAGTTCTTCATCAACTGTTGCAGGAATTCTTGCTGCTTCGCCGGGTCTTGAAGTTCTCGCAATAATTCGTTCGGCTCACCGCCAATCGCCGCATAGCTGCCCACTGCCAGCATGAGACCGAGAACCGCGCCGATGACTTGCAGCACCACCAGACCGAACACCCAACCCAGAGATTCGGGAACGCCCGGTCCGGGTGGTTTTCGGGGCGGATCGGGCAGAAAATCTTCGTCGGCAAGCAGTACGGCTGTATCGCCCGTTTGTCCGATTTCGGTCAACTCCGTTGAGTCCGGCGCACCATTGTCGTCCGGCATTTCCGCCGCGGGCTCGGGATTGTCCAAGGCACGCACTCCATCGGGCGACCCGTTTCCGTAAGAAACTCGGCCACAAATCTAAGAAACCACTGCGGGCGGCGAATAGCCTTTCAGTCGCAACGGTCGAAAACGGGACGACAATACGTTCAAATATATCCGTATCTGGAGAATTCGTCAAATTGGCTGAAATTCAGGCGGCAGCCGTTTCCACATTGGCCTAGTTCTGGCCGCCTATTCCTAAGCCATGGTGCCGTTCGGCGAAACAGTGCGTACCGCGAAATGTGGTGACATGGCCGTGGAACCAAAATCAGCTGCCGAACCCGATCCGACTGCGACAATTTATTGCGCGGGCTGCAACGAGCGATTCCGCGTTCTGTTTGTCCCGGCCGCATGCCCGCGTTGCGGTGCAGAGGTCGCATCGGATGGGAACATGATGCTTGCCGAAACCCTGCTCTACAAGGTGGCCGAAGGAACCGACGCATTCCCCACACTCGAAACTCCAACGACAAACGACGTGGGCGATGATCTCATCGGCCGCGATTTACACGTCTACCGCTGCGTTTCGCAAATTGGCCGCGGGGGAATGGGCCGGGTCTATCTGGCCGAGCACACGGTTCTCGAACGCAAGTGCGCGCTGAAAATTCTCTCGCCGCGCGCAGCGGCTCGAGATGTCGATTACACGTCGCGATTCATGTCCGAAGCAAAAGCCGCCGCCGCGTTGGTGCATCCCAACATTGTGACCACCCACGCCATTGGAGAAGCCGACGGATACCATTTTCTCGAAATGGAATTCGTGGCCGGCCGCTCGCTGCAACAGTTGATTCAGGACGAGGGCCGATTAACTCCGGTTCGTGCCACCGCATTATCCGCACGAATTGCCGAGGGACTGGCTGCGGCACACCGCGCAAAAATCGTTCATCGCGACTTGAAACCCGACAACGTGCTGATGACGCATCACGGCATCCCGAAGATTGCCGACTTCGGTCTCGCCAAACGCATTCATGCCGATGACGACGACACCGGCCAGTATCTGGTGGGGACCCCGAACTTCATGGCACCCGAGTTGTTTCGCGGTGAGCAGGCAACGCCGGCCAGCGATGTTTACGCCCTGGGAGTGACCTACTTTCTGCTGCTGACCGGACAATTCCCCTATGCCGGCGGGACGCTGCAGGCATTAATGAAGTCGATCAACGAGAATCCGGCTCCCGATGCGCGCGATCTCTGCCCCGACATTCCGCTGGAGATGGCCGAATGCCTGAGCTTGTTGATGGCGAAGGCTCCAGAGAACCGCCCGCAGGATGCGATTGAAGCCGCACAACTGCTGCACGCGGTTGCCGGCCAGGTGCGCGACATTGAGTCGTTGTTGAACGAGGCGTTTGCTGGCACGACCGGAATTGAATGGACCCGCAGTGAGAAACAGTATCGATTGCGGATGACGCTTCCCGATGGCCGCTCGCAGTCGTTGTTCATCGAGCCGAGCGATCACGCCGCGGTGGAACGGTTAATTCTAATTTATAGCAAATGTTGCGCGGCTCAGTCGGAGTATTACGAAGAGGCGCTGCGGCTGAATTCGGAAGTGTCGCATGGAGCGTTAGCCCTCCGCACGATTGAGGGCGAAGAGTGTTTCGTAATGATCGACACGTTTCCGCGTAGCACGGTCGATCCGGAAGAAATTCGCCGCAGCGTGCTGGAGATCGCCTTCCGCGCCGACGCCGTCGAGAAACTGCTGACGGGTCTCGATCAGAACTGACGTTGTGTTGGCGCCATGATAGCTGCGGTGCAACGCACCGCAGACTGCGATCCGTTGGATCTCAGCTAACGGCGCGACTTGATCTCAACCGCTTCGGCTTCAGGAACAGCCGTCTTCACTTTATGGATCTCTTCAATTGTTTTGCACTGAATCTCCCGCGTGCCTCCACCCTTGAGATTCAAAGTGATCGACTCTTTCGTGTCCTTGACCAGCTCGCCGACAGTCACCCTGCCGTCATTCGTCACCACGATTACGTTATCGCCCACCTTCACCTTCGGCTTGTCATCGGCCACCTTGACCGTTGCCGTTTCATTATCGGCGGCGGCGAACTCACCAGACAGAAAGCAGATTGATAAGCAACACAGCCCGATAATCCGAAACATGATCAACTCCCTAGTCCAATGAGAATTTGTGTGTGCGATCAAACGGGGTACGAATCGACTCTACAGAATCAGCCAACGATTTCTTCAATCACCTTGCCTTCAGCGATTCGAATTGGGCGGCCCAATTCCGAGATGTTTTGTTCGCGCGGATCGATGCCGAGTGCCTTGCAGAGCGTGGCCAACATGTCGGGGACATCGACCTTTCCTTCGGCGACCGATGCGCCGTCGGCACTTGTCTTTCCAAAGGCTTGCCCACCTTTGATTCCCCCGCCGGCTAACACCGTGGTCCAGGCGGCGGGATAATGGTCTCGTCCGGCGGCAGCGCCTTGACGGCGAATTTGCGGCGTGCGTCCGAATTCGCCCATCCAGACAATCGTCGTCGTTTCAAGCAGACCGCGTTCTTTCAATTCCGACATCAACGTACTCCAACCGGCATCGAGTTCCGTCGAGAGTTCTTTGACGCGAGCGAAGTTGTTCTGGTGTGTATCCCAGCCGAGTGCGCCGCCGCCGAGTCCGCCCAGCGAGACTTCGACGAAGGGTACGCCGCTTTCCACCAGCCGCCGTGCCATCAGGCAGCCTTGTCCGAAGCGACCACGCCCGTAGGCATCGCGAACGGTGTCCTCTTCCTTCTCCAGATCAAACGCCTGTGCCGCCTCGCTCTTCATCATGCGGACGGCACGTTCGTAAACCGTTCGGTGCGAAATGGGTGAAGCCGTGCTGTGGCGGGACACGAATCCATCCTGCAGTGACGTCAACAAACTCAACCGAGCGCTCACCTGTTCTTCCGTGACACTGTCGGGCGCGAAGAGATCATCGACTCCCAACTCGGCGTAGCCGTCGGCCTGTTGTTGTTGCTGCGGTTGAAAACTGTCGGCCGCACCAACGGTCAAAGCGGCATGACGCGGGCCGAGAAATCCCGGCTGAAACGCAGATCGATTGAAAACGCGGTAGGGCGAAATGCTGATGTAATCGGGCATTTCTGCTTGGGGAGGAGCAAGCTCTTTCGAGATTAACGAACCGAGCGTGGGGTACTGAATCACTCCGCCCGGCTGATGTCCCGTTCGCATGAGGTACGTGCCGCGACCGTGATCACCCTCTTTGGTACTCATGCTGCGAATGACGGCGAGTTGGTCGCCGTGCTTGGCCAACTTGGGCAAATGCTCGCTGATTTGCAGTCCCGGCGCATTGGTGTCGATCGGCTTGAACTCGCCGCCGTTTTTATGTTCCGGTTTCAGATCGAAGGTGTCGATTTGCGACGGCCCGCCGGTCATCCACAACAGAATGCAGTGACGCTGACGTTTGGGATCGTCGGCAAATGCATTCGCAAACGCGGGCATCCAACTGCTGACACCGGCGGCCAACGCGGCGTTACGCAGCATGTCGCGGCGGGTGAGTGGGTTGTGGATTTTCGATTGCGATCGATTCATTGGACGATTCCTCGAAGATCTTAAGTCGCAAGAATGAAGTCACCCAGCTGCGATGCAACGCATCGCAGAGTCAGCGATCCGTTGGATCGCAGCTAAGGAGTTCCCTCATCAATGATTCAGCATGAACTCTGAGCTATTCAGTAGCGCCCACAGCACATCGCTGAGGGCCTGCTTGGAATCTTTTGTCGGGCCGCCCGTTTTGACGTAGGCGACGAATTTCTTTCGTTCGGCTTTCTCGGGAAATCGTGCCAAGGCCGATAGGAACAGCACTTCAACCCGCTCCTCGTCGGTAAAGAACGAAGCGTCGATCAATGCGGCCAGAATGTCACTACGGCTCACATCGGTTGCAGCGACAAGGAACTGGCCGTTCATCATGGTGAGCGCTTGTGGAATGCCCGATTGGAATTCCGTGCTGCGTTGTGCCGGCGCTTCAAACTTGGCCAGGAATGCTTGTTTCCGTTGGTCGAGTTGACGACCGAACGCGCTGGTTGCGCCCGTGTTGCCCACCGCTTCGCGCAAGCGAACCGCTTCCGACAGACAGTCGTAAACCTGCTCGGGCGACAGACTCTTGATCGACATCCGGCTGAACAACCGGGGATCGACCGACTCGCCGGCAAGCACTTCGCTCGTCAAATTGTAGGCCCGTGTGTTGGCCAGCACGCGAAACAGGCGGCGGAGATTGAAGCCGTGTTCCACAAAGTCGGCCGCCAGTTCGTCCAGCAATTTGGGATGACTCGGCGGATTGTGATCGCCGAAATCATCAACCGGATCGACGAGACCGTAACCGAAGAACATCGACCACGCGCGATTGACTGTTGCCCGCGCGAAGTAAGGGTTTTCAGGCGAGGTGATCCAGTCGGCCAATTGCACGCGGCGGGCAATGCCGCTGTCGGCATCGATGTCTTTTCCGTCGAGAAACTTCGGCGGCACAACTTCGTCGCTATCGGGAAGTTTGACCTCACCGGCAGTTCCTTCGATCACTCGAAACGCGGCCCGCCGTTGTCCGGTGGGTTGTTGCAGCCGGGCGAAGAACGCGGCGTATCCCCAGAAGTCTTTCTGCTTCCATTTGTCGAACGGATGATCGTGACACTGGGCACATTGAATCTGCACGCCGAGAAAAATCTCTGACGTGCTGGCGGCCAACTTCTCGGGCTTCAATTCCAAAGTGGCGTAATACAGCACCGGCCCGGTCTGGTTGACCTGCCCGCCGGTGGTTAACAGTTCGCGGACAATTTTGTCGTAAGGCGTGTTGTCGACAAAGTGGCCGCGCAACCAGCGGTCGAAGACTGCCGTCCGACCGAATTGCAGTTGATTGTTATTGTTCGTCCGTGGCAGCATCACGTCGCGCCAGGCATTGGCCAAATGGGTGGCGTGGTTGGGTTTGTCGAGCAGACGCTCGATTAGCCGGGCGCGTTTGTTCGGCTTGTCGTCGGCCAGAAAGGCACGCACTTCCCCCGCGCTAGGAATCACGCCGGTGAGATCGAGGTACGCTCGGCGGAGAAACTGGGCGTCGGTTGACGGCTTCCCCGGTTCGACGGCGGCCACCTTCCACTTCGCGGCCAGCAATTCGTCCACCCGGTTTGACGTCGCCCGCCAATCGTCAGCATCTTGCGCAGTCGCCGACTGAAGCAGGAAAGCAGACAATACCAGACTGGCGGCAGCGACAAGTCGTGGGAACATACCGGCGTCTCACATCAAGGGGCCTTGGCGATTGGGAACCACCACATACTGCAGACGTTCAGTCCCCGTCATTCTAACAGGAACAGGGCAATCGCACGTTGGAATTGTGATTTGGCCCGATGATTGCATTTCGTGTTGATAGTCAATCCGTCGATTCCCGACGGTGATGTTTCAGCACGGAGAGGCTTCGATGACTGGTCCGTCTGCCGCTATTTACAATCATTTTGAAAATGTTACCGACCCCCGCGTCAATCGGGGGGCCAATCA
>Ga0209501_10005085_pt1 | contig 12287 bp, 15 predicted proteins | sample ArcticOcean_MG_C_4_FD_187434 | JGI IMG/M metagenome (GOLD analysis project Ga0209501, IMG submission 187434) | Marine microbial communities from western Arctic Ocean - ArcticOcean_MG_CB4_134 (SPAdes) (version 2) | ecosystem: Environmental > Aquatic > Marine > Oceanic | place: Arctic Ocean...
CAAAGACAGAAACACCGCTTGGTGGTTACACCAAAAACTTTTCTGGAAACTTTCAATTCTATTGAACCGGAAATAATGGACCGATCCAAATTTGACCGACTCCTACCAACAGGTGCCGTTCATCAGGGCATAGCCCTTCTCACTTCGCCTTTGCCTCAAATATCACTTAAGAATCTTTTGGATAACACCTCTAACAAATCTATTATAATAGCACTTGACCAAGCAAATGATCCACGCAATATCGGTGCTGTATTACGCTCTGCTTCTGCATTCCAGGCAGACGCCGTCATAATTCCGGAACGCTATTCTCCTCAAGCCACATCTGTTCTTGCAAAATCCGCCTCGGGAGCCCTTGAAAAAACACCCTTAATTAGGGTTACGAACCTTGCTCGAACACTAGAACAATTAAAAAAAGTTGGATACTGGTGTGCAGGGCTAGTGCCAGATGCCACGCAAACACTCGCGGAGGCCAAACTTTCTGGTAAAATCGTCCTGATATTAGGTGCAGAAGGTAAGGGCATAAGACGACTTACTCGGGGCAGATGCGATCATCTTCTTCGTATTCCCATTGATCGTAAAATGGAAAGCCTTAATATCTCCGCCGCCGCAGCCATTTCGCTATATGAATTAAATCGGATTTAAAAGAAAATAGAAAATTTTACCCCCGTAAATGCTGGCATTGGAGGCATCTTAATCGGCCTCTCAAGCACTTTGTTTTTATGGTTAAACGGCCGCATCGCAGGTATCAGCGGGATTGCCGGAGGATTGGACAGTTTGGATAAAAACGAATTTACCTGGCGACTACTTTTTCTCACCGGCCTGATTGGGGGGGTTGCACTTTATCGAACGGCAGGCGGTACACTGCAGGATATCGAAATAGTTTCATCTATTCCTGTATTGATTTCCGCCGGTCTATTAACTGGCTTAGGAACGAGAATGGGTAACGGCTGTACTAGCGGCCACGGTATCTGCGGTCTTGCACGTCTAACACCCCGCTCTTTCGTGGCCGTTCCCACTTTTTTAGGTATCGCAATTATTACATTTTTCCTGACACGACATGTTTTAGGAGGATTATAATTAAACGCTATCTGGCCACTCTGCTCTCAGGCTTATTGTTTGGTCTCGGATTAGCTATTTCCGAGATGGTAAATCCTCAAAAGGTCTTGGGTTTTCTTGACGTGGCGGGCTCTTGGGACCCGAGCCTAATGTTTGTCTTAGGTAGCGGGCTTTTGGTGACTATAGTAGCATTTCCGCCCATAACGAGAATGGCAAAACCAGTTCTTGACGTTGACTTCAGATTGCCAACTCCCACCGCTATTGACATCAAATTAATTGAGGGTGCCACATTATTTGGTATTGGCTGGGGATTGGTCGGCTATTGCCCAGGCCCAGCCATTGCATCACTTGCTTACGGCCAGATAGAATCTGGGATATTTTTAGGTGCCATGGTTTTAGGGCTTTACGCAGATCGGCTCTACCGCCGCCCAACAACAGTAATATAGCCCCCAAATTATTTCTAGGGCCAGCAGAGATCAATTTTCTAGTTTCTTTTTGAAGTGCCACCTTGCGCGGAGATATCCGTAAGGCGTATATGAGGTCAACTAAAATTAATAATGATGGAAAACGCCGACATAGCTCAGTTGGTAGAGCAGGGGTTTTGTAAACCTCAGGTCCGGGGTTCGAGTCCTCGTGTCGGCACCATCTTTTTTCAGCAGAATTCTGAGGGTTTTGGGATGATCTAGGGGTCTATTGAGTTAGACTCAAAGGTGATAAAATCGTGAATGTTTGAGCATGTTTTAGCACCTGAGTCCCATAAAAAGTCCCATAAAAATATTTGGCACTTATAATTAAGAGGAATTTGTTCTCGTTCCATTTTTCTACGAATAACTGACATGAATGATATATGTATCGCTACGCTAAAAACAAGCCCCGTTCATCCGTTCTCCGTAACACCCTAACCCCCGTAACCGTCTCCCGTTACAGAACACCCACCGCAGCAGCTCGTCGGCTGCTTCTTCGTGTAGCCTCCCTCATTCAATTAACCAATTGTTAATACTGAGTGTTGATCTTAACCAAGCTGCAGAAGCAGCGTCATAAGATCAGAAAATTTGGAGTAAATATATAATGCTTACACTCACCCGACGATTTAAACACCGTCTTTTATTGCGTCAGCTTCAAGGGATGAGCCCATTCCAAGAAATGATTATTGGTCATATAAAAAAAACCACTGCTTTAACATCGGCACCTCGGCATTACTAAGGGTAGTTGCCTATAGTTGAGTAATTCCACTTAAAACGTTTTTCGTATAAAAAAACGAGAATGGCACTTCTTTATTTATGCATGTCATTTGACGAGGATAGAATGATCCATTCACGCCTAGAGCTTCAGATAGGTTTAATATTGCTTGGCTGCTTACTCACGTGCATGGCAATGGCTTTTTAGGCCGCTTAGACTTTTTTAAACGCTACTAACCACCAAAATCGAAATCCAGTATCTTCCATCATAGAGCGAAAATACAATTATTCTACTTTTTTAAGGGCATCACTATCGCATAAATTTGATGTTTGCAGCATCATACTAACGTTGCGAGTTGACTCAATAACCACCCATTATTGCGTCTCTCACTTCGTCAGCTGCCATTTCAGGCTGATTTAATAACGCATTTGCTAGGTGACATATAATTTTCCACTTGAATTTATCTTGAACAAAGTTACGGGCTTCTAAATTTATCATTTTAACATAATGTTCGAGTACTTCTTCATCCTCTCTAACACCAGAAAGCAATTTCATTGCAGTTTGATAGTCGCCTTCCGCGTGAGTTTTTCTAAAACCCTTTGGGTTATATTTTTTCTGCGCCCAAGGACCGACAAGGGAAATAAAGGCGTCGTTTTCAATTCTTTTTTGAAGATCACCCGTTACCCCTTCCCAAACTAGGTTATCTAAATCTTCATCTGAAAAATAGGGTGTAGCAATGTGGTGACTTTCTGTCTCATCACCTGAGATGAATTTGATAGGCTTGGCTTCCATACCAACATGGAAAGCGGCCACGGCATGTCCAGCCTCATGGTGGGCAATCGTAGCCATTTTTCTAGCCTGAATTTCAAGTTTTGAGCGGTCCATTTTAAACCTAATCCAACTTCGCCCACACATTATAACAGCAAAAAATCATTTCATTCACGCAACTATCATGGTGGTATATTTACCCAAGCCTAAATTGTGCCGCGTCAAAAATAAATAATTTTCAGTTCTGTTACTTGTTTGCTATCCAAGCGCTCTAAATATTAGAGGACGTGCCAATCTAACAGTATCGTTTTGGACTACCCAATATTCATATGATGCCAGGACGAAAACAGCCATAAAAACATAGTTACAAAACTATTAGGTACTATCACAAATTAAATTTAAGTGCTATCGACGCGCTTTTCAACGGTTGTTAAGGTTGTAATTAGGGTAGAAAAAATTATTTAAACCTTATTTTTAGACTGGAATATTGTTAATGAAAGAAAATAGAAATGAGGAAAAAATATCAATTCAGATGCAACTTAGTCGCCTTTACGATGAATGGATGATTTCCGTTACTAACGGCGATTTGGAGGCAAGTGATCGCTTATGGCAGGAAATGGGCGTCGTTTACCAGAAATTACGGAATTACATTTCCCTAGTTCAGCCGGATAATAAAGGAAAAAACCCATGAAAAATATTCCCAAACTGAAGTGGGTTGGTAGTATGCATGAAGGTATTCCGGTAGCTACTGATAACCTTGACGCCTGCATCAAATTTTATCCCGAAGTTTTGGGTTTAAAATTACTTGTGCAACCAACGCTCTCGATAAATTCGCTCCAGGTGCTTGGCTAGGAGATGAAGATGATACAGTTCAATTCCACCTAGTAGCCCATGATAATACCTTAATTTCCGGAAAAGTAGCTCAGATTGAACCGGCGAGTCGCCACACGGCTCTGGAGATCAGAAACATTGGAGCTCTCCGTGATCCTTTAAATGCGCTAAAAATTGAGTTTGAAGAAACATCTAGCCTACTTGCTAAATCCCAGGTCTTCGTTCTAGATCCACAAGGTCATACATGGGAATTCCAAGGTTCAACCAATTAGCCTCCCCTCTTTAAATCAGACATTCCACAATCGCTCTAAGCTATTTTATTTTGTCCATTGTTAAGCTTCTGGAGAGAAACTACTGGGATTTTCTGAAACCTTGATTAAGCTAAAGTAATTATATAACTGTTACCAGAAACTGACCTCCCCCTGAATCTTCCCATCAAGTCCTACGACCTGTTTTACTGGAGAATAAACTTTTGACTGAGTTCAACAGCAGGCAACTCTTTATTACAGTCATATTACTTGGAATACTCTCAATGTTGGGACCGGTTGGACATGATATATTCATCCCATCCATTCCTAATATAGCAAATGGACTCAATACCACGACGAACCTGGTATCCGTCTCTATTTCAACGATTTTTTTGGGAAATGCCATTGGCACACTATTTCATGGCCCCCTCTCTGACCGATTTGGTCGAAAACCAGTCATTCTTTGGATACTCGGAATTTATGCTATTTCTGCAACCTCTGCGGCTCTCTCAACAAACGTTGAAACCCTAATATTTTTTCGTTTTTTCCAAGGTGTTGCCCTGTCTGGCGGACGGGTATTGTCGGCCGCTGTCGCTCGCGACCTTTTTGATAAAGAAAGACTTGGCAAAGTTATGTCCGATATCATGTTTGTCGCTTCCATCGCTGCTGTTATCGTACCAATTGCCGGTGGTTTTACTGCCAAATATTTACCTTGGCAAAGTTCTCTCGTCTTTATGGCGATTTTCGGAGGGTTGGTCTTCATCTTATTCGCATTTATGTTCAAGGAGCAAAATACCACCGGGCAGGAAAACACTCTGCGGCTCACAGTTTTATTCAAGAACATCGCGACTATAACTACCAATTACACATTTCAGATGTATAGCCTTTGTGGTGGGTTTATGTTGGCTGGTCTTATCTTATTCCTCTCAATCTCGGCAAACATCATAATTGAGTCATACGGGGTCTCCGCTGAATCTTATGGCTTTATGTTCGCCACCGTCTCCTTGTGTTATCTAATTGGAACCTTCATCGGAAGCAAGTTGGCCACAAGACTGAGCCTTAACCGTATAGTTGCCTGGGGTGTAATATTAGGCTTGATTGGTGGAACCACAATGTTGGCTATGGCTCTAATGGCGATAAGAACACCAACGGCAATAATTTTTCCAATGGGTATTTTTATATTCGGCCTAGCATTCGTAAACCCCAATACAATTGCGGGGGCTTTGCAGCCATTTCCTGGAACTGCCGGGACAGCGTCATCACTTACAAGTTTTATCAGAGGGATAATGGGCGCAGCCGTCTCTTTCAGCGCATCTTTCTTCCGCCACGACGATGCCTTTGCCATGGCAACCAGCATATTTATCTTAGGCTGTATGGCCGCGATTTTTTATCGATTTGGTATCCAAAATGAATTCAAACGAATTGAATGATGAGAACAGGTACATCTATCTGTTTAGAACCTTATAACAAACTACTCAATATTTTCTAAGCGATCGACCTTCATCTATGCATTCAAATTTGTGTTTCGTTTATTTTTATTTGGCCATTAATCAACTGTTGGTTCCATGAAAAATACTAAAAATACCTATCATCCATTAGTCAAAAAGAATATCAATCTACGGCACTATAATAAGGTCCAACGAATGACTTCTTTTTCCAATCTTCCGTATCTTTGCATGACGGGCATACACGATCGCCAATACCTTGAGGATGGTATAGGTGTGAACATAGCAGACATTTTTTTGTAACATAATCTACCGGCAACGTTGCCCCGAATATGCTTTTCCGTAAGCTTGCCATCACAAATTTACTCCAAATTTATATTTTTACTAAGTGATTCGGAAATAAAACGATATGATAGCGCTCACATTACAGTGTTGAAGTCTTTCATCCCCATACCTTTAAAAAATGATAGAGGTAAATGATTTTGAAATGTTGAATATAAAATAATGCCTCTCAAAGATTAAAATTATTTACAAACTGACACCGCAAATCCTTTTGAGACTAATTGTCTAACCGTGATTTTGCCAATTCCGTTATGAATAATTAGTGCATTAAATCATTTTTAAGTCGCGCTTTTGTTCTCTCACGACTTTTTATCATTGGCGTCGTATCCTCCATATATGCCTTCATATAAGGTGTTTCCAAGTGATGCTGGAAAGCTGCTTCATCAGCATAAACCTCGTACAAATTCACTGTGTTCTCATCATCTTCCTGTATTGAAATATCAAACCTTTGGCATTCTGGTTCGCTCGCCAAGACCCTTTCTCTATGTTCACGAGCACGTTTAACAAACGCATCAATTTCACCCTCAACAATCTGTAAATTTACAAAAAGTACGACAGACGCCATAATTCATCCCTTTCCAATTTTACGTCACTAACTTTGACAAATAACCTAGCTTAATAAGAAGATGTCAAACTTTAAAACTCTAAGGGAACGTCTTGGGATGAAGCGTTCCGAGTGCGCTCAATTCCTAAAGTTGAAATCAGCTGACGAAATTACAATTATGGAAAATGACACAAAGGATATTCATCAAGAGCATCAGGAAAAGCTGGCAAGGCTCGACGCGATGGTTGAGACCGCTGTATTTTCAGAGGTGGATATATTTAGTCAATTAAATGAACGCGAAGTAATTTTGATAAGGTTTTTGGACAATGAAGCATTCGCACTTTTTGAACCAAAGTTATTTGAAGAACTCGGTTCCTCAAGTATTCATGGAAACTTTATTGCTAGAACAAAAAAAGCTATTGAGCGCATTGGGGGAGAAGTAAGTGTGGCTTTCATGGACACAGAATTTTATGAGGCTTGGCTGGGGGTCAACGACTTTGATGACAGCAAAGAACTTCGCGTTGCCTGGGGCCGTCAACAGGCCAGGGGATTAGGTAAATAACTTAGTTAGACGGATTGAATTACACCGCCATCAACACGGATTACTGAACCGGTAATATAAGAGGCACAAACACTCATTAAAAAGACCGCTACCTCTGCAAACTCTTTCACAGTTCCGAAACGACGAACTGGAATTGAAGATCTCGAATTATCTCTAAATTCTTCATATGTCATGCCCTGCTTATTTGCAGAGGCTTTGTGAATTGAGGCAAGGCGCTGAGTATCAATGCGGCCCGGTAAAACCATATTTACTGTAATGCCGTCTTTAGCAACTTCATTTGATAAAGTCTTAGTAAAACCAACGACGGCCGAGCGAACAGTATTGGATACGGCGAGGTTTGGAATTGGCTGAATCACACCAGAAGAGGCGACTGTAAGAATTCGTCCCCATCCCCGCTCTCGCATTCCTTTTACGGCTGCTTCGGAGAGCCGTATAGTTGACATGAGAAGACTTTGGAGACTGTTCTCCCAGATTTCATCTGGAACCCCGGTGCTAGGGGAAGGAGGGGGGCCACCGGCATTATTGAGAAGGATATCGATCTTCCATTCATGGGTAATCAGTTCACATAGCTTTTCCACTGAAATACCATCAGATAAGTCGATTGGGTAAGCCTTAGCATCAACATTAAATTCTTCGCTTAATTCATCAGCCAAACTTTGAATATGATCAAGCCGCCGAGCCCCTACATACACGTTACAGCCTTCCCGTGCTAATACCCTAGCAATCTCTGCTCCAATACCCTGGGAACTACCCAGTACTAGCGCTCTCTTACCATTTAGACCAAGATCCATAACATTCTCCTTGGGTAAACCCCTAAATTCAATTTGTTCTCAGAGGTATCCATGTATAAAGTTAGAATAGTTTATGAAAAAAACAATTAATAGAAAATGACAATTTTCATGAGAGATCTATTTTTACCTGGACGATCGACGGTTCATGCACCCAATGGGATGGCCGCCACGTCCCATCCACTTTCCACAAGCACTGCGCTCAAAATATTATTATCAGGTGGGAATGCGATGGACGCGGCGGTTGCTGCCGTCGCAGTTCAATGCGTCGTGGAACCACACTCAACAAGCATTGGTGGGGACTGTTTTTGTCTTTATTCTCCAAAGGGGCAGGAAGTAATCGCTTACAACGGATCAGGCATCGCACCAAAGGCAGCGGAGGTTGAATGGTATATCAAAAACGGCATCTCTAGCATCGAACAGCAGACCCCTCACTCTGTCACTATCCCTGGAGCGATCGATGCGTGGTGGCAACTTCTTGCCGATCACGGCACTCTGAGCTTCAAAGATGTTCTTTTACCGGCCATAGAATATGCCCGTAACGGCGCGCCAGTAAATCACCGTCAATCTTATGACTGGAGTTTATGTGAAGACCTTCTCTCCAAAGACCCGACGTCGCGTGAACAGTATCTCTTCGACGGCAAACCGCCCAAAATAGGAAGATTAGTTAAACTTCCCCTTCTAGCAAACACTCTTGAATATATCGCCAGGAATGGCAAAGAAGGTTTTTATAACGGATGGGTTGCCGAAGATATTGTGGCTTACTTAGAAAGTCTTGGGGGATTACACACTCTGGAAGATTTTGCTTCCTATAGCGGTAAATATGTAAAACCTATCCATACTAATTACAGAGGATACGATGTCTACGAATGTCCGCCTAATGGTCAGGGAATTGTTGCACTTGAAGGTTTGAATATTCTCTCAGGATTTGACATGGCATCGTACGACCCTGTTTCTGCCGATCGCCTACATCTTGAAATTGAGGCAATGCGCCTCGCCTACCGGAATCGAAATTCCATACTAGGGGATCCTGATTTTGGAAACGTTCCAGTGGAAGAGTGGTTGTCAGAAGATCACGCATCAACTGAACGCGCTCAGATTGATATAAGCAAGAGAATGCCAAATATTCCTCCTACAAATCTTCCTAGACACAATGATACTGTTTATCTCACAGTCGTAGACAAAGACCGTAATGCGGTTAGTTTTATAAATACTCTTTTTTCCTCATTTGGTTCTGGTCTGACAGCTCCAAAAAGTGGTGTTGTTCTTCAAAACCGTGGCCAGGGGTTTGTCATTGATCCTGGACACCCTAACTGCATAGCTCCCAACAAGAGGCCACTGCACACTATTATACCTGGAATGCTAGTTAAGGATGGACGCGCGCAAATGCCATTTGGTGTAATGGGTGGGCAATACCAAGCATGCGGTCACGTGCATCTTATAAGTAATCTGATTGATTATAAGATGGATCTTCAGGAAGCACTCGACTGCACTAGAGTTTTCCCGGATGTGGATGACCCGGAAGAACGAGTTCAGATAGAAACGGGGCTGCCACAGGATGTTGTAAGGGGTTTAGAATCTAAAGGCCACAGGACTTATATTCCACCACGTCCAATTGGCGGTGCACAAGCCATATGGATAGACTGGGATAATGGTGTTCTGCGAGGTGCATCGGAACCTAGAAAAGACGGCATGGCGATTGGGTACTGATTCTACCTGAATTTAACACAACACCGTTACGCGGGACAAGGTCAAATAGATAAAATTTCAGATCATGATTCAAAACAGATTTTAGCTAGAGTTAAACTCCTGTAAAATTGGGTAGCCTTTTTTCCATAAAAGCCCGCCTCCCCTCTTTATAATCTTCGCTCGACGTACATTTTTTCATCCATTCGCTACAAAGATCCTGGTCCCAATCTCCTGAGTTTTTGCTTACCTGACGGGCGATTGCTTTGGCTGCCAATACAGAGAGTGGAGCATTTTTTACGATAGTGGCCGCGTATTGAATGGTGAAATCTTCTAATTCTGAGTTCTCCACGAGATGGTTTACAAGACCTATGCGGTGCGCTTCTTCTGCCGAATACCTGCGGGCAGTCATTAATATTTCTTTTGCCGATGAAAGCCCAACCGCCTCGACCACCCATCTTGTATGGTTGGGACCGTAAGAAATTCCCAGGCGGGCTGCCGGAACGGAAAATATTGCATCTTTAGAACAAATACGAAAATCACAGGCACAGGCAAGTGCAACTCCACCTCCCATACAATAACCCTGGATCATTGCTATCGTTGTTTTAGCGCAATCTCTCAAACCTTGGTACATTTGGTTTGATGTGGTTTCGTATATCTTCACACCCTCAGGTGTAGACCTGATTTTCTCAAACTCTGATATATCCGCCCCTGAGACAAACGATTTTCCCCCTTCACCTTTAATGATTAGGACACGGACTTCATCATTTTCTTCGTGTTCCTTTATACACTCGGCAGCACGCTTCGCCATCTGGAGAGATACAGCATTACGCTTTTCTGAGTTATTGAAAATTATCCACCCTATTCCGTTTTTGGTTCGGGAAACTAGTTTCTCATTCATGAGGTAATCCTGTAATCGATGTGTATTTAAAGATTAAGAAACAAAATATTTCTCAAATGTTGGCGGAAGAGAGTGGGAGTCGAACCCACTAAGACCGTCTTACGGCCTTCACTGGTTTTGAAGACCAGCCAGCACACCGGCACAGATTCCCTTCCGTAGCTATTTTCCTTTATTTTACAATAAGTTCTGTCTTTTCCTCCATAACCTATCTTAACCTCTTTTACCCCTCTTTTTACCCCTTGTTGGAACTATATTGGAACATTTTTTACCTAATATATTTAATTAAATAGCCATCTTCAGCGGGTTTCTAGTAATATTTAGCCCATTTTTTAGTATACTTACAATAATCGACCTCAATCTACAATATAAAGAGTATACGTTCAGCGGCCCTGCGTCTAACCAATCCAGCCAGTATTCGACCCCCTGCCATACGCCACTTAGGGAACTCATCAGCTGCACCTTGATATTCTGACCTGTTAAGTTTCATTCTTAGGGTGCTGCGTTGAAGTGCGCCAGCGCCTACATTGAAAGTAAACGACGTTAGAGCGGAATACTGATTTTCGGTAAGTGCCGTTTTAATAAGGCGACGTACCCATCCTTCGGAACTTCCCAAGTCACGAATGAGAAGAGCTTCTGCTTCAGCTTCCGTAATTGGTTCCATATCCATATTAAAAGGTCGGCCATCCCAGCCACGGGTAGCGCCATAACCCACAGAAATAATTCCCCCAGCGCAAACGTAAAAGCGAAGGGCGAGGCCCTCAAAGCTCTTAACAATTTCGATACCACGTTCATTAATGTGCCTCATTCGTCGATATTCCTGTAACCGTGGTCACTGCGTTATCCCTGATGGATTGCCTTATATGGGCCATAATTCAACCTTATATTTCAAATGCCCTGAGAATCAGGGTAGCTAACCATTTCTAAACTAGCGAGGTCGGCCGTATTGAGCGTCACGATCTCCCGACACGGACCTCCTGCGTCGGCCTCGACTTTATGCTACTCGATTGAAGGTATTGTTAGGAGATGGGCAAATTTATTGGTCGTTTATTGTGTCAGTATGGGTTCCATTATTTCAAAGTAATCGACAAAGAATTTGACTTCAACTTAGGCGGCGGCGTTGAAGTGGTTCAATGCCGTCGCTGCCAACTGATGTTTAGACGTTAGTCAGCTTCTAACCTTACTTCTTATTGAACTGACGTCCGCCGAAGTAGAAAGTTAATATACAGGCCCATAGAGCCATTACCCTATCGTACCAGATTTTGTTGAGCGCATCCCCTGCCCCTACCCCAGCATCTACCAAGGTTACGAAGGCAGTGATTTTAACAGCTATAAACAAAGCCATGAAAGAATACGCCATGATGGGTCTGACCAGGGCGCGGGTATTCTCAACCCAAGTCGATCCTTTGATATTGCTGTCATGCTCATGGATACTTTCGACTTCCCTGATACTGGCATCGATAGCAGTTTGATCGAGGGTTATTTCAGCTTGAGCTTTGAGAAGGGATAACTCATGGGCCTTATCATTTTTGTCCTGCCACATATCCATCACTTTAGGTATGGCGGACGAAAAAAGGCCCAATGCAGAGTCTATTAAACTAAGCAAGGTATTTCTCCTAAGAAGATGTTAAGATGGGTTGATTATGGGAGTATTCAGCACAATTCTGCCGATAGCAGTTGTTGTCGTTCTCGGCTTAGTCTGGCTTGGTATTTTGGACCGGAAGAAACGAAAGAAGGGTTCAAAACGTAAGCACAAGTCCAGACGACGATAGATGGGCTAACGCCCTCGCTTTTAAATTTTAGAGCCTTTGCTTTCAGGTTTAGATTTATCTATTGTTTTCCAGAAGGCTTTTTGATGTTGTTAGCATCCAAGCAAAGAGCTTGGGTGTGAACTATTGGCGGAAACTTACCAGAACCAACGATGTCTTTAATCATCACTG
>Ga0209501_10005088_pt1 | contig 12283 bp, 10 predicted proteins | sample ArcticOcean_MG_C_4_FD_187434 | JGI IMG/M metagenome (GOLD analysis project Ga0209501, IMG submission 187434) | Marine microbial communities from western Arctic Ocean - ArcticOcean_MG_CB4_134 (SPAdes) (version 2) | ecosystem: Environmental > Aquatic > Marine > Oceanic | place: Arctic Ocean...
AACTCCTCGGTGTACCGACGGCGGACCGATTCTCCACGACTCGACGATTTCTTCTTCGCCATTTTCAGGCTCCTTTCTGGAACCCAAAATAAGCAACTCACCTGTCCGTGAAACTGTCACCACCTCAGTCAACCAACGGTCGGACATGGCGGTCCGGCCGACCTGAATTCGATGAAGAGGTATCCGCCGTGTTTCGCACACCGAGTTTCTCCTCTGAAAGTCTGAACTGCACGATGACGAGAACTGCACGACACGTATCTCGCTTACAACGATCCGGGCGTTCATGGTGTGGTCTGCTTTCCCGACCGCGACGACGCAAACGGCTGAGTATTCCGAGCGTGTTGGCCGAGATCACCGAAGCGCGAGTGATGTTGTCGTCAACGATCGGGCCTGGATCGATCGGTGGGCAACAGGGTCACCAGGGGCACTCAGGCGGATCGCACACGTCTGAAAATCAGGGCTCCCAGAATCCAGGCGGCAGCGACGGCCACGCGAATCACTCACAGTCGTCAGGCGGACACAAGTCCGGCGGTGGCAACGGCGGGTCTAACGGTAGCAACGGCAATTCCAACAACGGCGGTGGGTCCAACGGCGGTGGGTCCAACAGTGGTGGGTCCAACAACGGTGGGTCCAACAACGGCGGATCGAACGGCGGTGGATCGAACGGGCAGCCGGGTCAGGGAAACAACTCACCGCCGACAAACGCACCGAGTTTGCCTCCTGCCACGCCGTCACCCGCGAGCCCACCGACCGGTACCCAGCCCGCAGCTCCAACGACGCCGACGCTTTCGCCAGCAACGGAACCGAGTGCATCGCCAGCAACGACGTCCACCCCCGGCGATTCGGCAACCGAAGAATCCACGACTCCTGTTGCGAATGATGCGTCTCCTCAAATCGACGTTCCCGTCGAAAGCTCCGCGACATCCGCGCCTGCGAGCGCGCCTGCTGGTTCGACTCCAGCCAATCGTGACGGTCTGATTGTCGGAGAAAGGGAAGCCGCCGATTTGTTCGCCCTGGCCCTTCGCATCAACAACGATCAGCCCTACGACGTTGACCCATCCCGTGCGGATTCGGTATTTGCCGCCGCCACTGAAGAGTCTGGTGGCTTCATCAATATCGATGCTGACGCGCCGGCCGCGGCGGAGACAGACGACGACAGTAAGACCGATCCAGAGTCAGGCAGCCAGAACAGCGCAGCGACCCGACAAGCGCTCGAAGAACTGGCCAAACGGGAACAGCCTGGCGATAGCCGTCGTCGGCTCATCGGCTCGGCGACGGAAGGTGGATTCATCGAACTGGCCGTAGCTGATCGAAGTGATGCAGCACGCCGACACCCGCTGCTGGACGACCAGACTCGCCGCGATCGCTCGTCGGAGACAGACGCATCGATGGGGCGTTTGATCGCGTTCGACTCGGCCGGCTCGGAAGCCTGGAATTCAGTCGCGGCGAACTACTCGATTGCGGACGATGCTGCGTCCAGTGATGGGGCTCTCACGGACACCCCACAACCCGTGGCGGCCTCAAACATCGTCGCCGTGGCCTTTGGAGCGGGTGTGATGCTGACCTCGTCACACATGACGCGCCACCGCTGGAAGAGCCTGGTCACGAGACTGCTGCTGCGTGCACGGCAGATGGCGAGTCGCCTGTTGAGTTGGAACTGAACACGGCCAGTCGGCAATTCCCAGGTCGGCGAGTGCCGCGGCTTCATTTGGCTTTTGATGCCAGAAGCTCTTCCACAAGCTTATGGACTTCTGCTTCGTCGACTCCGGCATCGGGCGAGTTCTTGAATGCCTTCTCGAGTGTGCCATCGGCGGCGTAGACGCGGTAGTAAGGCAGGCCCGCGTCGCCGATGTCATAGCTGCTGAAGGATTCATCCCCTCCGCCGTAGGTACACATCAGGTTCTGCATCGTCGCCTTGTTTTCCTTCAGGAACTCCAGCGCGTCGCTCTTCGCTTCAGAATCATCAAAGGACATGGAGACGACGACCAGCCCGTCATTGGCATGCTTCTGTGCCAGCTCGACCGTCTTCGGAAACGCCTTCCGACATGGCACACACCACAACGCCCAGAAATCGACCAGCACGACTTTGCCCTTGTGTTTGGCGATGATTGCATCGAACTCATCAGGCGTCACGACGGTCACGGCGATTCCATCCGGCGAGGACTGGTCGCCCGGTTCGCTCGTTATGTCCGCCGACGGCACAGACTCGACCGCCTTCGTGACGCCAGGCAGCGGCGGTTCCGTGTTTCCATCCGCGAGTGGTTTGTCTTCACCCGGATCTTCCTCAACTGGATCGGCGGCAACGGGCTCGACGCCGGTTGTCGACCCGACTGTTCCGGTTCCGCCATAACCAGAGTCCGTCGATTCTCCGGCGCAGCCGGCAATCAGAATCATTGAGAAAAGTGCGGCAAGGGTTCCATTCCACTTCAGCATTTCAAGATTCTCCTCAGGAATCGCGATGCGATTGATTCAACACTCTTTGCTGTGCCGCGTTTGGCGCGAGCGTACCGCAGAGCGTAATCGTGAGCAATTGCGATTCGGCGGGCTGGTTCAGCGGATCGTCACGAAATCGTTGTGCAGCAACAGGACATGCACCAGATTCTCACGGGCGCGTGTGGCCCGGTCCGCCGCCGGCCCGCGTTTACTGGAACCGCCGACGGGAAATGCGGCGGTCTCGCTTGGGCCAGGTGGCTGAGCAGCTCTGGTGAGGTATTTCTCGCAGGCTGTCGACTCGGCTACTGACGGTGTCCGACCCAGCATCGTCTCGAACGCAGCCGTCACGAATTCTGATGCGGAATTCTCACCGGCGACCACGTCCCCCAGCAGGTTCGCGGCAATATCCCTTGCGTGATCCTGAGCCAGACCGCTGTTCATTAATGCCAGTGCCTGCTGCGGAATAACGCTCTCCTTCCTGCGGTAGCACGCGTTGGGATTGGCCATGTCGAACAGTTCCAGCATCGGCATGCGCGAGTCCGGAGTGTTACGAAAGTAGATACTGCGTCTGGGGATCTTCTCGCCGTCGGACTCGGCCAGGTCCGGGCCACCACGGGCCAGATCGAGTTTTCCCGACAGATGCAAGACGCCATCGCGCACGACCTCGGCTTCCATTCGCCGTGAGTTCATGCGCCACAGGAAACGGTTCTCAGGATCGATACTGTGATTTGATGCGTCCCGATCGTTCGACGTCTGCCGATACACGCTGGACAACACGATCAGCCGATGCAGCGGCTTCATTTGCCAGTTGCTTGCGATCAGCTCACTGGCCAGCCAGTCGAGCAGCTTCGGATGCGTCGGCTGTCGGCCGTTCAGCCCGAAATTCTCCGGCGTGTCGACAAGTGGTCTACCGAAGTGACGGTTCCACAGATGATTGGCCGCCACGCGAGCTGTTCGCGGATTGGATTCGCTGGTAACCCAGCGAGCCAGTGCCAGGCGTCGTCCGGTACTTGTTTTGGGGAACAGCTCGCCCAAAGGTTTGTACTTCCCGTCCGGCGAGTCCACGCTGGCTTTCGCTGCGTCACGTTTTTTCTCTGCCTGGGCGAGTTTCGATTCGAGATCGGTTTCCGCTTTGGGTTTCTCTGTCGAGTCGCCGCGAGCGATCCGCATCTCTTCCGACTGGTGCTCGATTTCGTAAACGGCTTTCTGCGAGTTGACGAAAGTGACTTCGCGCTCGGCCGCCGATGCTTTGAGGACCTGGCTCTTGCGACGTTCGTTGTCCGGGCCAAAGTAGACGAGCCGGTCTGCGGCGATGCGGGTCTGGAGCGATTCCGACGCAGCCTTTGCCGAGCGAGCATTCCATTCCGCGAGGTGAATCTGATGGACGGCATCTCGGTCCTGACGCCGCAGATCGTCCAGCGTCTCTGCGACGCCACTAATCTCAAGTTCGTGAAACTCGGCAGACCCGCTGTGGACCCATAATGCAAACTTTCCTGCTTTTCGTTTGACCGGCATGACGTAATCGAGTTTCCGTTCGCCATTCAAATCGATTGTCAGTTGTGAGCCGCGGACGACGACTTCGATGGTCGCGAGCTCACCCACCTTAAGTGAAGCCGGGACGATGCCTGCGGTCGGATAGACCTGCTTGCCGCCGGTTCGATGAAACGCCTGCACTGATTGCTTGGCGTCGCCGGTTGCCGTGTAGACGTCCTGCGAATTGCCCTTGTCCACGAAATCAAAGCTGAATCCGATCGAGCGATATCCACCGGGTTTGAGTGGCCGGTACTTAACCCGGGCTCGAAAGTCAGCCGGTTGATTCTGCTTCGTAACAATCGTGGCGAAGCTGGTCACCGCCTTCTCGATCAGGTGTCCGTTTTCGTAGACCCAGTCACCACCGAGTACATGCCATACATCGGGATTCGGCTTCGAGAAGTCATCCTTGAGGAACACTTTTGCATCGCCACTCGTGCCGATGTCTTCCTTTGCCAGATTCTCACGCCGCTGCAGCGTCTGCCGGATTTCGATCGCTTTCTGCTGAACTTCCTTCACTTTCGCGGATGCCTCGACCAGCGCGCGTTCTGCATTCTCGATATGTGATGCAACAAGTTCCGGTCTCAGTGCCGGGTAGTAGCCGGCCGGCGGCAGTTCGATGGCTTCGATCTCCAGCGGTGAGCCACCAAGTGCTGCCGGGACGCCGGGTTGCAGCTTCTTCGACTCGTCGGGATAGCGACCATCTCCCCGGTTGAAGCGGTAAGTCGGAACGTCCAGATCCTTGTCATAGACCCGAGCCAGTCCGGTCGTCGGAACCTGAGATTTACCGTTGTCGGTTTCAGTCGCAACCAATGCAGATACAGGATCCGTGCGGACATTGTGCGGCTCGAAGAAGGCGCGGAACCGGTAATACTCCTCGTGCGACACGGGATCGAATTTGTGGTCGTGACAGCGACAGCACCGCAGTGTCAGGCCGAGGAACGCTTCGCCGGTGCGTTCGACTGTTTCGAACAGCCACACGTTGCGGTCGAACTTGTACCAGCTTCGCCCGAGGTATCCGGTTGCAGGCAGGATTGACGTGTCGTCCGCAGCAATTTCGTCACCCGCCAGCATCTCAAGGATCATCTGGTCATAACCCTTGTCAGCGTTCAGCGAGTCGACGATCCAGTCGCGCCACCGCCAGATGTGCCGCTGGCTGTAACGAATCTCGTTGCTGTTTCGCCGCCCGTACCACTCGCTGTAACGCCAGACGTCCATCCAGTGCCGGCCCCAGCGTTCTCCGTACTGCGGTCGGGCGAGCAGGTCATCGACAACATCTTCGTACGCGCTCGCCGAATCGTTCTTCAGGAACGCGTTCAGTTCGCGGCGTGTGGGTGGCAAACCAATCAGGTCGAGATGGACCCGTCGCAGCCAAAGCGATTTTGAAGTGTCCGGTTGCGGCGTAAGCTCGTGCTCGAGCAACCGTGCTGCGATGAAGCGATCGATTGGAGTTCGCGTCCACTTGTTGAAGGGAGATTCGGGCAACTCGGGACGTTCGATCAGACGATACGACCACCAGTCTGTGGGATCCGTCTGAGGTTCTTCGTTCTTCGGCGCCTGCGCCCCCTGTTGGACCCAGCGGACGATCAACTCGATCTCGGCCGGCGACAGCGGAGTCCCGTCGCCTTCCGGGGGCATCTGAAAACCGGCGCGACCGGTGATGACTCCAACCAGCAGGCTCTCGTCCGGCTTGCCGGGAACAACAGCCGGTCCGCTTTCGCCACCCTTAATCAATGCCGCGGCCGTGTCCGTCCGCAGCCCCGAGTTTTGCTTGAGGGCCGCATGGCAGGCATAACACTTCTCTTTGAGCAGTGGCCGAATTTCCCGCACGTAGTCGACGTCCGCCGCGACGGCAGTGTTCGCCAGACAGATAACGGCGCACGTGGCAAAGAATCGCGTCATCACAGAGTTCCTCAGGGCCAGGCACTGGCTCAAAATACTCATGTCATGGTAGCCGGGTCCGCTCAAATGCGGGATTCCGCTACTCAAAAGACTGTGATGGCATCGCCCGGACAGCTAACCGGCGACTCTATTTAACCAGCCGACTGATGGCCTTGAATTCGTCTGAGCCAGCCCGCTCACACCATTCGAACAGGATGGCTTCGGTCGTTGTGATGACTGCCCCGGCGGCTGACATACGCTGCAAAGCGGTGTCTCGGTCGAGAGCTTTACGACTGCTGACTGCATCGGCGGCAACGTAGACGCGGAAGCCATGAGCCAGCAGGTCATGCACCGTTTGCTGGACACACACGTGTGCTTCAATTCCTGCGACGACGACCTTGAAGCGGCTTTCGGGCTCGGAGCCCGAACCCGACCACTCCAGGCAGTTCAGACAACTGAAGTCCAGCTTCTCCGGGCAAAGTGGCAGAACGTCGGCCAGACGCGGAGTCGTTGGTCCCAGACCTTTCGGGTACTGCTCGGTGCCGGTTGCTGGAACTGCCAGCACATTCGCTCCGGCGATCAGCTTGAGGCAGTTTTCGACCACCGCCTCGTGTGCATCGATATGGGGCAGCAGCCGCTCCTGCATGTCGATGATCAGCAACCGACTGTCGTCACGCCCCAGCAATTCGTGGCTTCGTGGCAGTTCGCTCATTCCATGACCTCTTCCAGCAATTGCCAAAGGCTGTCGGCGTCTTTGGTCTCGCATTCCCAGATCACGACGACCCGCCAGCCAAGTTGTGTGAGCTGCTCTTCAACTTCCGCGTGCCGTTCGACGTTGCGTTTGAATTTTGCCGTCCAGAAACGCACGCGCGACCTGGGCGTGTAAGCGTACTGGCAGCCCGGATGACGGTGCCAGAAGCAGCCATGCACGAACACCACCGTCTGATACTTCGGCAGGACGATGTCCGGTTTGCCGGGCAGGTCTTTGCGGTGAAGCCGGAATCGGTATCCCATCTGGTGCAGCACGGAGCGGACGCACACCTCGGGTTTTGTGTTGCGTCCCTTGATGCGGGACATGTTCCAGCTTCGATGCTCTTTAGTCAGACGGTCCATCGGTTCTGGTGTTCTTTCCTGGTCCAAACGCTCTGAGCCTGTGAGTTTTTCGACTTCACGGCCGTAGGCCGGAACAAGCGTAGCGCAGTTCCGGCAAGTCGGACGGTTTCTGGCACGACTCATGCCGGAACTGCGCGTTGCTTGTTCCGGCCTACCGAAAAACTCACAACCTTTCTGCGATGAAACGCGTTGGTCAGTCAGGCGCCGACGATATCCGAGAGCGCCGCCAGGCAGGCATCGATTTCCACGTCGGTCCCGATCGTGATTCGCAATCCGTCGAGATCGTTTCCGCCCAGGACCTCGGGGAACTTCATGTAGCGGATGAGAATTCGGCGGGCTTTGAGGGCTTCAAACAGCTCGACGTGGCTGTGCGAGGGGTGCGTCGCCCAGACGAAGTTGGCCTGACTGTCCACGACCTGAAATCCAAGCCCGCTCAATTGTGTCGCCAGTCGCGAGCGGGTTGCGCGAATCCGTTCGGCGTTCGCATGCATCCAGTCCTGATCTTCCAGAGCCGCCACTGCGGCGGCCAGCGACAGCGTGTTGCAGTTGTAGCTGTCCTTGACCTTGCGCATGCCCGAAATCAGGTCCGGATGTGCGACCGCGTAGCCGAAGCGAATCCCCGCCAGACTGTACGACTTGCTGAGCGTGCGCGTGATGACGATTCGCCCACCAGAGTCGCCTTGCAAAATTTCGCCGCGATGGGGTTTGTCGCAGAAGTCTCCGTAGGCTTCGTCCAGAACCAGGACCCCGTTCGGCGGCACGAGCTGTTCGATCTGCGCGTGCGACCAGGAGTTGCCACTTGGCGAGTTGGGATTCGGTACGAATACCAGGCGGCTGCTGTCGATCTGTGGTCGAACGCGGTCGACGTCCCATGACCAGTCTGCGTTCAGCAGCAGCCGTTCGTGCCGGGCTCCCTGAATGTCGGCCAGAGTTTCGTACAGGATGTAGCTGGGATACGGGAATGTGATCAGGTCATCGGCATCGACGAACGTGCGAACCAGGATTGTCAGGTTCTCGTCGCTGCCGTTGGCGGGCAGGATCCAGTCGGGATCGAGGTCGAACAGATTGGCCGCCAACTGGCGAAATCGCGTGGCCAGCGGATCGGGATAGACGTTCAATCGGCCCTGGGCCGCAGCACCGATTGCCTCGACAACGCGCGGCGATGGCGGGTAAGGGTTCTCGTTGGTGTTCAGCTTGATCCAGCCGGCTTCCTGTGGCTGCTCTCCGGGCACATAGCCTTCGATGCGATTAACGGCTGGACGCAGCAGGTTCATCGGTCGCTTTCACTTCTCTTATAGAGCGGTCTGGCAGCGGATTATTGCGTCCGGCAGTCAGGTTCGCGAATCTGCCCATAGTTCCATCGCGTGAAGGATTCTCAAGCATGACAGGGTTCTTCGATGAACAGTTCGGCCAGTCAGAGTGCCGGCCAGTTTGCCAGGTTGCTTCGGTGTTGCGGCGGGACTGTGTGCATGTGCTACCCGAAGACATTCCGAATATCCTGGAATAAATGCTGAATGGGCGCATCTGTTGTGTTGGCTCCTGATGCCGGGAGCCTCTCGCGGCTTAGCAGGCCGGGTGATTTCAGAATCCACGTGATTGTGAGGAGACACGAGATGAAGGCGTTTATTGCGACACTGACCGCACTTGCTCTGGCAGTCGTCATCGGATGCAGCGGCGGAAGTGACCCAGCTCCAGCGGCAGATGCTACTCCCACGGACGATGCAGCGTACGCGGATCAGATGGAGGGAGCGCATGATGACGCTCCTGCTGACGCCCCGGCCGATGCTCCTGCTGACGCCCCGGCCGATGCTCCTGTTGATGCTCCTGTTGATGCTACCGCCGATGCTCCTGCCAAGGAGTAGTACTGTCCGAAGACGTCTTCGCCCTGTTCCACGGGCAAGTCAGATTCAGGCTGTGGCGAGTCATTTGCCACAGCCTTTTTTCGTGTGGCTCCGCACATGGCAGGTCCCGATTTCGGAGAACTCGGGCTACGGCTCAGACACGGCCTGTTTCACCGTCTTGTTTCTGGACAGGTACTCATAGAGCGGTCTGGCAGCGGAATATTGCGTCCGACAGTCGCGTTCGCGAATCTGGTTTGGGTTTCCTCGCGCGAAGGATTCTCCAGCATGACAGGAATCTTCGATGAGCAGTTCGGCCAGTGAGAGTGCAGGTCCGTTTGCGAAGTCACCATTTCTGGGCAGTCTCGGTGTGGAGCTCGTTGAGCGTTCGGATGGTCGAGCGGTATTGCGTCTGGCGGTGGACGAACGACATCTGCGGACACGCGGTATTGCTCACGGCGGTCTGCTGAGCACGTTGCTGGACACGGCGATGGGAATCGCTGTATCGACCGGGACGCCCGACGGTTGTTTTGCCGTGACGGCACAACTCAACGTGAACTTCGTACGTCCGGCGTGGGATGGCGAAGTGCTGGACACGACCGGGCGGGTCTGCCACCGCGGACAGCAGACCGCTGTGGCTCAGGGAGAAACGCGAACGGCTAAGGGAGTTCTTGTTGCCGTGAGTTCGGGAACGTTCTCTTATGTCAGAAATACCAATCCAGAATCCGAGCCATTGGTGCGACGGCCCGATTCGCCCGTCGTCTAAGGGTGTTCCGGTACTGCAACGGGTGGTGTGGATGTGCCTCAGCGAAAACATTTCGAATGTCCGGGAATAAACGTTCGAGCGGCGCATCTGTAGTGCTGGCTCCTGGTGCCGGGAGTCTCTCGCGGCTAAACAGGCCGAGTGATTACAGAATCCACTTGATTGTGAGGAGACACCAGATGAAATCATTTATTGCCACACTGACAGCACTTGCCATGGCAGTCGTCATTGGATGCAGTGGCGGAACCGAACCTCCCGCAGATCCGGGTCCGGAGACTGTGACCGATCCGATGCCGGGTGACGATGCTTCGATGCCGGGTGACGATGCTCCCGCTGACGCCCCGGCTGATCCTCCCGCTGACGCTCCGGCCGATCCTCCTGCTGACGCTCCGGCCGATCCTCCCGCTGACGCTCCGGCCGATCCTCCCGCTGACGCCCCGGCCGATCCTCCCGCTGACGCCCCGGCCGATCCTCCCGCTGCTGCCCCGGCTGACGCTCCTGCTGATAAGGCTCCAGCCAAGGAGTAGTACTGTCCGAAGACGTCTTCGCCCTGTTCCACGGGCAAGTCAGATTCAGGCTGTGGCAATTGAGTTGCCACAGCCTTTTTTTGTGCGCGCAGCTAGGGTATTTTCAGAGTTGGTTTGCAGTGGAGTGATGAGCCGCTGGCCGTAAGGCCTCGGGCATTTCTCCGCCCGGCCGCTTACGCGTCACGGCTCACACCTGAAGACCAATTCTGAAAATGTTCTAGTCAAGAACTTCGACGATTCCTGGCGCGCGCTCGATCGTCCGTGGGGGAACCGATGAGTCCGGCATGCCCTCAGCAAGGCGGCCACACCAGTACGCGACCCGTTCTTCGTTGAGTCCCGATGCTCGGTCGATCTCCAGTGCTGCCGCGCGGCTTAGCGTCGGCATGCTGGCATTGATCTTCAGGCGTCCGTTCCGTTCGTAATTGAAGGTCACTTCCACAGGCGTTCCTGCAGGCAGTCCTTGCGGCAGGTCGCGGACGACAACTTTGCCAATCTTCGTCACTCCTTCATCGGTCCCCTCAACGACATCGATTCTGACGGATCGCTGGTCAGACTTTGCGGTCTGGTTGCATACGGTATGACTCGTCGGAAGTGGCGAATTTCGCGGGATCAGAGTCTGGCGTCCGCGCGCCCCAGTCGCGGCGTCGATCACCATCACGCCCAGATCATGCGAGTTGACGTTCTCGACGGAGATCCTGCGACAGCCGGATGGTTCCAACGGGTCCAGCAGCAGGCTGGCGTACAAGGCGGCTCCGTGTGCGACAGCCTCGTCGGGAGACAGCGACGAATCGATTGGCAGACCTGATTCCCGTGCCAGCATGGCCGAGACCATCGGCATGCGGGTCGATCCTCCGACCAGTACAAGCTGTGTCAGGTCCTGCCATGTCCGCTGCGTCATCGACAGAAGACGGTCAACGGACCTCAGCGTACGGTCCAGCAGATCATTTGTGCTGGATTCGAACGCCTCTCGCGTGAACACGATGCGGCTGCGTTTTCCGTCGATGGACAGTGGCACTGTTACCTGAGGTCGAGTTGACAGACTGTGTTTGGCTTCGATGGCCGCATGCAACAGAACTTCGAGTGCGCATTCATCCTGACGCGGATCGTTACCGTGCGCCTTCTGCCATTCGTCGGCCAGGTAGTCGACGATGCGGCGGTCCCAGTCCATGCCGCCGAGCTGCATTTCGCCGAGAGTACCCACGCAGTTGTAGTTCTGACCGTCGATCTCCATCAGCGTGCAATCGAATGTGCCGCCGCCGAGGTCGTAAACAAGCACTGTTTCCTGTTTGAGACTTTCGCCCTGCGCATTCAGGAAGCCCTGCTGAATTCCGTAAGTAATGGCGGCCGCCGTCGGTTCGTTGATGATGTCCAGCAGTTCGATGCCGGCCAGTCGAGCGGCGTCCTGAGTGGCTTTGCGGCGAGGTTCGTTGAAGTAAGCCGGAACAGTGATCACCGCCTTCGAGAAGTCGCCGCCGACTCGACTCGCGTCATCTTTCAGCTTCCTGAGAATGATCGACTGAATGACCTCGGGCGGAATTGGCTCGCCGCGGATCAGCTTCGGACAGAACTCTTCACCCATGTCGCGTTTGGCAAATCGTGCAATCCGCTGCGGTTCGTGTTCCGCAGCGAGTACGGCTTCCTTGCCGACCACTGTCGCAGTCCTGTCGAAAAACACGACGCTGGGAGTTGTCAGATCGCCTTCGGCATTGCGGAGCGTTTCCGGCCGACCATGGTCGTCGACCCGGCTGACAACAGAGTACGTCGTCCCGAGGTCGATTCCGATCGCGGACGTCGTCTGGCCAGACGACGGTTCTGCTTCCCCAGGCCCTGCTTCTTTGGTGCCAACCTTCGCGCTGCTGCCCGTGGAGCGGACTGGCATTGCGACGGATTCGATCTGTCCAACATTGCTCCACTCGCTGAGTGCAGTCACGACTTCGTCTGCCGTGTGAAACCGGTCGTTCGGGTCGAGCCGCGCCATCTTTGTGACGACTGACTCGAGTGCCTCGGGAATCTCGGGACGCAGCTCACGAACGGGTCGCGGCTCTTGCGTCTGCAGCCACAGCATGCGCTGAGCCATTGTCCCGTCGCCAAACGGCAGGGCCCCGGTCAACAGGTGATACAGCGAGCTGCCCAGGCTGTAGATGTCGGTGCGTTCGTCGACGTTGTGCCCGTCGCGCGCCTGCTCGGGAGAGATGTAG
>Ga0209501_10005096_pt1 | contig 12272 bp, 11 predicted proteins | sample ArcticOcean_MG_C_4_FD_187434 | JGI IMG/M metagenome (GOLD analysis project Ga0209501, IMG submission 187434) | Marine microbial communities from western Arctic Ocean - ArcticOcean_MG_CB4_134 (SPAdes) (version 2) | ecosystem: Environmental > Aquatic > Marine > Oceanic | place: Arctic Ocean...
ACCGCAGTTAGAAATAAAAAAACACAGTAGTATATTGATGAGGAGTATTTTTTTCATAATCCATAAAATGAAGGTGGGAAATTAGAGTAATTTTGACAGAGATTAATATGAAAAAGGGGAAACTTTTTTGGTCATGGATGACTGTGGTAGATTTATGTTATGATTAATCGGATAACAAAAGCATTACTATTCCTGATCGTTGCTATTGCCCTGGCGTTTTCAGGCCAAACGACCTGTGGCTATTGTAATAAAAAGGTAGATGGGCAATATATCGTTTTTGAAACAAAGACCTACCATCAATCCTGTTATCAAACGCATGTTCAGGTGCGCTGTGATCACTGTAGTAAAAAGATTGACGGACAGTACAGTATTTATAATGACAAGAACTACCATGCTGGCTGCTATAAGAAATATGTACAAATAAGGTGCGACCATTGCGGGAATACCATTTCAGATGCTTACAATATTGATAATGATAAGAAATATCATAAGGCCTGTTATGTTAATAATATTTTAGAAAAATGTGACGCTTGTTTGAACCCCATAGAAGGAAAGTACAATAAGGATTATTGGGGAAATATTTATCATCAAAAGCACAATAATGAGTTTCCCAGCTGTGATAATTGCAACCGCTTAATATGTGCAAGAATCACACAGGGCGGTTACACATTAGATAAAAAAAGAAATATTTGCAGCCTATGCTATCCAAAAGTTATAGTTAAACAGAACCAGATAAATGACATAGATAAGGAAGTTAAAGGTATCTTAAGTGGTATCGGGATAAATAACATCCCATCAAACATTCCCATCTCATTAGTAAACAGCATGGCTGAATTAGATCATATTTCAACTATAAGGTTGGGCAACGTTCGGGGCTATACCCATTATAATGTAAACACACTGGCTGGAAGGAAAATAAAAGAAGAATTTCATATCTATGTATTATCCAATCTTCATGAGCTTGCTTTCAAAGCTGTCCTTGCCCATGAATATCTCCACGTTTACTTATTTCAGAATGATTACGACCTGGAATCAGATCTTCGAGAAGGGTTTTGCAATCTTGGCTCCCAGTTAATGTTAAAGAAAGACAATTCAGTCTTATCAAATTATCTCCTGGACTCAATGTACGAGAGTGATGACCCTGACTATGGGAAGGGTTTTATTAAAATGAATTCAATGCTTGAGATAAAAGGCTGGAATACACTATTGAACGATCTGGTAAAGCTATAGATATAAGAAATTATAGATCGTAAGAATAAAAAAGGGATTGATAAAAGGAAGTAGATGGGTTTTTTGTTTGCGAAAGGATGGGTAAATTTGATTATGGGTATACACATTAAGGCTCCGAAAATTCCCATTATAGCGATCATTCTTACAAGTGTCAAGATTTCTCATGCGAATGGTTATGAACTAATTAGTAAGCTAATATAATTATAATTTAACAATTTGCAATATTTGTATTTACTTATTAAAATGTATTTGTAAATAAATGGAGTTGGCTATGACAACATTAAATGGTTACATAATATTAATTGTGTGTTTCATTGGTCTTTTATTCGCAAAAGAGTTAAATGATGATGCGATTCAGCAAAGAAACCAGGATAGATATGAACAAAAGCAAAAGCAACTTGCAAAATTAAATGAAAAAGCAAGACTTGAAGCAATAGAACTTGCTAAGTGTAAAGTACGTGTCCCACATGATGGCGATCCTAGTACTAATACAGCGCAAGTTAAATTAACTGCTCTTGCATCAGATGATGATGATAAGGCAAGTAGTATAAAATTTGTTTGGACACAAACTTCTGGGAAAACGGTAAATCTTAAACCTAATAATAGATCTTCAAAAGTAAACTTTACTGCTACCCCTGGAGAATATAATTTTCAGGTCAAGGCATCTGATAAGTATGATAATTCCACTGAAACCATTACAGTAAAAATCTTGCCTGAAAGAAATGAAGCACCTGAGTTAGAGCTACAATGTCCAATATAAAACCAAGAATAAAAAAGAAAACCCAGATGTAAAGAAAATACCAGCTGGGCTGCAACACAGGGTAATCAGAGAAGGAAATGGTAATACTCCAAAAAAGACAGATAAGATGAAGGTTCATTATGCAGGCAGACTTTGAACGGATCTGAGTTCGACAGTACAATAGAACGGAGAGAACCTTCCGAGTACGGACTGAATCAGGTCATCAAAGGTTAGACTGAAGGTCTGCAACTAATGAAAGTAGGCTCAAAATATGATTTTTTATTCACCCGAATATTGCCTATGGTTCACGTCTCAGACCTAAGATCCCTGCTAATAGCTTGTTGGTTTTTGAAGTTGACCTTTTAGATAGTATTTAATGAAATCAAACCCCAGATTAGTGGGCATTTCTGTTTGAGAGATGATGTATATATTTGGATTAATAATAAGATAGAAAGAATTATGACTAAACGACCTTATATATTATTACTATTGGCGTCACTTTTCAGCCAGGATTTTGATGGAGATATATCTTTCGGTGAGATTTCGTTTTTAATCAGAAATATTCATTTTGGAGGGAATTATAGCGATAGAAGCAAATATGCTGATTTAAATAGAGCCGATGGCTCTTTAGACATAGGCTTGATTAAATACGGATTTTCCAATATAGAAATTTCAGGTGACGTCAATGCCTATAATGAACGAGCCAAGGTCAAATACAAATTTTCCGGTCCTGAATTTGAAATGTCAAATCTAAAAATTAACCTTTCTTTTGAAGCACCGAATGTTTGGAATCTGTTGAAGAAAGAAATGGAGCATGAAAGGGGCAGAAAACCAAGATATGTATTTTCAGATATTTCATCATCTGTCGTTAAATATTATAAAACCTACAATGAATTTCCATCCGATATTGATGTTTTGTTTATTAAAGGTTTATTAACGCGTTCATCTGTAGATATAAAAGGTTGGGATTTTCAATACTTTCCTCCAGGTCAAATCCTGGCGATAAGCAATGAAACTATGTCTGGTGGGGCAGGGAAAAAGATCAAGTATATTTATAACCGTAATATTGTGGATGATTTTAAAAACGATAACTATAGTTACTATACATGGGAAACATCAGGGTACGGTCAACGTGATTCATCTCACGACCCAAGTCCGGTGACAAATACTGTGATGTTTTCTATTGGAAAGATAGATCAATACTTTGGCGCCAGCGGCTATTTTGATTTGAGCGAACATAATCAGTTAGTAGAGTTCAAACTTGACAAGGTTGGTTATTCGGTTTCTAGTGTTAATGCAAGTTTTATTGTGGACAGGGATTCTAAATCAACATTCAACATATCTGACTTTCGAACCGAGGCTAAAAATGTATTTCTTGAATTTGAATCCCGTAATCAAGTCCCAACGATTGAAAACGCTGCGTTTCAAATTTCATTGAAAAACCTTGAAGTCAATGTTCCGAGAGATGTGGAAGATGATCCTGAATTCAAGAAAATAGCGGACTATTTGAACATAAACAGTGGAAAATTCAGGATCCGGCAAATAGATCTAGATTTAACTTTTAATAAGGGAAAGAACTTGCATTTGAAAGGAATAATAGACACACAATTTGGTAAAGCCAATATTAATGGTTCCGTTAATGTCCTGCAGCAGGGGGATGATTCAGAGTTTACTATTGACCTATTCACTGTCGAAATAAATAATCTTTCTAGGCCAATTAATAATTATATTGAAATGTGGGAAAGGGAAACAGGCAATACACTGCCGCGCAAGGGTTCTGCAATAGTGCTGGAAATTTCGGGAGATTTAAATCGCCCTACAATCAAAGGATTAGATTTATAATTTGTTTAATATTCCTTTATCATTGCAGAAACAGTAGAATATGCAGTAATCAAAAACATTATAGTTGGTTTTGTCGGATTTTTTACAAGACATGTAAATAAAATATATTTTTTTGTTTTTCTATAATAGTAGTCCTATCCGTATCATCACTATTGATAACTGCATCTTTAGAAACTCTTTTAATATTTTTTGATGATTTTTCTTTAATGTTTTTAACGTCTATGGTTATAAACACTATTTACAGATTTGTATAGGTATTCTTTTAATAAATAAATATATTTCTCGAAGTCGAAGGGTAGATATTTTAATTGTCAATAATAATTTAAATTCAAAATAGAAAATTTGGTTTTTAAATTCTTTTGAAAAATTATTATTACCTGTTGTAAATATCTGAAAAGGTTATTGATTTAATAACATTTTCAATAGCAAATAAAAGGAGTACGAAAATGAAAAAGATAATTTTAATTGCTTCCAGCGCAATAATATTGTTCATCACCGGATGTGCAGGAAATAAGGCAGCTGGAAATAGTAAAGCAAGCCTTTTTTCAGAATCTGTTGCTGAAGTAATATCAAATGAACCGCCATGGTGGACTACACCGGATGAAAAAGAGGGTTATGTATATGGTAAAGGTTCAGGTGCTTCCAGAAGTAAAGATGGATCTAGAATGAAAGCAAAAAATGATGTAATAAATGATTTATCACAAAAATCAAAAGTAATAACAGAAGGTCGAACTAGTTTTTTTACCTCTGAAACTGGGACGGATGATGATAGCGAATTACTGGAGAAATTTGATAATGTTCAAAATACGGTTTGGGGTGGTGCTGTTAATGGTTGGGTTGAAATCAAATCTCAGACAGTTGTGGAAAATACCCAAGATCAGCAAGGTAAGAAAAAAACTATTTACAGAACATATATTTTAGGAGCCATTGATCAAGGAGCAGCTGATAAAAAGTTATTAGCTCAGATAAATAGAGATAAAGGTTTAAGAGCAGCCTTTGAAGCCAGCAAAGCTCAAGACAAACTTGAAGAAGAGTTAACAAAGTATAAAGATAGTTTTAAATATTAATTTAGAAGATGAGTAAATAAATGATGATAAATTTTTTATCATCATTTATTTATAGTTTGCCATTGATATTATAGACATACTCTTAAAGGACCCTTTGTTCATTGCGGTAGGTGCTGTTGCCGCTATAGTTATATCACTCTCTATTTTTAAAAAACTTTTCAAAGCTCTTCTTTATATCATTTTATTGGTCGTAGCTGTGGCAGTCTACGTCATAAATACCGGTCAAGATCCTAAAGCATTGATAGACACTGCCCAAACAACAGTAAAAGATTTAAAGAAGGATGTAAATAAAGTAAAAAAGGTAGTTGCTAACACAGTTGAAAATATCGATAATGCTGTACCCAAAGATGCCAAGCGTTCATTAAATAAAGTCAGTAAAACTCTAAATAAAACACTAAAAGAGAATAAAAAGATAGTTACCGGTACGGTGGAAAAGATTGATGATGCTAAGCCTAAAGATGTCAAGCGTTCATTAAACAAAGTCAGTAAAACTGTAAATAAAGTACTAAAAGAACAGAAGAAGGCAGTGATGAAGTTGGAAAAAGAATTAAAAAAGCATAGGAAGGAACTCGGGAATTGAATTCCTATTCACCATGGCATCAGGGAAAGGACATTTAGTTGGCGGCGTAGTTTTTCTCTGGATTTTTTTAACAGTGATGGCTAACTATTTCTTTGTGCCGGATGCCATAGAGATTGTGATTTATGCTGCCATTATTATTCTGTTCTCTCTTTGGCCTGATGTTGATATTAAAGGCCTGGGGCAGAAAGTATTTTATTCCATATTCTTTATTACTGATCTAATTCTTATTTTCTATTTCCAGCACTTTAAGGCAGCAGCATATTTTGGCCTGATTATTATACTACCGATCCTAGCCAAGCACCGGGGCTGGACCCATTATCGTATCACTGCCATCCTATTACCATTACCGCTGGTACTGGTGCCATTATTTGTGTTTGATGGGACTTTGACAGAAGGGCTTCCTTTTTATTTTGCTGCTGTAACCGGTTATTTTAGTCACCTGTTTTTTGATAAAATACTTCTCTAATCCATGCTCAATTTTCGTTTCATTTTATACTTATTTATTATAATCGGGTATAGCTACGCCCAACAATCTTTCGAAGAGTTCAAGCGTCAGCAGGAACAGGACTATAATCAGTTCAAAGCATCCGTAGCAAATGAGTATAATACCTTCAAAGCAGCAGAAGAAACTGCTTTTAGAAAGTTTAAGGAAGATGTTGAGAAACAATGGGAAGAATTTCAAGGCTCTACTAAAACAACCTACGTATCGTATGATGATGACCTCCAATCCCGGGCAGCTATTGATTTTGAAGATGGCGAAGTCACCATCGAAGTCATTATTGATCATGAACGTATTGAAAAAGATGGTCTGAATTATTATAAAGGGTCTGAATCGAACCGGATTCGATTTGGTTATGCTGGTCCATCCCTGATCGGTAATTATTTATGTATACTGAATACTTCATTTTTTGCTATACCACAGATAGCTGACCATGTTCAAAAAGAACTTGCTGGCAACAATACAAGACCCGTATTCCAGAAACTTGCAGACTCAATGCTGATGAAGAAACTTGTTCATCTTCTTTCTGAGAAGGATGATGATGGGAATGCAATTCTTGAAAATCAAATAAAAAATATAAAAGGAGATGTTGTTAAGCCTGGTTTAAACGATGCGGAGTTTGCTCAGGAAAAAGTCAGCCATGTGTTGAAAGATGCAAAGAATTATGTTGGAAAAGACGGCAAGAAAAGAACATCTTTTTCACTCAAATTAAAATTGCGTCCTGACCATAAAGATGTACGCATTAATAAGTACCATAAAGAAATATCAAAACAGTCAAAGCGATTCAAAATTAATCCTGCCATTGCCATGGCGATCACTGAAACTGAATCGTCTTTCAATCCCAAAGCCACATCCCCTATTCCCGCCTATGGTTTAATGCAGCTGGTACCAGTATCTGGTGCACGAGATGCTTATTCCTATGTATATGGAGAAGATAAATTTGTGGGCAAACGTTATTTATATAAACCCAATAATAATATTGAGCTGGGGTGCGCCTACTTGGGTAAGATTCGTCATCAATACTTTAAGAATATCAAGGATGATGAAAAAGCACTTATGTGTACAGTTGCAGCCTACAATACAGGTGTTGGAAATGTTTCAAAAGCACTCACCAATACCACAAAAATTTCACCAGCAGTAAAAAAAGTAAATAAAATGTCCAGTAAGGAATTGTACAAAACGCTACTACGAGATCTGGAATATGAAGAAACTAGAAATTATTTAAAAAAGGTTTGGGAACGTAAGGGAAAGTATAAGGCATAACTGAAAAGGATACTATTAATCATCTGCAGTTTTAAGAAATGCAAGAGCTGAATTCCCAGGAAAGGATACATAACTCATGAAGAAAATTATTGTACTTATTTCAATATTGTTCACAATTTTGAACGCTCAGATATTTGATCGAGGGCCAACAATCCAGCATAAAATATCATTTGGGCTGTATTCACCACCTGAAATAGAAACTGGCTTAAATATTGGCTATGGTTACTACCGCTACATTGATGATATGGTATCTGCTGGGGTCGGTCTTGATGCATTCTGGACCAATTATAAAAAAGTATCATCAGTTGGTATAGCGGATACAACAGGATTGGGACAAACAATCACTACCCAAACAGTGGAAGTAGATATGACATCTTATTTGCTTCCTCTAATGGGAACAGTAAGAGTGATGCTCCCAATTGAGTTAGGATCATTTAGTCCATACACTAATGTTTCACTTGGATGGAATATTCTATTTAATAATGAAACAAATTATGTCACTGGAGAGCAAACATTTAGGTTTTTTAATGGTTTTGGATGGAGTCTGGGTGCAGGTGCTAGTCTAGGTTTAGGTGAGAAATCCAGCCTCGGTGTAGAGACCTATTATAGATCAGCAAAAATGAAAGCAAATGTTGATGAAACAGAATTGGGGCTTCCAATCTACGATGAATTAGATATGACGGGTTTTGGAGTACAAGTAGGATTGTTCATGAATATTTAAACTATTAATAGGTATTTTATCATTATGCCATTTATTATTGGAAAAACAAAAGACGACCAACCGGTTGAACTCAGCATAAAATCAATGCAACGGCATTTTGCATGTTTTGGATCATCTGGATCTGGAAAGACAGTTGCGTGCAAGGTTTTGGTAGAAGAATTTGGTCGGAATAGAATACCTGTTATCGCTTTTGACCCTCAGGGTGACATTGCAAGTCTTGCTGCTAATGCAGATTATGACTCATTGGTCGAGCATGGAATCGATAGAGAGCTCTACAACTCATTCACAGATCAAACTGAAGTATTGATATGGACCCCTGGTAGCAGTAAAGGGTTACCCCTATGCATCAACCCGCTCCAGTTTGAAGGTATAGAAAAATTTAACAAAGAAGATCAGCTCCGGTTCCTTTCAGCAACAGCAAAAAACATAGCCGGTTTATTAGGCTATGATCTTGATACGGACGATGGTAAATCCGTTGATTCTGTTTTAACAGAAATATTTAGTTATTGTATTGACAACAATATACGCCTTGAAAAATTTAAAAATTTAATATCAATCCTAAAAAATATACCCGGTGATGTCCATGATAATATCGAACTGATATGCACGCCAAAGCTGATAAAAGATCTGCAGCGAAAGGTCAGTCTCTTAACGATCGGATCAAGACGATTGATATTCGAGACGGGAACACCTGCTAATATTGATACACTCTTAGGCATAGACTCTGATAACGGTAAAACAAGAATCTCTGTGATCTATCTCAACACCCTTTCAACACAGGAAGAGAAAGAATTCTTCGTGTCCAGTATCACGCAGCTGATGTATCAGTGGATGCTGTTACATCCACTTCAGGGTGGCCAGGAAGGATTGCAGTGCCTCTATTACCTTGATGAAATTGCACCCTACATTCCGCCTGTTAAAAAACCAGCCTGTAAAGAAAGCCTTATGACACTATTCAAACAAGCGAGGAAATATGGGATCGGTTGTTTGATAGCCACTCAAAACCCTGGGGATATAGACTACAAGGCTATTGCCCAGTTCTCAACAACCAATCTTGGCAGTCTGACCCAGAAACAGGATCTTAAAAAAGTTCAGCCCCGGTTGGAATCTTCCATCACGGAAGATAGTGACAAGATTATGTCAAAGCTACCAGGGCTTGCTCCTGGACATTTTTTACTTATTTCACCGGATTACAATAACAAGGTACTGGAAATCACTACACGCAGGCTAATCACGCAACATATCACTTTGAGTGAAGATAAGCTGAAAAATTATATTGATCCTGATTTGCAGGCGGGATTTCAGAAAGTGACTATAGACAAACCGGATGCTTCTGCTGAACCAACAGCCATTAAAGAAAAACAGGAAACCCCAGCTGATACAGATTCCCAAAAACCAGTGAACTCGGTGAGTAATAAAAAAAATAAAGAAATGGTTTTTTATATGAAGAATCAGATTTTTGAGCGTGAGATCCAGGATCGTGTTAAGCCTTTTCTTGATGGTACCCTTTTTAAGAGTGAATTGCTTGAAAAAGCTGTTTTTAACTACCTGCCCTTGATCAGGGTTGAGCTCACTTTCTTCTCAAAAAAAGGTCTGTTTCGAAAAAAGACAAAAGAAATAAAGGAGAAACTCTATCTAAACTATAACGATTATACACTTTTTTTTCTTAAGGATGACGTTTTTCAATATAGCTCCGTTGTGGATGAAGATCCCCACAAGATCGTTGACCTGGATAATATTGGCGAAATTGAATCCCTTGAAAAAGACAAGATTGACTATGACTTCAGGCGGTTGGGTGGTAAATCTATCAATAACAAAAAGATAAAGGCCCTAATGGAGAGAAAATATGACGTTGCTGTACACTCTACCAACTTGATTCTGTTTCCTATTTGGGAGTGTCAGATCAAAGGTAAAAAAAGCAAAATTAAAAGGCCACTATTACTGGATGGCATACAGGGGAAGGAAATTAAAAAATGATCAACTTATTTTTCCGATCCATTTTTATAGTTTTATCCAGTGTTGTAATTCTCTTTGCCCAGGATTTACCAGACTGGGTGGAAGAAACGCCCATCGATAGTAATTATTACTACGCCCGGGAAAATGTAGGGGTCAGGGACCTGTCTGAAGAAGAGTACAAGGATAAAGCCAATGCCCAGGCCTTTAAAACCATCTCCATGCAGATCCGTATCACTGTTTCAAGTCTGGCTCAGTCCAGTTTTACAGAAACTATGACTGAGTCAGATATAACCTTCAAGGATGAGTTCGAGCAAAAATCAAGTACATCCACCATAGCGGATATACAGGGCGCGGAAATGGTGGGAGATCATACAACATCCACGACCTATTGGGTATTATGGCGGCTGAAGAAATCTGTCCACGCTGAAAACATGAAGAAATTTGTCGATGCCGCTAAAAATCAGTACGAAGGATTTATTAATACGCCTTCGGATGACCCGGTCGGGCAGCTCCAATTTTTGATCCCTGCCTATGAGGCTGTTATAAAAGTTGCCGGGGTCCCAGTGGTTTTTGACGGTAAAAATCTTAAGGTAGAAATTCCAAATCAAATTTCTGCTATATTAAACTCTCTACGCTTAATGTCTGATGGAGAAACTGAACTTACAGGTCAGACTGGATATCCACTTGGAAGACCTTTAAAAGTCAAAGTAAAAGCAGGGAAAAATATGAATGTTGCTGACATTCCAATCATCTTTTTAGTAGAAAGTGGTGAACTGGCATTTTCCCAGGATATGGTACTCACATCATCATCGGGACGGACCAGCACAAAGGTAACCAATATACTTTCCCGAAGATCAGTACAACAAGTACGGGCAATGATTGACCTGAAAGAATGGCGTGAAGATCGTCTATCTGAATTGGTTTCTTTCGAAAAACGGCTTTATGAAATCAGTAGAGCAAATTCTGTTTTATTTACTCTGGATATAAAACAGGTTACACAAGAGAAGATTGCCATAATTACCGTAGGTAATAATCAATCCGTTTTTAATGAAGAGACCCTCAAAAGGATAAATAGTGTTTTTCGATCAGAATTTGCAGACGTAACTGATTTCCAACTAGCAGATGAGATGCTAACGGAACCAATCATTAAAGCCTACAAACGTGATGCTGCACTATGTAGTAATGAAGAGTGCCAGATCCAGATAGGTAAGAAATTAGGAGTTGAACGGTTGTGCTTTGTATCCGTGGAATATTATCCAAAGGTGACTACTGTTACTATTTTTCTCAGAAATATTGCAGAAAATGAATTAGAGCTGCAATACGGGTATGATTTTCCTCATAAAGAATGGAAAGAAAAGCCGCCTGAAAAATCGACAGCATACAAGCGTGCTTTATCTAAGGCAGAAAATGCTGAAGAGAAATATACGAATGAAGATATGAAAGTTGAAGATTACAATAAAATCATGAATGACACAGAGCCAGTCATTAATAAATATGATGAAGAAATGGATAAATACAACAGCAGGTTTGAACCACACAAAGATGAAATGACAGATGATATCATGGTAGGTATCCCAGATATGGTGGAAGATTATTGGATACGTACTAATCCAGGCAGGCTTACTCTTAATTGCAGCTTCCGAGGTGTAAAAGGTGAATTCAACTATCTTGGAACGAACAAATGGTTTGAGAAAACATTTGAAAAGCGCTTACCCGTGAGAGACGAAAGATTTCTTGAAGGGTCCTACGAATTGGATATTAATAAGCTGGGCTATGAAAAATATCATATGCGGTTTGATGTGGCCATGGGAGAGTTCCCACAGTATGATGTTAACTTAAAACCCAAACGGCCCGGTAAGGCATTCTTTAGATCATTCCTGATCCCAGGCAGAGGCCAGATCTATTCTTCTGATGCAGATAATCGAGGGAGGCTCGTGATGGGGATGACCTATTTTGTTTCTACCATGGCTTGTGCTGGGGCCAGCGGGTATTTATGGAATGATTTTTCCAAGGCAAAAGATACTTATGAAGTCGCCAAATTGGACTATCAGAACGCTGTTGATATCAATGATGTTTCTTCTACTCAGAGCATTATGTCTGCCAAGCACATCATTATGAGTGACAAGCGGAGTACCGCAGTACTGGTAACAGGTTTGACGGTAGGACTCTGGGTCTTTAATGCCATTGATGCTGCTCTGTTTTTTCCTGCAGAGTACAAGGGCAGGCGTCTCAGTATGAATGTTTCACCGCAGTTTCTGGCAGGTGAGCCAGGCGCCAAAACAAAACTGAGCTGGAATTTTTAGTATGAAATTCCTGTCATCAATTCTTTTCATTATTTTATTCTGCATCAGTTGTTCTGAGCCTGAACTGGTCCT
>Ga0209501_10005097_pt1 | contig 12271 bp, 15 predicted proteins | sample ArcticOcean_MG_C_4_FD_187434 | JGI IMG/M metagenome (GOLD analysis project Ga0209501, IMG submission 187434) | Marine microbial communities from western Arctic Ocean - ArcticOcean_MG_CB4_134 (SPAdes) (version 2) | ecosystem: Environmental > Aquatic > Marine > Oceanic | place: Arctic Ocean...
GGGAGCGGCGTGATTCGAACACGCGATCTCTGCGTCCCAAACGCAGAATCATACCAAGCTAGACCACGCTCCCAGCGAACAAAATCAAAAGCCCAATTTAAGACAATAGATTTTAAATGAGTTAATCAGAGATAGCGCATGGGATTTGAGGAGTATATTAAAGCAGGGAAAATAGCAGGCGAAGTTAGAGAAAATGTTAGAAAAACTGACTGGGTAGGAAAAACTGTGTATGAGATTTGTGAATATGTTGAAAATGAAATTAAGAAACGTGGTGCCAAATGTGCGTTTCCAGTAAATACAAGTATCAACGAAGTTGCAGCCCATTATACAGCAGAGCCAAATGATCAGATTGAAATTACAGACGATGATCTTGTAAAAATTGATCTTGGTGCACAAATTAATGGATATATTGCAGACACTGCGGTAACAGTATGTTATAATCCAGAATTTGATTCATTAGTACATGGTGCGGAATCTGCACTAAATAATGCAATGTCAATGATGAAAGTTGGAGTCAAATCAAGTGATGTTGGAAGAACAATTGAAAAAACAATCAAAAACTTGGGATTATTACCTATAGCAAATCTTAGTGGACACTCTTTAGAACAATATACTATTCATGCTGGAAAATCAGTTCCAAACATTTGGTCAATTGGTTCATTTACATTTAAAGAAGAACAAGCATTTGCATGTGAGCCTTTTGTAACAACAGGAGATGGGTTAGGATTTGTCCATGAAGGAAAAGTGGCAAATATCTTTGCCTTAGCATCAAGAAAGAAAACCAAGGATAAAGAGTCGGATGAAATGCTAGACCACATATGGAATAATTTCAATTTATTGCCATTTGCACTAAGATGGTTACTTGATAAATGGGAAGAGAAAGAAGCTAGGCGTATTCTAGAAGTTTTAATCAAGAAAAAGGCAGTTCATGCATACCCAGTATTAGTCGAGGGCAATGGTCAAAGAGTAGCACAAGCAGAACATACATTCATTCCAAATGAGAATGGAGCAACTATCACTACTAATCCATAGTTACGCCAAAAATTTTTGTAATCATCATTTTTCCATCACAATCAGAACAATTTTCAGAAGAAGAAAATACAAAATCCCCATCAAAGAATTTTCGTTTCTTTAAAAGTTTACATGAATTACATTCCAAAGAGGTATAACATATAGTAAGTTTATTTTTTGATTTACTCATTGTGATACACCTATAGTGTTTCCTACACCAATTACCAGAATTGTTTGACCAGAGGTAGTATTTTCCCTAATCATTTTATAAAGTTCTTCTTTCACATCATTTGCTTTATCTGCAATATCTTTAGTCATCAAAGTAATTGCTTCATAAAGTGATTGTTTTACAACTAGAGCTAAAATTGGAATTCCATTTTTAGTTGAAATTTCCTCAATTTTGAATCTCTCAGTTCCAATACCTCCAATTGCTGCGCCAAAGCCTTTAGCAATTGACGCAGAATCCTCACCTTCAAGTTTTAATGATGCATCAATCATGATAACAAGATTGGGTTTTTTGTGTGAGATAATTTTTTCAAATCCATCACCAGGACGCCCGACAGTTGCATTTGGACCTTCAGCTTTTAATAAAAATAATTCTCTATCCTCAAAAGTAGTTTTTGACCACACTGTTTCAAATGCAGCAGATTCTTTTGTAATGTTTAACATCATTTGTCCGACGATCATTGGCCCAATGCTATCACCAATAGGTTGTCCATTTTTTATAGCAGGAATTGCATCTTTAAGTGCAACCGCCTCTTCCATTATGAAAGGAATCATCATTTGTAATGGCAAAATTAATGGGAAATTTTTTTGTTTTTTTGCAGTAAGATAAAAATGACGAGTGTGTTTATGGAATAATTGCAAAGTAGTAACTATTTCTAATAGATTTTGAAGTTTGGATAATTCTACAGAGGATAAATTAGAAAACATACTATTAATTTGTAAACGAATGAAATTTTCCCTAGAACGAACTAAATGATTAATTTTTGAGATTATTCCATTTGGATCCATATCTACAGGCATGATTGTGAAATAATCAAAGAAACTATCTAATTTTGTGGAAGGATCAGTTTTCGCCGTTAGATTATTTTTTACATAATTTAGAAAATCTTTTTTTGTGGAAGCAGTGTATTCTTCTAATTTTCCAATGTCTTTTTTTATTTCGTTTGATGAAATTATCAACTGTATTCTCTGTCCATAAAAAACAAAAATTATGACAGGGAGTATCCAGACAATCATCATTAAGGTGTCAATATCTTCACCAACCCATGCAACAAATTCATCAAAATTAAAATCCAAAATTCCCAACAATCAATAACTTTGATTTTGTAATTTAATCATATCCATCCATTTAGGACATAAAATACATAATTTCACGAGTATTTTTATTAATGATATTTTTTACAATGTGATATGCCACAGACAAAACCTATTGTCAGTATTGAGAATGTTGTAGCGTCAGCCACTGTTGATCAAAAAATAGATCTTATTAAAATTACACAGAAATTTCCAGATGTCGAATACCATCCAGAACAATTTCCAGGATTAGTATTCAGATTAAAAAGTCCAAAGACAGCCACACTGATTTTTACTTCAGGAAAGATGGTATGCACAGGTGCAAAATCAGAACAAATGTCTAAAAATGCAGTTAAGATAGTTGTCGAAAAATTAAGAAAAGGAGGTATCAAAGTAAAAAAAAATGCTATAGTAACAATTCAAAATATTGTCGCATCAATTAATCTAGGTGGAAAAATTCATCTTGAACAAGCAGCAAGAAAATTGCCACGAAGTATGTATGAACCTGAACAGTTTCCAGGTTTAATTCACAGAATGCTTGACCCAAAAACAGTAATTCTTTTGTTTGCATCAGGAAAGCTTGTATGCACAGGTGCAAAAAAAGAAGAGGACGTGTATCGTTCAGTGAATAATTTACATGTAGTCTTAGAAGAAAAAGAGTTAATGGTTTACGATTAGAGAGTTATTTAATTTTTGTTCCGGCAGGAACATCGCCATCAACAGTCAACCAAAATGGCTTATCATCAATATCAGCAGCTAATAACATTGCATTTGATTCAACACCAGCCATTTTTTTAGATTCTAAATTTGCCACAACTATTACAGTTTTTCCAATCAGATCTTCAGGTTCATAAAATTGTGCACCCCCAATTATTACATCACGCTCTTCATCACCTAAAGAGATAGTACCTTTGATAATACGTGATTTTTCAGGAATTTTTTCGGCGGATGTAATTTTTGCTACACGTAGATCCAATTTAGAAAAATCATCATATGAAATATCATCCATAATATATGATATACAAACAGTTTAAAATTAATTTCTAAATTTTAAGACTTAACAATTTCAAAAAGTAGCAGTTACCATGAAACCAGAAGAAATGTTGCAAAAAATGTCTACTTCATGTAAAGTTCTAAATGATGTTTTAAGAGACCCAAAAAAATATGGAAAACTAAAAGAAGAATAACAAAAATTAGAGAAGAACGGAGAAATGCAAAAAATGAATTACTTGCATAATTTATGCAAAAAATTTCTTAAATAATTAGAAAATTTGATAAGCCTAATATTTTCGAGTAATTGGATGAAACTATGGCAGAAATTAAAACATCCGTAATAATTAATTCAACTCAAGAAAAAATTTGGGAGGTAATATCAGACATAGATAATGAGCCTAAATTTTGGAAAGGTACAAAAAAAGTTAGGAATATTTCAAGTGATGAAAATAAAATATCAAGAGAAATAACAATTGCATTTCGTGATCAAAAATGTTTACAAGAAGTAACAATTGTTCCAAAAAAGATGATTAAAGCAGTATTTACCAAAGGAGTCATAGTAGGAGAAAAAATTCTTACATTGAAAAACATGGAGGATTCATGTGAACTAGAAGCAATGTGGGATGTGAAACTTTCCGGAAAAATGGGTATGTTCACAGGAATAATAAAAAAACATATCAAAAGCGGAACCGAACAAGCACTACAAGAAATTAAAAAAGAAGTGGAAAATTAATGGTAGATATTTTCATCGATATTTTCAATTTTATTTTTACAGTGATACTTGTAGGAGTTTTTTTGGCATGGCTTTCATTATTACATTCAATGTATCAATCATTTACAAAAACACCATTTTTAGACATATTTGAAAATAAGAGTACAACAACACCAAAAGTATCAGTTATTTTACCTGCAAGAAATGAAGAAGGTTTTATTTCAAAATGTTTAGAAACACTAAGTTTACAAGATTACAAAGATTTTGAAATAATAGCAATTGACGATTCTTCAGAAGATAAAACAGGAGAAATTATTGAAAAATTTGCAAAGGAAAATTCAAAAATCATCCATGTAAGTGCAAGAGAAAAACCTGAAAAATGGATAGGAAAGAATTGGGCATGTATGGAAGGATTCAAAAAAGCAACAGGAACTATTATGTTATTTACAGATGCGGACACAAAATTTGAGAAAAATGTAATTACATTAGCAGTAGCACATTTACAATCAGAGAACCTTGATGCACTAACAGTGATTCCACGACTTCGTTGTATTGACAGAATTACAAAAATAACGTTACCAATGTTGTCTACATTCCTACATTCAAGATACTCCGCACTGAATGTAAATAATCCAAAAAAGAAAGTAGGATATTTTTTTGGTAGTTTTTTTGTAATTAAACGAAAAGTGTATGAGGCAATTGGTACTCATGAGAAAGTTAAACAGGAAATAATTGAAGATGGGGCATTAGGTAAAATAACTAAAGAGTCAGGATATGCATTAAAGATGGTCAGAGGTGAACATTTGATCGAAGCATTGTATTCAAGAAATTCAAAAGAAATGTGGAATGGGTTGAAACGACTAATAGTTCCATTATATCATCAAAGCTCTTCATCAGCAGTAGGAGTGTTTTTTGCAGTACTATTCATTTTGTTTATGCCAATTCCATTACTTGGGTATGCAGTAATCGCCTTTGAATCAAGCCTATCATTCACAACTTTGCTAATTTCCGCAATTATTTCGACAATAACAATTTTTTCAGCATCATTGATGGAAACCAAAATGGGATTAAACCTAAACATGGCAAATTCAATATGTGCACCTATTGGAAGTATTATCGTAGTACTTGGTTTTCTTTCAGGAATTTTGCATGCAAACAAATCTACTGCAGTATCATGGAGAGGTCGAAAATATTCAGTTAAAGAGTTTTCTCAAAATTATCTCAAAGTGTAATAGAATATAACAAAAATCAGTAAGGGTTATAGTTTAATCAAATACAATTTCATCATGACAAATAATGGGATTGTTGTTGGAGGAGTAATTGCAACTGCAGCTATAATATTTGCAGTTTTTGTATCATTCAATTCTATTACAGATAATGGAACCGGCGAATTAATTGTAACAAATGGTAATCATGTACAAACGGTTGGAGAAACAGTAGGAGTAGGAAAAAGTTATGACTATTCATTAATAGACATTTTTGAAAAATCTGAAGAGAGCGTAGTACAAGTAAATGTTCTGAGAGGAGAATCAGAAGGTGGAATGGGTTCAGGATTTGTTTATTCAGAAGACGGCTATGTCATCACTAATCACCACGTAGTAAAAGATGCACAAAAAGTAACAGTGACATTTCTAGATGGAGAAGCATATATCGGAGATGTAATAGGAAGAGACCAAGATTTAGACATTGCAGTTGTTAAGGTCAGTCCATCTAACACATATCTACAACCAATCAAGATTGGAGATTCATCAAAACTAAAGGTTGGTGAGAGAATTGTAGCTATTGGAAACCCATTTGGACTATCCGGTTCAATGACATCAGGAATTGTTAGTCAAATTGGAAGACTATTACCACAAGAATCTGGATATTCAATCCCAGATGTAATACAAACTGATGCAGCAATTAATCCGGGTAATTCAGGAGGGCCATTAATCAACATGAAAGGTGAAGTTGTAGGAATCAATACCGCCATACAATCGGCAACCGGAGAATTTTCAGGAATTGGTTTTGCAGTTCCATCAAATACAGTAAAGAAAGTGGTACCAGTACTCATCGAAAAGGGAGAGTTTAGACATCCATGGATGGGAATTTCTGGAACAGATGTTGACCCAGAGCTTGCCGAAGTAAGAGAGTTAAAAAGTTCAAAAGGCTTTTTGGTTGTTTCTGTCATTGAAGGAAGTCCTGCAGAACAAGCAGGATTGATAGGAGTCACAGAAACAAAAGAGATCAATGGAAGAGAATTTGCATTGGATGGAGATATAATTTTGTTAATTGATGGAAAGACAGTTAGGAAAATTTCAGACATATTAATTCATTTACAAAGAGAGAAATCGATAGGAGATGAAATGGTTCTTTCAGTAAATAGAAACGGAGAGATGTTAGAATTAACAATGGTTCTTGAGGAAAGACCTAGATAAATTTCTACAAAATTAAATAGATCATGCTCAATTTTGAAACATTGAGCAAGTTACAATTTGATTTTGAAATAATCCATAAAATTGATGAATTAAAAGAGATCACCAAAGATGAGATTTTAGAATTAGCTGAAAATGCACCTAAAGAAATGATATTTCATACAGCATCAAAAATTAGAGACAAACGGAGAGGTAGAAATGTGAGTTTTTCAAAGAAAGCATTTTTCAATATAATTAATCTGTGTAGGGATACATGCTCATATTGTACGTACAAAGCGGAACCTAATGACATAAAATTATCATTGATGAATAAACAGACAGTTAAAGAATTGGCAATATTGGCGAAAAAGTACAATTGTACCGAGGCATTATTTGTTACAGGAGAAAGACCCGAACAAAAATATTCTGAAGCAAAAAAATGGTTAAGAGATGAAGGGTTTTCATCAACAGCAGAATATTTGATTCATTGTTCAGAGATGGTATTGAATGAAGGAATTTTTCCGCATACAAATGCAGGAAATCTTACTAAAAATGAAATGAGAGAGCTAAAAAAAACTAATGTTAGTATGGGAATGATGCTTGAAAACTCCAGTCCAAGGTTGAGAGAAATAGGAATGCCACATCATGATGCACCAAGTAAGGATCCAATTGCAAGATTAAATATTCTAAAAAATTCCGGTGAATTGAAAATTCCAATGACCACAGGAATCCTAGTAGGAATTGGCGAAAATATGGAAGAATGTATTCAATCAATATTAGACATCAAAGAAATTCATGACAAGTATGGAAATATTCAAGAAATTATCTTACAAAATTTTCATCCAAAACCAAAAACGTCAATGTTTCAACATTCTACACCAGAAGAAGGTTATTTCAAAACGATAGTTGCATTATGCAGAATTATAATGCCAGATGCGAATATTCAGATTCCACCTAATCTATCACCAAAGAATTATCACGAATTTTTATCAGCGGGTATTAATGATTGGGGAGGGATTTCGCCTATCACATCAGATTATGTAAATCCAGAGTTTTCATGGCCAAATATTCAAAATGTTGAAAAGAAATGTAATGATTCTGGCTTTTTATTTAAAGCGAGATTTCCAGTATATCCAGAGTTTATTTCACTAGTAAATAATGACCTGAAACAAAGAATATCTTTAATTGCGGATGAGGAAAATTACGTAAAAGAGAGTTATTGGAAATGAATTTAGAGGATAAAGATGTAGAGGGGATTTTACAATATGCAGATCCAGTAATTGCAGCAATTCTCAATAAAGCAATTTCTGGAAAAGACATCACATCTAGAGAAGCACTAGTTCTATTCGATGCAGAAGGAATTGATTTTCAACTTGTCGGTAAAGTTGCAGATTATTTGCGAAGAAAGAAGGTAGGAGATACAGTAACTTATGTGGTTAACAGAAATATTAATTTCACAAATGTATGCATAAAACAATGTGGTTTTTGTGCATTTAGTAGAGATTTCAGAGAAGAAGAAGGTTATACACTCCCTATTGAAGAAATCACAAGAAGAGTAAAAGAAGCATACACATACGGAGCTACAGAAGTGTGTGTTCAAGCAGGACTTCCGCCAGATATGGATGCAGGATTGTATGAAAATATTTGTAGAAAAATTAAGACAGAAGTTCCAGATATACATATACATGGATTTTCGCCAGAAGAGATTCTTTATGGTGCAACCAGATCCAACATCTCAACAAAAGAATATCTAAGTAGATTAAAAGATGCAGGAGTAGATACAATTCCGGGAACTGCAGCAGAAATACTTAATCAAAAACTACGTGATAAAATTTCTCCAGGAAGAATTACAGTCAAAGATTGGACAGATGTTATAAAAACGGCACATAAGATGGGAATAAAATCTACATCAACTATGATGTTTGGTCATTTAGAAACAAATGAACACCGAGTAAATCATTTGGATACAATACGAGAAATCCAAAAAGAGACAGGAGGGTTTACAGAATTTGTTCCACTCAATTTTATTTATTCAGAAGCGCCAATGTACAAACACCAACTTCACGAAGGTATCAAAAAAGGTGCAAATTCAAATGATGCATTGTTAGTTCATGCGATTTCACGAATCATGTTGAATAACGTTATAGATAATATTCAGATGTCATGGGTAAAAGAGGGACCGAAATTTTCACAATTGCTTCTTAATTGGGGAGCAAATGATTTTGGAGGAACATTAGTCAATGAGAGCATATCAACTGCAGCAGGTGCAGAACATGGTCAGCTTCTCAGACCAAAAGAGATACGACATTTAATTAGAAGTATAGGAAGAATTCCTGCTGAAAGAGATACGACATACCAAAAAATTAAGAAATTTGAAGTAGAACCTACAGAGTCAAAAGGATTAGACGAAGTTAAGGATGCAAAGAAATTTGGTTCTTATTTTGAATTAATTAAAATAAAAAAGTATCAATACCAAAATCCTAGAGAAAATTAAAGTAGAAGACTCACCAAATATGCAACAAATGCTATTGCAAGACCAATTCCTACAAATCGTGGAATGAATTTTCTAAATCCAATGAACAAAACAAGACTGAATGCAATCATAATATAATAATTAGAGAATACATCAATTGAAACAGGTATTCCAATAATAGTTGAAGAAACTCCCAATATCAATAAAATATTGTATATGTTACTTCCAACAATATTTCCTACACCGATATCTGTTTGTTTTTTTGCTATGGCTATAACAGATGTAATTAATTCAGGAAGTGATGTACCAATCGCAACTATTACAACACCTATGATTAATTGAGATATTCCCAAGCTTTCAGCAATTGAAACAGCACCATTGACTGTGAAATGACCACCAATAAATAACAAAATTATTCCAATCACTATTAGAAAGAGTGATTGAGGAAAAGATTCTATTTTATATCGTGATAAGAATAATCCTCCTTCAACAGGTTCATTTTCAATAGTTAGATTTTCTTCAATTTTTTGTTTCTTTACAGTTTTGATGGTATAAAGTGTGAATGCAATTAATGCTGAAATTAGTATAATACCATCAATTTGTGAAATTTCACCATCATATGACATTCCAATAATTAATAATGAGACCCCAATCATTATCGGAATCCATTTACTAACAGTGATTTTGCTAATTGCAAGTGGAATGAATATTGCTGAAATTCCAATTACCATTCCAACATTAGCAATATTACTTCCAATGATGTTTCCCAATATCAGATCTGTATGAGAATTAAGTGCAGCAAGTATTGAGGCGGCTAATTCAGGAGTAGATGTGCCATATGCAACTACAGTCAAACCAATAATCATACTGCTAATTCGAAGCTTTTTCGCTAGTGCAACACCGCCAGAAACAATAGCATACCCACCAATACAAAGTATAACTAAACCTACAATAACGGTTCCAATGTCTATAACATCCACAACAAATATGCCAAGATATGTTGTTTAAATGACATACCTTACGGATAGTTCACAATTCTAACAAGGAAAATAGATTATTTTGATTTGTATGAGTTTAGTAAAACTGATCAAATAGCTTAAGAATGCATGAGCGAACCTTAATATGGTAAAGTACGGTACTATACTGTATGAGAGCAAGATTGACATATGTGCCATTAGAAGTAGCAGAACGCTTTGAAGGATTCATAATTCAACGAGACGAACAAGTTTTAGATGCAGTGAGAGCGAAAACAAAGGATTTCAGTACACTTTCGTTGCTGAAATTATTATATCAATTAAACTCAAACCCGATGACATTTTCAAATTTGTATTCAAAATCTAAAATCAGAATGAAGCGATCTTTTCTAAATTATTTGCATTTTTGTGTCGAGTACAAATTCATAGAAAAAGAAAGAGTTGGATCAAACGTGATCTATTCCATCACAGATAAAGGAAGAGTTATGTTAGATTTGTTTACAATTAATCAGAAAAACTAGATCAGAATATTCGTGATGCATATAGTAAAACAAACAGTATAGAACCAGTTCCAAAAATAATTATTCGAATCATGCCACGAGACATATTTCCTCATGAAGCGAACAAGTAATTAAACAAAACATAATCAGTAAAATATTGCAGTCAAACATACCTGAAGCAGAGATCTATGAAATTGGAAAAAATAAATTAAAGAATCCTACAATTTTTGTTGGATTTGTTGGGGCAGGATTGGTTGGAACTATAGCAATAGATCATATGATAAATGAATTAAATATGAAAGAGATTGGATTTTTGCGTTCAAAGCACTTACCCCCATCAGCAGTATTCATGCAAGGCAGACTAAGACATCCATTTAGAATTTATTCTAATAACAATGGAAATATTTGTGCAATAATTTGTGAGATAATAATCAGTAAAGATGGAATTTACAATATTGCAATGGCAATTCTAGATTGGGCAGAGAAAAAAGGCTCAAATGAAATAATAGTGTTAGATGGAGTTGCAGATAAAAAACACGATGGGAAAGCATTCTTTGCAGCAGAAGTGGACTTGTGTAGAGTAATGGAAGAAAATGATATCAAAATGATTCCTCAAGGCTTCATTACAGGAATTTCTGGAGGAATACTAAATGAGTGTCTAATTAGGAAGATTCGAGGAATTACATTACTTGTAAAAGCAAATCAAGCAACTCCAGATCCGATGGCTGCAGCGACAATTATTGAGGCCGTAAATAGAGTATATGAAATTGAAATTAATACCAAAAATTTAAAGAAACAAAAAAAACAGATGAGAGTGGATTTAAAAGAATTATCAGATAAATATTCCGAACATAAAAAAATTGATTCAAATATGTACATGTAGGTGAATGAACATGGTAATAACTTACAAAAAAGCAGGAGTTGATATTTCAGAAATAAAAAAGAGTCAGCAAGCAATTGGGAAATTAATAGAATCAACACATAATCTACAGAAAATGGCCAAGATGACACACGGGTTTGGTCATTATGCAGGGATTGTAGAAATTCCTGGAGGAAAATTATTAGCAACACATACTGACGGAGTAGGTACAAAAGTGATTATTTCAAACATGTTAAAAAAATATGATACAATTGGGATAGATTGCATTGCAATGAATGTTAATGATATAATTTGCATAGGTGCAACACCAATTTCATTTGTAGATTATATAGCTGCAAATAAAAATGATCAGAAAATCTTCAAACAGATTGTATCAGGATTAGTCAAAGGTGCAAAAAAATCGTCAGTGCCAATAGTAGGAGGAGAGACTGCAATCATGCCAGATTTAATTTCAGGTAAAGGTTTTGGTTTTGATCTTGCAGGAATGGTTGTAGGGATGCTTTCAAAAAAAGAGATGGTCTTAGGAGATAAAATAAAAACAAATGATGTGATTATTGGAATACAAAGTTCAGGATTACATTCAAACGGATACTCATTAGCACGGAAAGCACTTTTGACAAAATATTCAGTCAAAGACAACATTAAAGGAGTTGGAAATTTAGGTAATGCACTTTTACGTCCAACTGAAATTTACGTTAAACCAGTATTAGAGGCATTAAAGAAATGTAAGATTAATGGATTGGCACACGTCACAGGAGGCTCATTTACAAAATTATTGAGATTGAAACAGATCGGATATCATTTAGACAGTATGCCAAAGACTCCAGCATTAATGCAATTAATCGAGGATGCAGGAGTAAAAAATGAAGAAATGTACAAAATATTCAACATGGGAATAGGGTTTTGTATTATTTCGCCAGAAAATCAAGTCAAAAATATTCATAAAATTTTCAACAAACATAAGATGAAATCTTATGAAATTGGCAGAATTAGTAAAAACAAGGGCGTTTTTATTAATAAATTGAAAATTGCATAG
>Ga0209501_10005100_pt1 | contig 12266 bp, 11 predicted proteins | sample ArcticOcean_MG_C_4_FD_187434 | JGI IMG/M metagenome (GOLD analysis project Ga0209501, IMG submission 187434) | Marine microbial communities from western Arctic Ocean - ArcticOcean_MG_CB4_134 (SPAdes) (version 2) | ecosystem: Environmental > Aquatic > Marine > Oceanic | place: Arctic Ocean...
AAATCAATTTTTTATAATTCCATTAGGATTATTTATTTTAGCATTACCTTTTGTTAGAAAAGATCATAAATTTTTACTATGGAGTATTCCATTATTTGTAGGAATTTTTATTTTAACTTCAAGCGGATTTGAAAGACCTGGACTGGCTTTTGCATATTCTTTAGGTGGACTTTCGTTATTAATTCCAACTATATTTTTAGTCAGTAGTCTATTTATTCAAAAAATAAGTAAAGATAAAAACAAAATAAGAAATAGTTTATTTTTATTAATTTCTATTATTATAATTGGATCATCTGTAATAATAATAGAAAATACAGATGAAGATAAAACAATAATTCTAGATTTACCTTCTTTTAGATATCTAAATGCACTTAATCCCTTTTTAACAACTTCAGATCCTTTAATGGATTCAGTTTCAGAACATGCTACTCCTAATATCAATCAATCTTTTCTCCTTCATTCTGTTTTCTTGATTTTTTCTGGACTTGGTGCTTGGATTATTTTGTCTAAAAAATCATTTCATTCTAAAATTATTATAAAAAATGATATGAAAATATTTGTCCTTATTATTGGAATAACAGGAGTGTATGTTAGTTCTGTATTTATAAGATTAGAGATATTTGCAGGATTGTCATTAATTATTTTAACTTCTATTGCATTATCAATTTTAAGTAAAGGAATTTTTACTATTAATTCATCTAAAATAAGATCTTATTTATTAAAAATTTCATATGTGTTACTAATTTTTACATTATTTACAATACCTCTTATTTTCCCTGATGATAATTGGATTAGTATCCTGGATATACCTCCATCAATACTTACTGGGGGGACAAATATTCCTGCTAGTAATGATTGGTTAGATGCTCTTGAATGGATAAAACTCAATACTCCTGAAAATTCAGTTATTGCATCATGGTGGGATTATGGATATTGGATTCAAACTATGTCTGAAAGAGCATCAATAGCTGATAATTCTACAATTTATACAAGTAAGATTGAATATCTTGCTAACATGTTTCTTAATACTCCTGATAATAGTTGGAATATGCTTCAAAAAATGAATGTTGATTATGTTGTTGTGTTTATTGCTGGTGAAAGACTTGATGGATATTATGAAAATGAACAAGTATATTATTTACGTCATGGTGGTGATGAATCTAAAATACCATGGTTTATTCGTATAGCTGAATTACCTCTACAAAAATATTTAGAATCTGATGGTTCAACTGGTTCTGATTATTTTTGGAATGAAACATTGTTAGGTAAAATGATTCCATTTAGTATAGTGACATATTATAACGATAATCTTAATCGTGAATCTCAAATTTATCAACCAGGATATATTCCACTTAGTGTTAAAGAAATTAAATATACTGATTCTAAAAATGATCCTTTATGGTTAGTTTATGCATCTCCAAGTTTCTATGAAGAAAAAAGTGGATCTATGGCTGGTGTATTTGTTTATGAAATTAATAAAAATTATGTATCCAATTTTCCTTAGACCAGTTGCAGTATATCAAACATTTCCTTGATATCCACTTGGTTGAATTGTTGATGAATTCAGTTTTAGGTATACAGAACCAAATATTCTATGATGCTTTAGAAATAACAATTTAATAGAATTTTTTAATCCAAGACCTTAAAACCTATATAATTATTTTCATTTTATGAAAATTCTATTCATTTCACCTACTCAATCAGGAATTGGTGGAACAGCTAAACATGTACAAGGACTTGCAAATTATTTAGAATCAAAAAATCATTCTGTGAAAATAATTTCATCAGAAAATACATTTACGATTCCTATAAAAAAATTAAAAAATCCAAGTTTTATGTTATCTGCATTACTTAAAACAAAATTTGGGAAAAATTATGATATAATTCATGCTCATCATCCAACAGCTGCCCTTGCATTTAAGGGCAGTTCAGCCAAAAAAGTTGTAACATTTCATGGAGTTTTTAGTAATCAAATTGGAATATTGCATGGAAAAACTGCACAAAATTTATCAAACAAATATGAACAAAATGCCTTAAAGTGGGCAGATGCAATTACAACTGGATCAAAGGATGCTTTTGATTATTATTCCAGTCAAGGATATCATCCATACTACATTCCAAATGCAATTGAGATTGATTTGTTACCTATAGATATTAATCAAAAATATGAAAAACAAATTATTTTTGTAGGGCGTTTATCAAAAGAAAAAGGAATTGAATCTTTAATTCGTTTATCTGAAATTCTACCAAAAAATATCCATCTAGTAATTATTGGTTCTGGTCCTTTAGAAAATGAAATAAAACAAACTGCAAAAGATCATTCTAACATAGACTTTTTAGGATATTTACCAAAAAATAAAGTTATACCCCTAATTCGTGGTTCTTTTGCTTTAATTCAACCCTCTCTTGCTGAAGGAATTAGTACTACCATGTTAGAAGCTATGGCTTGCAGAATTCCAATCATTGCATCTAATGTTGGTGGTAATAAGGAATTGATTATTAATAATGAAAATGGATTTCTTGTTAATCCTGAATCTATTAATGAAATAAATAAAAAAATTATTGAGCTTTCTGAAAATAAAATTTTAGTTAAAAATTTTGGTCAAAAATCATCTGAATTAGTTAAAAATTTTGAATGGTCAAATATAGGAAAAAAATATTTAGAATTATATAAATCGCTTCTTATTTAGTATTTTTAAAAATAATTTTTTCTATGCCTTCTACTAAAGTGTATTTTGGATTCCATTTTATTTCTTTTTTTATTTTAGTAATGTCTGCTTGAATTTTAGGTATATTATTTTTTTTAGAGATTTTATATTTTCTTTTTATTTTTATTTTATTTTCCTTTTCAAATAATTGAACTATGTTTTCAAATGAATAAGATTTTCCTGAACCAATATTAAAAATTTCAAATTTACATTTATAATCAATTAATTTTATTATTACATCAATTAAATCATCTATAAATAAATAATCTCTTTTATTATTTTTATTTATTATTGTAATAGAACTATTATTTTTAATCGATTTAATTATATTTGAAATAAGAGAATTATCTTTTTGTAAATTTCCAAATATATTAAATGGTCTTAATATTATTATTTCTATTTTATATTTTTTTGCATATATTTTACATATTTCTTCAGATAAAACTTTACTTTTTGCATAAGTATTATGAGGTTTTACTTCATATTTTTCATTTATTGGATTTTTTTTGGGATTACCGTATACATAACTACTTACAAAAATTATTTTTTTTACTTTTTTCTTAACACAATATTCTAAAATATTTAATGTTCCTAAAAAATTATGCTCAAAAAATACATTTTTTGAATAATTTTCTTTACCTGGGATTTTTCCTGCTAAATGTATTACAATATCTACTTTTTTAATTTTTAATACTTCTTCTCTAATTCGTAAATCTATATTTTTTCCATTTTGATCTACTGCCATATTGTAATTAGGGATCTTTTTAATCAAATGCTTTCCAATAAAACCTGTTGCACCTGTAATCAAAATTGAATTTTTCATTCATTTTATGAATATTTAACTTGAATTTAATCTAAAGTTTTTGAATTATATACGATTACAATTTAGTATAGAAAATAATTTATTGGAACTTATATTCAAATAAAATATGGTTTCTCTTTTAAAAGGAAAAAATATTCTTGTAACAGGCGGTTCAGGTTCTATTGGGAAGGAATTAGTTAAAAAATCACTTTTTGAAGGTGCTTCATTAGTTAGAATATTTAGTAATGATGAAAATGCTCTTTATGAAACTGAATTAGAGTTTTCTGGAAAAAATATTGAGTACATAATAGGAGATATTCGTAACTTTGAAACAGTTAATTCTATTGTAAAAGATATTGACATTGTATTTCATGCATCCGCACTAAAACATGTTGATAGATGTGAATTAAATCCATTTGAGGCAGTGACTGTCAATACTATTGGAACATATAATATTTGTAAGGCATCAATCAGAGAATCTGTTTCTAAAGTAATTAACATTAGTACTGATAAGGCTGTTAATCCAATCGGTGTTTTAGGAGCAACAAAATTACTTTCTGAAAAATTAATTTCTGCTGAATCTTTTCATAATAAATCAAAAACAATTTTTTCATCAGTGAGATTTGGAAATGTATTACAAACAAGAGGTTCCATAATTCCAAGAATTGAAAATCAAATCAAAGAAGGTGGTCCAATTACTTTAACTGATAAAAATATGAAACGATTTTTTATGACAAAAAATCAATCTGTTGATTTAATATTAAAAGCAACTGAATATGCTAAAGGCGGTGAAACATTCGTTTTAAAAATGCCTCTAATTCTATTAAATGATCTTTTTGATGTCATGAAGGAAACAATAGCTCCTAATTATAATTTAAAACCATCAAATATTAAAACAAAAATTATTGGTGTTCGTCCAGGTGAGAAAATTACTGAATATCTTTTAAGTACTTTTGAATTAGAACATGTTTTAGAAACTAAAGATTTTTTTATTATTCCGTCTATGTTTGATTCCTCTCTACAAAAAAAATACAGGAATGCAAAAAAACCAAAAAATATTAAGAATTATTTTGAAAGTTTAAAACCTATTACAAAGTCAGAAATCAGAAAAATGTTATTAGAAATTTATTAAATATTTTTTTCATATAAAGAGATTTTATAATTACACAGCATGATATCAATATTCCTACCATTAAGAAGAAGGTTTTAATCATTATTCTGATCATATACAAAAATGAACAAAGTTTCAATGATTACTGAAAGAAAAATTGATGGTTTTGATGCTAGTGGAAATAGAGCTGAATGGGAACTCAATGCTCTTAAAAAAAATGGTTTTGTGAATGTTGAATTAATTGATGAATTTAATGAAGAAAAAGTTTCTAATTTATCAAATAATTTAATTCATGCTCAACAATTAAGTGGTAGATTATTAAAAAATCATCGATATATTGTTGATGCACATGGACTTGAATTTGTATTTTCTTCACATATGGTAAATGGTTATTCTTATACTTCTTGGCGTAGATGGGCTTTTTTAGCTAAATCATATCACTACAAAAAATTAGAAACTAAAATTTTTAAAAATTCTCAACATATTATTTGTGCTGGAGAAAATATTCTTGATAAAGTAAAAAATATTCAAAGTGCAACTTTAGTTCGAAATGCTGTTTTTCCAGAAAATTATATTCCAACTCAATGTAAAAAATTAAAAATTGCTTTAGTGGGTCCATTTTTACCTGGAAAATTAAATTATTATGGTTTTGATATGATTCAATTTATTGTTAAAAAATTTCCAGATATTGAATTTGTTTTTATTGGTCCAACTGATAAAATATTTTCTGATGCATTACAATTTAAAAATACAACATTCACTGGCCAAGTGGATAATTATATTGATACTTTAAGAACATGTAGTGTTTTATTGGCTCCTTATCCAGAATTTGCTTGTTATTTAGGTTCAAAAACAAAATTTATTGAAGCAGCAGCTTGTCAAATGCCAATAGTTACAACACCTATAGGAAATCTTGATTTTCAAAATGATTATGTGTGTCTAGGAAAAACAAATAAAGATTTAGCAAATCAAATTGATTATTTAAAAAATGAAGATGTTAGAAATGATCTAGGTAAAAAATTAAAAAATGAAATTTTAAAAAATTATAATGCAAATATTGAAATTAAAAAAGTAATCAAACTTTATAATGATTATATGTAATTTCTAGTCCTTTTTTTAATGAAATTTCTGTTTTCCAATTAAATTCTTTTTTCATCTTGGAAATATCAGCTTGTATATTCATTATTTCATTTTCTCTTCTTTTTTCTTTTGATGAGACTATTTTTAATTTTTTATTTGATATAATTAAACAATTTTTTACTATATTTTCCACAGATATACTTTTACCACTTCCAAGATTATAAACTTGAAATCCTTTCTTTTTTGAATTTAGAATTTTTATTAAACCCATAATTACATCACTAATAAAAATAAAATCTCTTTTTGGATATGTATTTCCTAAAATTATTTTTGAATTATTAATTATCTGATCAATAATATTAAAAATTAGATTTGATTTTGGACTTTTAGGACCATATACTGAAAAGAGTCTTGCAACTTGTATATCTAAACCATAAGTTTTTGCATATGTTTCACATAATATCTCACTCATTCTTTTACTTGAAGCATAATGTGTTGATGGATTGTATAAAGAATCTTCTACAATGGGCTGTTTAATTGGATTACCATATACATGACTTGAACTTAAGAAAATAAAATTAGAATCCTTCTTCCTTGCAATTTCTAACATCTTTTGAGTAGATTTTACGTTTAATTCATAACATTTTGTTGGATTGAGATTACAATAAGTGACATCACTATGTGCTGCCATATGAATAATATCTGTAAATTTATTTTTGATTTTCAAATTTTCATTTGTAATATCTACACTAGAGGAAATAAAATTTTTTGAAGATTTTATTTTATTTTTTGATATTCCTACAATTTTATGATTTTTAATTAATTCTGGTATTAGATTAGTTCCAATAAATCCAGTAGCACCAGTTACAAGTATTTTTTTCAAAATCTTATTTTACTTATTTATTGCATTATTTCAATTTCTCTTTTAATTAATTTATTATATAGTCTTAAAAAGTAACTACAAGGTAAAATATTATGAAAAGAGTACTAATTACTGGTATTACAGGTCAGGATGGTGCATATCTTGCACAATTTTTACTAAAAAAGGGATATACTGTTTTTGGTACTTATAGAAGACAATCTTCAGGAAATTTTTGGAGATTGCATTACCTCAATATTTCTGATAAAATTAAATTAATTTCTGCAGATATATTGGATTCGACTTCTTTATATCGTGCATTAGAAATTTCAAATCCAACAGAAATTTATCATTTAGCTGCTCAAAGTTTTGTTGCAGCATCATTTGATCAACCACTTTACACTAGTGATGTAACAGGTTTGGGCACCGTTAGAATTTTAGATCAAATTTTAAAATTCAATAAAAAAATTAAATTTTATCAAGCATCATCAAGTGAAATGTTTGGATCTGGAAAATCTCTTATTCAAAATGAATCAACTCCATTCATGCCTTCAAGTCCGTATGCAATTTCAAAATTATATGCTTATTGGCAAACAAAACTCTATCGAGAAGCATATGATATTTTTGCAGTAAATGGAATTCTATTTAATCATGAATCACCTTTACGAGGTTTAGAATTTGTTACCCGAAAAATTTCTAATCAAGTTGCAAAAATTTCACTTGGAATTTCTAAAAAATTGGAATTAGGTAATTTATTAGCAAAAAGGGATTGGGGTTATGCTCCAGAATATGTTGAAGGAATTTGGAAATCATTACAAGTTAAAAATCCTGATGACTATGTTATGGCTACAAATGAATCACATTCTGTTAAAGAATTTGTTGAAGAAGCATGTAAAGTTGCAAATATTTCAATTAAATGTATCAAAACTAATAAAAAGAATCTTAGACCTTTTGATGTAAATCATCTTCAAGGTGATTATTCGAAAGCAAAAAAGAAATTAGGTTGGAAACCTAAAACAAAATTTGTTGATTTAGTGAAACTTATGGTCGATGAAGATATTCATAGATGGGAACAAAGATTAAAAGGTAAATATTTACCATGGGATGCAGGTAATTTTTAATTTTCTATTGAATCAAATTCATTATAAATCATTTAAAATAAATTCTATATTTTAGAATATATTGTATTTGCAATTAATTTAAAATATTGTTTATAATTTTCAAAATATTTTTCAAAATGCTCTATTGTTAAATCAAAATTATTTTCATATCTTTGAATAGATGATATCATGACACCATCTTTTAAAAGTGAATAATATGGTATTGATATTGTTTGATTTTCAATAGCTTGCATCAACACATTCATTTCTTTATTATTAAATTCAAAATTATCTAATGTATTTTTAATTTTTTCATATAATTCTGGAAATGAATTAATTTTTGTTACATTTGATAAATCCTTGTAATGGTCTTTTCCAAATATAAAAATTGGTTTTTTATAAAATAATCCTTCAAAACCTGTATCTCCTAAAGCTGTTATCAAACCATCTGCTTTTGAAATTAGTTCTTGTGCATTAAAATCTGGATGTATGAATCTTACATTTGGTATGCTGATTATTTTTTTATAATCTTCAATTGGCCTCCATAACTTACTTTTTTGAGCTGGATGTTCTTTTACATATAATACATAATCAATAGGAATAGATTTAGCAATATTTTCAATAACTGTTATTTGATTCGTATAAAATGGAATTGTAATCAAAATTCTTGCTTCAGGTTCAGTTTGTAATGGAAAATACAGAAATTTTTCATTTTTTACATATTTTAAGGCATTATTATCTACAAATTTTTTTCTACTCCTAATTCTGAAAAAATTTTGAAATCTATATTTAATTAAATTAAATTTAGTTTTTCCAATATTTTTGTAAATGGGTTCTGGACTATTTGACAATCTTTTGATATAATAATTACATTTTTGAAATAAATTACGTTTAACATGAGTAAACTCTAATTGTATTTTCACCATTTGATCCAATCTTTGCTTTTTTAAAAAATTTTCATCATAATTTTTAAGTGAATTTGTAAAATTTTTTACTAATTTTTTGAACTCAATTGATATTTCATCTCCAGTAGGATTATCTGATATAACCACATTATTATGCATATGAACTGGAACTGGCATTAATATTTTAAAATCTAGATTTTTAGCAATTTGATACAAAAGTAGATTTGAAATATTCTCACCTATTTGTTGTGTTAAAATTAATTTTGGTTTGTATTCATCTAAAACATTAATAAAAAATAAAATTGAATTTTCTATAATTGAATAAATTTCTTCTTTCTTAAATCTATGAAAATCTATCCAATATTTATAAAAACTTCTTTCACTAAAAATATTCATAGAAAGATTCAATTTGAATTTTTTTTCATATCTTCTTAAATTTTCTAAATTATAATTTTGTTTATTAATATAACAATTTGGATAATAGATAATTTTTTTAAATGGAATAATTTTTTGATTTTGAAAAAAACTTATGTCTTGTTTTGTAGCAACTATTCCAATAAAATTAAATTTATTTAATTTTGCTAATTCTATTAAAATTCCAAAATTCAAATATGCATAGCCATCAAAATCTAGCCACACAACAATATTTTCTTTTTCATCATTTGATTGAATATTTTTTGTGACTTTCATTGTAATGTTTTTTGCTAGTACGAATTAAATGTTTGAAATTTGAATTCATTTAAAATTTTATTCATTTTATTATATGTTGATTTAATTTTGTAAAATGTAATAAATTTATTTTTCATAGGTAACTTCATTTTAGGAATATATTCAGGAGTTAATTCCCATGAATGAATATACAAACTTGTGGGAATTTCTTTTTTTTCATATGATTTGATTGCATTTTTTATAATTTTTAATGGTAATGCCCTTAAATAAAAACCACCAGCTGCTGGTATTGTTTTTCCTAATACTTTTGTAACCATTAGTGGAAATTCTGTTAAAATACCATTGGGGTCATTTTTATTCAAACTTGTACTAGTTATCTTGTATGGAGATCTTTGAGCATTAGACATTCCATATAGATTAGTTTTAGCAGGCATTATACTACTATCATATTTATATCCGCTACTAACTAATTCATCAATTATCCAAGAGCTTTTTTCATTTAATGAAAATGTTGGAGCTCTAAATCCTACAGATTTACCCGAAGTGAGTTTATCAAATTCTTTTAATTCTTTTTTAAACTTTAATTCATAATTTGGCGAATCTAATCTTGTATGTTTCATAGTGTGAAAACCAATTTCATGTCCTTCTGATACAATTTTGTCAAGTATTTCGGGATTAGATTCTATAATTTCTCCAACTGTAAAAAAAGTAGCTTGTGTATCATTTTTTCTTAAAAGTTCTAAAATTTTATCAAGACCTTTGAACATTGTAGGTTTCTTCTCCTCTTCAGAGATAAAAGGTTCAATTAATTCTGGGTGATACCAATCTTCAAAATCAATTCCAAGTAAATTCAAATCAATATTCCTCTCTATTTAATTATCTTTTAACTAATTTATCTTCTTAACTCACAATTGATTAGTTTTATCTTTAATTGACTAATTTTTTTGATTATTTTACAACGATATTTGTGTTCCTTCTCCCAAAAGGAATTTTTTATTGTTTTTATTTTGTTCCTTAATTATTGTTGAATTGGATGCAATTATACTATTTCTAATATCTAATTTACCCTTAATTGTACAATTTGACATGATAATTGAATTTGATATGTTACAGTCTCTAAGATGAGAATTTTCTCCAATACTTGTATTTTTTCCAATTACAGTATTACCTTCAATTATACAATTTTTCCCAATAATTACAGGTCCTATAATTTTTACACCATTTTTTATATTTGTTCCTTCATCAACTATGATCTTTCCTTCTATAATCACATCTTCTTCTTTTTTACCTTGAAATGATTCAGGCATATTTTCTAAAATAATTTTATTGGCTTCAATAATGTCATTAGGTGTACCAGTATCCTTCCAAAAATCAGTAATCATTCCATAAATAATTTTTCTTTCTTCTTCAACTAGTATTTGTAATGCATCAGCAATTTCTAATTCATTTCTCCAAGATGGTTTTAATTTTTTTATCACTTCAAAAATATACGGAGTTAAAAAATAAATTCCTGTAACTGCAAGATTGGTTGGAGGGTTTTTAGGTTTTTCAGTAATTTTTATGATCTTATTATTTTCTATTTCTGCAATTCCAAATTGTGATGGATTACTAACTTCACATAATAAAAGATAAGCTGAGGCATCAGATTTTTCAAAATCTAAAATATAATCATTAATTTTACGTTGAATGATGTTATCTCCTAAAAATACTACAAATTTTTCATTATTTACAAAATCTTCACACAATGAAACTGCGTGTGCAATACCTCTAGGAGAATCTTGTTGAATATATGTGAATTTTACTCCAAATTTTTCACCATCTCCATAATACTCTTTAACTTTCTTTGAACCTATTCCACCAATAATGAATGCAATTTCTTTAATTCCTGCATTGACTAAAGTTTCTACACAATATTGTGACATGGGTTTGTTTGCAATTGGAAGTAATTGTTTTGGACCAGTATGTGTTAAAGGACGCAATCTTGTTCCGTGCCCACCATGTAAAATCACTCCTTTCATTATTATTGAAAATTTTTTCTCGTAATTTAAGTAAACTACATTAAAATTTTAATCCTTCATTAAAAAAATATCTTTTCAGGCTCAATTTCTAATTTATATTCTATAATTTATCATTGTCTTGTTTTTCAATTTTTAAAATCATATCTCTAAATTCTATAATTTCTTTTTCAGATGCTACGCCAGTTTGTACATCTAATAGAGTTCTAATCATTTTAGCTAAAATTGGATCTTCATGTATTTTTAGTTCCATATCTACACGTATCTGAGTATTTGTATGCCATCTTCCAATTAAAATTGATACCGGAATATACAATGCTAGAAAAATAACAGAAAATACCCATATTTCTGATAAGAAATTCTCTAATATTTCATTTCCCTCAATTAAAAAATTATACACAATTAAAATAAAATTGATAAATCCTAAAAAAATTGTTAGATATATTGAATGACCCATTCTTCCAGCCCACCAAAATTCCCTTATCGTTCTTTTTTGAAAAATCATTTTAATTTTATTATTTTTTTTCAATTTTTTTTAACATATCTCTAAATTCTATAATTTCTTTTTCAGATGCTACGCCAGTTTGTACATCTAATAGAGTTCTAATCATTTTAGCTAAAATTGGATTTTGTTGATTTATTATTGTAGTTTCTACTCTTAATTGTGTACGTCTATGCCAATAACCAATTAATATTGCTGCTGGAACATAAATCAAAATAAACACTAGTGCAAAAATCCATAGATCTGGAACTAATTCTTTGAAAAAAGTAACTTTTTCAATTAATAATCTATATGCAATTAAAATAAAATTTATGAAAGTTAGCATAAAAATAAGATATACTGTATGACCTTGTCTAAATTCCCACCATCTACGTCTTCCCCAACCTTCATTCATTACAAATATTTTTCAATATTCCTTATAAATAAAGGTAGAACAGCTTAAAATTGTTTAGTCACAAAATTTGAAATTTTTAAATTGGATATATGTAAAATAATTTTTAAATTAATAGGCTCAA
>Ga0209501_10005106_pt1 | contig 12255 bp, 8 predicted proteins | sample ArcticOcean_MG_C_4_FD_187434 | JGI IMG/M metagenome (GOLD analysis project Ga0209501, IMG submission 187434) | Marine microbial communities from western Arctic Ocean - ArcticOcean_MG_CB4_134 (SPAdes) (version 2) | ecosystem: Environmental > Aquatic > Marine > Oceanic | place: Arctic Ocean...
TCGGTCTGTAGTAATCTTGCTCATGGCGTGTCCTTGTGCCCCTATCGGGCCGCTGAAGTGTGGTTACCTCAGCAGGATACCCCGCTTTTTCTCAACTCTTCAAGAACACAAGTTTTGACAATACCTCTGCGGAGCGGATCGATCGATTCAGTATTGCCGATTACGCCAATTCTATCGGCAGATTGTGTCCGACACTTGTCCTTGATGCGAGCGCTACCGCACTTCGATGGATCGATTTCCAGTACCGGCACGACGACTTTGGGATCGCTTTTTTGACAGGGTGACATTTCCGAGGTACGTTTTCAGGAAGGACTGAGCGACGACGTTCCCGCGTGCGGGAATTCCGTCCAGGAGTCGCCCCATAGGCTCAATCCACAGGAAACGAAGACATGCGGCAATCCAAATCCAGGAATCAGAAAAAACGCGATTCCAAAGGCGCAGTGGTCAGCCACAGTTCGATTTTGATCATCAGCGCCTTTCTGATCGGCAGTGCGGCCGGCAAAGCCCCCAATCCAACAATGCGGATGTGCCTGTTCATGTTGGGCGTTTTCGGATTCGTGTCGTACTTCGGACTGGGACATCTGGCCAAACGGCGTCAAGCAGGTGCGGCAAACCGCAAGCAGCAACGAGCCGTCAAGAAACTGGAACTCCGCGTGGATCGGCACGTTGCGCGTTCCACGTTGATCGATGAGAGTGGAACCGATGGTCAAATTGACGACGCCGATTGTCAACTCGTGCCAGCGATCGGCATACAGTAATCATCGATAAACTTGTTCCAGAGTTCACTAGAACGTGGACCATCCAGGTTTCAGAGTTTCGGTTGAAATCGGCACGATTGGTCTGACGCGCATTCTGCAACGCGTTTATGATAGGCGAGCAACACGCGGCAAGTTTGCCGAAGATGTTCAGCCGCCGGCAGCCGGTCGCTTTCTCCCAATCACAACAAGAACATGACATACAGGTTGGTATCAATGCGACTCATGATCTCGGTGGTTGTTGTCCTGAGTCTGAATGTCGTGATGGCCCACACTCCCGACGCGGACCAGTTTTTCGTCACCCAACAGTCGTCAGACGCTGTGCTGGTGACGGTTGGCGGCTCGCCCATCGCTGCCAGCGACCTTGAATTCCTGGCGATTTCTCACAGCGTGCCACAAGAAGCCCGGCCGGCAGCCCGCAAACGGCTGCTCGGACAACTCATCGATCGCCGCCTGATGCGTTCTTACTTAAAGAAACAACGGGCAACGCCGGTCGCAGCGGAAATCGATGCACAGGTCGCCCGCATTCACGAGTTAATTCGCGCGGGGGGCGACGAACCTCAGGCCGTACTGACGAAACTCGGTTTCGATGACGCTCGGTTGCGATCTGAGGTGGCCCTGCCACTTGCCTGGCAGATTTTCGTTCGCCGTGTCGTGACGAACGGCCAACTTCGTGATTTCTACAAGAAACACCGCCAGGAGTTTGACGGCACTGAGATTCGCGCCAGCCAGATCTTCCTCAAGGTCCCAGCCGACGCCGATGCAGCAACCCTCAAGCGTGCCGATGAAGAACTGCGTCGTATTCGCCAGACAATCCTCGACAAGAAACTTATCTTTGCCAATGCGGCCAAAGAGTATTCCGCAGCGCCCAGCGCCAAACGGGGCGGCGATGTCGGCTTCTTTCCCTACCGCGGGAAGATGCTTATCGAGTTCTCGCGAGCGGCGTTTCCATTAAAGTCAGGCGAGGTTAGCGAACCAGTCCGCACACGGTTTGGCCTGCATCTTCTGACCGTCACCGACCGTCGCCCTGGCCAACTGAGTTTGGAAGACGTCCGCCCGCTGGTTTACAACGCCTTGGCGCAACAGCAATGGACCCGCTTGGTCGCCCAGCAGCGCAAACAGACGAAAATTGAGTGGCTTACAGTGCCGCAATGAATTCGGCGATGAGCGGCCGGAAATTCAACCAGACGATTCCGATGGTGTAGCGGCTGGTTGCTCGGGAGCGTGCACCGTTGCCTGTTTGTCAGCCGAAGGCTTCGCCGGATGCGGGTGCGGTGTAAACCGAGCGACAAGTACGAGACCACCGATGACCAACGCCATGCCGACCCACAACAGCGGATTGATTTCGGCAGTGCCACGGAGCTTCAAAACACCAACGATGGCCGAGACGGTCGTCGCTCCGCCGAAGACGATCGGCATCACCAAAGCGGCGTTGCCCTTGGCCTTCACCATGGCAAACGTTAGCGTGAGCGCGCCGAGTGCTCCGAGCGTGCCAGCCACAAATCCCCATGTTGCCGCAGGTGAATACTTGCCGGTAAACGAGAACGAGTCCTTGAACATCGCCATGCCGCCCAGGCCGCCCAGGCAGCCGAAGATGAGGTAGGCAAGGCCGATAAAAACGTACGGCTTGAATGCGCTCCACTCCGGTGGATGTGCTGAGCTGCGGGCATTGCCCAACGCCGGGCCGTACATTCCCCAAAAAATCGCCGTCGCGACGGCAAAAACGATCGGCAGTGTCATGCCTTTCATGTTCCCCTCGATTCAAACAACAAATTGATATCGGAGATCGACACGTAAGCAATCTCCCGGTTGGTATCGCACCGATGATAACAATCCGACCGCAGCGATGCATCCCTACGGTAAGCCGATCCAAGTCGGCTTTCAGACGAACTCAACTTATAAGATCCCGCGAGTACCAGCCCGCCGCGCAAGCAAGGGTTTTCGTCCACGTGCCGTTCAGCCCCTCTCTCGCTCGCCGGTCGTTGCAAGTCGTTTCTGGCTGACCGTAGAATGAATACTTGGCCCGACTCCCTCTGTAACCCACCGCAATCACTCTCTCGTGTGAACACCCATGCCAGACGATCATCCGTTTCAAATGATACCGACCCCCCGCCCGCGCCCGATGTCCCGGATTCGTTTTCTCCGAGTGTCGGCGTTGGTTCTGCTACTGACAGCTACGGTGGTATCGCTGGCAATGACCGCCGATGTCGCGCCGTTTCCTCACGTCGGCATCATGCCGAAGCAGGAAGTCGGCGCACTGCGATTTCTGAAGCAACACCCGGAATTCGATGGCCGCGGTGTCGTCGTCGCCATCTTCGACACCGGCGTCGATCCTGGTGCCGCTGGACTTCAAACGACGACCGACGGCAAACCGAAAATCATCGATGTGATCGACGGAACCGGCAGCGGCGATGTCGAGACTTCGACGGTGCGTGAAGCGGCGAATCATCAACTGCAGGGACTAACCGGTCGCACGTTGAAACTTTCACCTGCCTGGGCGAATCCCAGCGGACAATTTCATTTGGGGCTAAAATCGGCTTACGACCTTTTTCCCGGCCCGCTGGTTTCGCGAATGAAGCGTGAACGACGCAAAGGCTGGGACGAGGCACACCGAAAAACTGAGGAGGCACTTCGCAGCCAATTGTCGGGGTGGAACCTGAAACATCCCAAACCAACGGCCGAGAAAAAGAAGGCCCGCGCCGACCTGGAAACTCGCTTGACGCAACTGAAAGTCGTCGCGCAACAATACGACGATCCCGGTCCGTTATTCGATTGCCTGGTGTTCTACGACGGCGCTGCCTGGCGGGCGGCGGTCGATACCGACGAGGACGGGGATCTGGCGGAAGAGGAATTGCTGACGAACTTCCGCGCCGAACGTCAGTTTGCGACCTTCGATGGCGAATCGCTGTTGAATTTTTCCGTCAATATTTTCGACGAGGGCAAACGGCTTTCCATCGTCTGCGAATCGGGCGCGCACGGCACACACGTCGCCGGCATCACCGCCGGTCATTTCCCGAACAAGCCCGAGCAAAACGGCATCGCTCCCGGAGCGCAAATCGTATCGGTCAAGATCGGCGATTCTCGGCTGGGTGGAATGGAGACCGGTGCCGGTCTCGTACGAGGGCTGAAGGCAGTCATCGAGAATCGTTGCGACCTGATAAACATGAGTTACGGCGAGCCGACGAGTACACCCAATCGCGGGCGACTGGTGGAATTGTTTGCTGAACTGGTCGATAAGCATGGCGTGATCTTCGTCGCCAGTGCGGGGAATGCGGGACCTGCGTTATCGACCGTCGGTGCACCTGGCGGAACGACGTCGGCCATCATCGGCGTTGGCGCTTACGTCTCGCCAGAGATGATGGCCGCCGAATACACACTCCGCAAACAGCTACCCGGCATGCCCTATACCTGGACGTCGCGCGGCCCAACGTTCGACGGTGACCTGGGAGTCGATCTCTTCGCCCCCGGCGGTGCAATTTCGCCGGTTCCAGGATGGACCTTGCAAGGCAGCATGCGGATGAACGGCACGTCGATGGCGTCGCCGAACGCCTGTGGCTCGGTGGCGCTGCTGCTCTCCGGCATGAAAGCAAATGGTACGGCCTATTCGCCCTACAGTGTCCGTCGCGCCCTAAAGAACACGGCCCGCCGGATTGACGCGGCCGATGTCTTCGCACAAGGGCCGGGGTTGGTGCAGATCGATCGTGCATTCGATCATCTGACTCACCATGCAGCAGCTGTTGGTGAATTGCTGCCAATCGAAGCCCGACTTGCGAATCGAAGCCGTGCGAGAGGAGTTTATCTTCGCGAGCCACACGAAGTTGATCGGCCCACCGAGACGACCGTGCGCGTTCGCCCCGTCTTTCCGGAAGGAGCGAACAACCGTAACAAGGTCGGCTTTCAACTGCGGCTCGCAATCCAATCGACTGCGGAATGGGTGACCACCGGGCAATTTCTTCTGCTGACGCAAGGCGGGGGGACATTCTCCGTGCATGTTGACCCGAGTGAGTTGTCGCCCGGCGCGCACTTCGCCGAAGTTTGCGGTTACGATGCCGACACACCGGATCGTGGCTCCATGTTTCGATTTCCGATCACCGTAACGGTACCGGAGAAATCTGAAAGCGGCGACGGAGCGCGGTTTTCGGGCAAGACGACGTTTCAGCCGGGGCAAGTGGAACGCCACTTTGTTGCCGTCCCCGCCGGCGCAACCTGGGCCACATTGAAATTGCACTCGCTGACAGATTCCGGCGAACAGCGGACGTACGTGGTGCATACATTGCAAACCGTTCCGGGTCGCTCGTACCGATCAACCGAGAATCGGCGGTACGTTTCAATGAAGGGCGGCGAAGAAAACGTGCACGTTCTCCCGGTAATGGCAGGACGTACGCTCGAAGTCTGTCTGGCCCAATACTGGTCGAGTCTGGGACCGTCGGAGTTGGATTACGAATTGACATTTCACGGCATCCTTCCCGACGACAACTCGCTGACATTGAGCGCGGCAGAGCCGACCGTCAACGTCAGCATCGCCGCCCCATTGTATCGCCAGCAGATCGCCCCCACGACGAAACTAACCAAACATCGCACCACGCGAAGTCCAACGACGGCGGTCATAAAACCGCTCGCTCCGGGTCGCGACGTGTTGCCCAACGGGCGACATCTTTACGTGTTGGAATTGACCTACAACTTTTCGCAAGCCAAGTCCGGCACGGTCTCACCACATTTTTCGTTGAACGATGACCTGCTGTACGATTCGTCGTTCGGCACGCAACTCTGGTCGATTTTCGATGCCAACAAACGCCGTATAACAACTGATGACATTTTCCCCGGTTCGGTCAAGCTCCGGCAGGGAAAACATGTTTTGAAGCTGCAATTACGTCACGATGACGTGGCGAAGCTCGAAACGATGAAAAAGGCATTGCTGACACTCGATCGTCCGCTGTCGAGTCCGGTCTCGTTGGGTGTTTACGCTTCGCGCGCAGCGGCAGCACGTCACGGTGGAAGATTTTCGTCGCAGTTACTCGAACGCGGCGAACGCGTTTCGCTGTGGGTGGGTGTTCCTGCTTCTGTCTCGTTGCCCACCGGCGCAGCCGGGGGAGATATCCTGCTGGGAACCGTCACCTATGGGACTGCCCGCGACGGTCGCCGTCAAAGCGGCCAACGACCGGGCGGCTTTCCTGTGCAGTACGTGATCCCCAATCGCGGTGACGGCAAATCCCGCGACGGCAGCGCGGATTCGCCCAAGTTGCCCGCCGACGAAACCGCGTACCGCATCGCCAAACTCAAGAGCCTCGTCACCGCCTCCGGTGATGCAAAGTTCAATCGATTGGCAGAACGGATCTTGAAGGAACACCCCGAACATTTGCCGACGCTGGTCGCACAATTACACCGTCTCGATCAGACCAAGAGCCGCAAGCAGCACCTCCCAAAGGTTGTTACAGCGGCCGACGCTGTCATCGCACAACTTCACCCGAAGGAATTGGCGGCCCACTTCGGCACGAATGTGAATCCGGGGGATACAAAGGCCGTTCAGTTGCGAAAGAAGATGAACGACCGGAAGACGATCCTCGTCGATACGCTGTACCGCAAGGGGCGCGCCCTGGGTTACATGGAACTGCCCGATGTCATCGTAAAACATCCCATCGAAGATCAGCAGGCACACGATAAAGCGTTTGCGGAGAACTTCGCTGAATTGGCCCGTTGGGTCGATACGACGGCCCGCGAGTACGTGCTGCTACACATTCGTCGCGAGCGGCGGCAAGAACGGTACGGCAACGCGCTGCAGTTACTCAACAAGTACATCCCCACCTCAGAACCAAATTACTGGTACATCAAAAAGCGACGCGACGTGTTCGAAAAGCTGGGCTGGATGCACTGTTGGGAACAGGAAAAACGTCGGTTGTTGATTCAGTTTCCCAAAGAGTACGAACCATTCTAATCCCACGGGCTGCAAACCGTGGGCTTTGGGTTTTCATCTCGTCCGGGACAACCACTTCTTGAACATCGATTTGACAAACGGAGTCAGTCGCGTGCGGCTGTAGAGATCGCCCAACTTGCGGACTGCTTCGGCCTGTGTGGGATACGGGTGGATCGCGCTTCCAATCCGTTTCAGTCCAAGTTTGCCCACCATCGCCAGCGTGATTTCAGAAATCATGTCTCCCGCATGTGCGGCCACAATTGTCGCGCCGACAATTTGATCGGTTCCCTCCTTCACGTGAACCTTGACGAAGCCGTCCGTTTCGCCATCCAGAATGGCCCGGTCCACTTCGGCCAACGGCTGCACGAACGTCGTGATCGACAACCCTTGCTCGCGTGCTTCGGCTTCGTATAGACCAACGTGCGCGATTTCCGGTTCGGTATATGTGCACCATGGAATCGTTAGTCCGCTCGATTTGGCGCGGCCCATAAACAGTGCATTCTGAATGACGATCCTCGCCTGAAAATCGGCTGTGTGCGTAAATTGGAACTTCGAGCAAATATCGCCCGCCGCAAAGATGCGACGGTTCGTGGTTCGCAAACGGTCATCGACCGTCACCCCGATCTTCGCGTCGTATTCAACTCCCACGCTTTCGAGGCCCAATCCTCCCACGTTCGGCGACCGGCCGGCTGCAACCAGCAGTTGATCGACCACGACGTCGTAATTTTCATCGTGTGATTCCAGCTTCAGGCGAATGCCATTGTACGCGCGGCTCACTTCTGTTTTCCTGCCGCAGCACAACAACTTAACGCCGTCCCGCAACAGCGACTCTTTCACAATCTCAGCAGCGTCACTGTCTTCGCGTGGCAAAATGCCGTGCGTCGATTCAACGAGATACACTTCTGAACCAAAGCGGGCGAACGACTGCGCCAATTCGCAACCGATTGGGCCGGCACCGATGACCCCGAGCTTTGCCGGCAATTCGGTCAGTGAAAAGACGGTTTCGTTGGTGAGATAATCGACCTGATCGAGACCGGGAATAGGCGGAGCCGATGCGCGAGCGCCGGTCGCGATGACCGCACGTTTGAACTGCAGCGTTTGGCCGCCAACGTCTATCGTATCGGGACCGGAAAAGCGGCCGCCGCCAATGAACACGTCGATGCCCAAATCGCGAAATCGCGCGGCCGAGTCGTGATGGCTGATTCCCGCCCGTAAACACCGCATCCGCTCCATGATATTGGCAAAATTGACTTTCACTCCGTCGGGGACTTCGACGCCAAATTGTCCAGCATCGCGAACGGCGGCCACGGCGCGAGCCGCACGAATGAGGGCCTTTGAAGGAACGCAGCCGACGTTGAGGCAGTCGCCCCCCATCAGGTGCTTTTCAATGAGGGCAACGTTTGCTCCCAGTCCGGCTGCGCCGGCCGCGGTGACCAGCCCGGCTGTCCCAGCGCCAATTACCACCAGATTGTAACGTCCCTTGGGCGTCGGGTTTGTCCAATCGGGCGGATGGACCTGTGAAACGAGCGTCCGGTTGAACTCGTCGGCGGGCAGCACTTCGACGGCGTCAGGTGAATCGGCAATCGTGTCAGTCACTTTTCCATACTCCAGATCTGCGGCTCGACGAAGATCGCCGGTCAGGTGAATTGCTCGGGCGACGGAGGTCGAAAGCGGGACATGAGCTTTTTGACGATGAGAGGAAACACGCCGAGCAGAGTGAACGCAACAAACAACTCCAAGGGCAGAATTGGTTGTGGCTGTAAAATGTGGTCGGGGAACGCTTGTTCGAGCAGCCTGCGGTTGAGTTCGGAGAGTTCCTGAGGTTTCAACTTATCGTCCTGAGAGGGCTTTTCCCGACCCAGATTCTGAGATCTCATTAGTTCATTCAAGCCGCGAAGCAGGATGGCTTTCTCATCATCCTTCTCGTGGTCTTGGAGTTCCCTCCACGACGAATTCGTTGCGATCACCTGTCGTGCATCGTTGGGAAGTAAATCCCATATTCGACGTGCCGGATCGTCTGCACCACCGCCGGTGGTCGGACGCAACTTGTCCATGAATTCGGGCCAACCTTGAATCTCATCAGTGCGAAGTTGTGATCGATCAACGATTTGACCAATTGACGGGATCGTTGAACCCGCAAACACGAACACACAAGTTCCCGCCAGCATGCCGACCTGGCTGACCCACCAGAAGGTGCGCACGCGAATTGGTGTCAGTCCCATGACGAGGTTGATGACGAAGAACGGAACGACTGGAATCAACCGCAGTGTAAACAAATAGAACGCGCCTTCACGCTCCAGCGCTTCGTTAAATTTCTGCAGCCGATCACCAAACTTGTTTTGGATCGAATCGCGCAACAGGTAACGGCTCATTAGAAACGACAGCGTCGCCCCGGTGGTCGAGGCGAAATTGACCAATACAATCGCGATCAGCAGCGCGATCGACGAACCGTATTCGGGAGCGAAAGTCTTGTTGCAAATCAGCCCAATGCCCAGGGTGAACACCGTCGCAGCCGGTATCGCGAATGCCGTAATGACAACATACATCAGGAACGCTGCGCTCAGCACGATGATGGGGTGTGCCTGGGCTGTGTCGAGCAACTCGCCTTCTTTGGCTGCCAGTGAATTCAGTGACAACGTATCACCAAGCTGCCAATACAATGCGCCGGCAACAGCGGCGAGGAGACCGAGGAAGATCAGCTTTTGTGATAATCGACCGCGTGCCTTCGATTGTTCAGCGACGCCACTTCCCGAATCGTCATGGACTTCGTCACTCATTCGCTACTCTCGTTGTTGGAATTCCAGACTGTCGCCGTTGCGGCAACGTCTGAACGATTGAAATCTCGAACCGCGCGCCGCGACGACTGCGACATCATCGCTGCCGCTGGAAGAATGGGCAACTCCCGCAATCACGCTTGTTTGATGGACGAGGGAGATTGTCTCATCATCGATGAATTGCGACTGTTTCTGTAATGCCGCGTTTGCTGGGCGTCGAAATGACTTCGCGCCGCCGAATCCGTACGTGAGACGGGGCGGAGATTCCAAGCCGCACAGGCTGTCCTTCCACGGAAGTGATGGTCAACCGGATATTGCCATCGATCACGATTTCCTGTCCGACCTGTCGAGAAAGTGAAAGCATCTGCCCTCCTTGTGCCGTCTAAAATCCTTGCAGGATTCAGCAACATCGAGTTGCTTCATCGCGATTTGGTTTGATTGCTGATGACCGATTCTAGGCGAACACGAAGCAGAGTTCGGTAACACACTTCACACATCTCACACTAGTTTTTCAGGAATCCGTCCCGCCCAGACTGCCATAATGGCACTGGCAGAGCAAAGATCGGAAAGCCGCGAGACTCTCGGTTGCCGTCGCTTGACCGGCGGGCTCAGCAACAAGTGCAATCTCCGATTCTGCGAAGTGCCGGATTGTCCGAGACTAACTCCGGGTCGGAATCAGGTGGACGGCGGCTCGATTGGAATCCACACCGCAATGCTTGCGGTGGCTTTGTTCCGTTGGTTGTGTCGGCGGCTTTCTGCTAAAACTACTCGAATGAAACACATTCGAAACTTCTGCATTATCGCCCACATCGATCACGGCAAGTCGACTCTCGCCGACCGACTCATTCAAACCTGCGGAGGCATTGCGCAGCGCGATCTGCATGAACAGATGCTCGACTCGATGGATATCGAGCGTGAACGGGGCATTACCATCAAGAGCAATTCGATCACGCTCGATTACCAAGCTCCAGATGGAACGGACTATCTGCTGAATCTGATCGATACGCCGGGACACGTTGATTTTTCGCACGAAGTTCGGCGTTCTTTGATGGCGTGCGAAGGCGCGTTGATCATTGTTGATGCGTCTCAGGGGGTCGAAGCGCAGACGGTCGCGAACCTCTATCTGGCTTTGGAAAACGACCTGACCCTGTTGCCGGTGATCAACAAGATCGATCTTCCTTCGGCCGACGTGGAACGTGCGCAAGAGGCGATTGATGCAGAATTGGGGCTCGATCCGTTCGAGGCGATCCCGATTTCCGCAAAAAACAACATCGGCATCGATGACGTGTTGGCGGGCATCGTCGAAAAGTTGCCCGCTCCCCTGGGCGATACCGATGCGCCGCTGAAGGCGCTGGTGTTCGACGCGACTTTTGATAAGTATCGAGGCGTTATTCTTCAAATTCGCGTGATGGAAGGCACTCTCAAGCCGCGCGATATGATCCACTTCATGCATGCCGGCCGCGACTTCAAAGTGGATGAGGTGGGCTACAACCAGTTCAAACTCAATCCCAAAACACAGCTCAGCGCCGGTGAGGTGGGTTACGTCGTCGCCGGAGTCAAAAGTGTTCAGGACATCGAGATCGGCGATACGATTACCCTGCTCGATCGCCAGGCCGAAGAGCCGATTCCTGGCTACCAGAAGGCCAAACAGGTCGTCTTTTCTTCCATCTATCCCATGGACACGGGCGACTACGTGGAACTCGCAAAGGCCCTGGACAAGCTCGCGATTAACGATGCGTCGCTGACGTTTGAAAAAGACAGCTCCGCGGCACTTGGCTTTGGGTTTCGCTGTGGATTTCTCGGCCTGCTTCACCTGGATGTGATTCAAGAGCGTCTGCGGCGAGAATTCGATATCGGCCTAGTGATCTCAGCCCCGTCGGTAAAGTACAAGCTCACTTTGAGGGACGGTTCGACGATCGATGTCGACAATCCCAGCTACTGGCCCGATCCCACGTCGATCGAGTCGGCCAGCGAACCCTACATCAAAGCGGCAATTTTGACTCCCGAGGAGTACGTCGGTCCTGTGATGGAACTGTGCAGGGAACATCGTTCGGAAAGCCAAACGATGAATTACCTGTCGGCCAGTCGGATCGAAGTGACCAGCGTGATGCCACTCGGAGAGGTCCTGTTCGACTTCTATGGCAAGCTGAAGATGATCACGCGGGGATACGGATCGTTTGATTATGAGCCGATCGAGTATCGAAAAACCGATATCGTGAAGGTCGATATTCTTGTCAACAAGGAAGCGGTCGACACGCTTGCCTACCTCGTTCATCGCGACAAGGCGCGACCGCGGGCGCTGCACTACTGCGAACAGCTCGCCAAAGAGATTCCCCGGCATCAATTCAAGATACCAGTCCAGGGGGCCATCGGAGGCGACATCATCGCGCGAACGACGATCGCACCGTTCCGCAAAGATGTGACCGAGAAGCTGTACGGCGGCGACGTGACGCGCAAGATGAAGCTTCTCAAAAAGCAGAAGAAGGGCAAGGCAAAAATGAAGCAATTCGGCAGCGTGAATATCCCCCAAAAAGCGTTCATCTCAGTTCTTCGCGCCGACAATGATTAGAGGCCGGTTGAAAAGCGAATAGCATAGTAACCCGAAGCGTAAGCGAGGCCGTTTACTCCGGGATACGACAACTCGAATCACTTCACTTCGCTTACGCTTCGGGTTACTTTTTCAACGGCCCGCTAGGAGCCTGTCCGGAAAGCCGTTGTGTGGCGGAGTCGGTGAGGTCTAGAATTTCAATCTTTTCGGTCGCTGTTCGGCTTGACCGTTGTTCTTTGTGGCCGGTTCGGAAGATGGGCTACCCTC
>Ga0209501_10005108_pt1 | contig 12252 bp, 7 predicted proteins | sample ArcticOcean_MG_C_4_FD_187434 | JGI IMG/M metagenome (GOLD analysis project Ga0209501, IMG submission 187434) | Marine microbial communities from western Arctic Ocean - ArcticOcean_MG_CB4_134 (SPAdes) (version 2) | ecosystem: Environmental > Aquatic > Marine > Oceanic | place: Arctic Ocean...
CACCTCAACCGCTATCTAAAACCCCATGGTTTGTTCTTCCCGGTTGACGTTTCCACAGCTAACCGAGCAACTCTAGGAGGCATGAGTGGCAACAATAGTTGCGGAGCTCGTTCTATTCGATACGGCAATATGGTCCATAATGTGAAGAGCATCGAAGCCTTACTCGCCGATGGGGCTAAAGCACACTTCCAGCTCTTGGATAAAAGTACCGGTGTTGAGGAGAGTTCTTATCAAGCCAAGGTGGAAAAACTTCTCTCACTGGGCAAAAGAGAAGCAGAAGAAATTCAAACACGTTTTCCAGATTTACTGCGCCGGGTTGGTGGCTATAATATCGATGAGTTAGCAAAACGTCAGCCTAATATGGCCAGTTTATTGGTAGGTTCTGAAGGTACCTTAGCGTTTTTTCAGCGAATTCATTTAAATCTTCAGCAGATTCCTAGTCATAAAGTGTTGGGTGTATGTCACTTCCCAACTTTCTATGAGGCAATGGAGTGCACTCAACATATCGTCAAGTTAAATCCAACAGCAGTTGAATTGGTTGATCGCACGATGATCGATTTGGCGAGGGACATCCCAATTTATGCCCCCACCGTAAATCGTTTTGTTAAAGGTGAGCCACAGGCACTGCTGTTAGTTGAGTTCGCCGGAGAAGATAGATCTGAGCAGCTCAAAAATCTACGGGATTTAGTTGAGTTACTGTCAGATAGGGGCTATGCAGATGCTGTTGTGGAAGCTACGGATAATGAGTTTCAGAATGCCATATGGGAAGTTAGAAAGTCCGGTTTAAATATAATGATGTCAATGAAAGGAGATGGGAAGCCAGTTTCTTTTATTGAGGATTGTGCGGTGCGGCTTGAGGATTTAGCGGAATACACCAGGCGGCTTACTGAAGTATTTGAGAGGAATGGAACTACGGGTACCTTTTATGCGCATGCGTCGGTTGGATGTCTGCATGTACGCCCGATACTGAATATGAAAGAAGCAGGTGGCGCTAAGAAAATGCGCGCAATTGTTGAGGAAACCATGGCAATGGTACGAGAGTACAAAGGCTCTCATTCCGGTGAGCACGGCGATGGGATTTCTCGATCGGAGTTTCATGAACCCATGTTTGGGCGCCGCATGGTAGAGAATTTTGAAGAAGTTAAAGATTGCCTAGACCCAACTGGTTTATTTAATCCAGGTAAAATTGTTCGTCCTCACAAAATGGATGATCGAAATATTTTTAGATATGCGCCAGGTTATGGTCCAAAAAATCTGGCTACCACGCTAGACTGGACGGCCTGGGGTGGCTTCAATCGTGCCTTAGAAATGTGTAACAACAATGGTGCTTGTCGCAAGGCGGATGTAGGTGCCATGTGTCCCTCTTATAGGGTATCCAATGATGAACAACATCTAACTCGAGGTAGAGCTAACACACTGAGGCTAGCAATTACTGGTCAATTGGGGCCGGATGCGATTGCCTCGAAGGAAATGCGTGAGACTATGGAGCTGTGTGTGAGTTGCAAAGGTTGCAAGCGCGAATGCCCCACGGGTATCGATATGGCTAAGATGAAGATCGAATACCTTCATCAATATCACAAACACCACAGCCTGACATTAAAGGAAAAGCTGGTAGCCTATTTACCCCGGTACGCGCCAAAATTAAAACTATTCGCACCTCTGATTAATCTAAGAGACCAAATTCCTGGGCTTGCCAAACTTTCTGAATTAATTCTAGGTTTTAGTGCGCAGCGCAGCTTACCACGATGGCGAAGCGACCATTTTAGTGCAGCTGCATTGGGAGATGGGGTTGAGCAATCAAGGCGAGACGTAGTTCTGCTAGTAGATACTTTTAATACTTGCTTCGAACCTGAAAATGCGCGGGCGGCATTATCTGTTCTTCAAGCTGGCGGGTATACAGTGCATTGCCCTAAATCTATCGATGATACTCGCTCATTGTGCTGTGGGCGCACGTTCCTCAGTTCCGGCTTGGTTGATGAGGCGCGTGAAGAAGCTATTAGAATGATTGATGCCTTGCGGCCTTTTGTGGAAAGAAAAATTCCTATCGTTGGCCTGGAACCCTCTTGCTTGCTTACATTGCGCGATGAATTTCCTTCCCTGTTGCCAGGCCCGGCAACGGAAGCCCTTGCAGAAAACACTTTTCTCTTTGAAGAATTCCTTGCCAAAGAAGTGGAGACGGAGAACTTAGCGCTTAAGTTGAAGCCGATCAGACAAAAGAAGGCTCTGCTTCACGGCCACTGCCATCAAAAGGCCTTTGCTCTCATGTCATCTGTTGAGAAAGTGTTGGCCCTGGTTCCTGAATTAGAAACTGAAACTATTGAATCCAGTTGTTGTGGAATGGCAGGTTCCTTTGGTTATGATGCTAAGAATTATGCTACATCGATGGCTATGGGGGAACTCAGTTTGTTTCCCAGTGTGAGAGAATCGAGTAGTGATACTCTGATCGTAGCTGATGGCACCAGCTGCCGCAGTCAAATTAACCACGGCACTGGGCGTGATGCTCTGCATGTTGCTCGAGTTTTGGAAATGGCTTTAGATAATTAGCCCTATAGTTCTAGATAAAGCCAACGCTCCACATCACACAGACCGTCATAAATGAAACCAAGCCGCCGACTAGTGTGGCCCCCCCATAACTAAAAACAGCATCGGGTACGCTAAGCCGAGAAAGCGACGTGCAGACCCAGAAATAACTGCTATTAACGTATTTAATAATTACTGAGCCACTAGCACCCGCCAGCATTGCCGCTTCTGGAGAAAGGCTCAGGCTTCCCAGCATTGGCGCAACCAACGATGCGGCGGTTATAACTCCTACAGTAGTAGAGCCGGTAATAAGGTTTCCTATTATCCCGATTACGAAGGGTAGTAAGATTGTTGGCAAGCCGTAGTCAGTGAACATAGCCGCAATAAAATCCACCGCTGGCGTACCACGTAAGATCGCACTAAGTGATCCACCAAGACCAGTAACCACAAGAATCATCGCTGATGTTTTTAGTGCAGATTCGACCCATTCATCTTTGGCTCTTTCTTTTGCGTCTGCACTCTTGATATTGCGATAAGCTAACCAAACCCCCACGGAGAGAGCCACCACAGGCCAACCAAGATAGAGAAATAAAGTTCGAAGGAAGTGGCCTTCCTCGAAGACTAATGCCACAACACTTTGCGCCGCAATCAGCATAATGGGAATTACTATTGGCGTGTATGAGCTTAGGGTGCTGGGTAACTGGTCAGGCGGAATCTCGTCAAAATTGGAACCATCGAATTCATCGGATGCCATGGTTTTAATCCGTGGCCCTGCGACATAGACTCCCCATGCCCAACAGGCGAGTGAGCCAAAGAAACAGGCAATGCCACCGAAGATAATTGTTTTGCCTATATCAGCTCCTAGCAATGCCGCTGCTGCTAAGGGGCCAGGGGTTGGAGGCACAATTGCATGGGTTAGCTGCAGCGCGCCAACTAATCCTGTAGACATTACGGCAATACCTACTCCCATAGTTTTTGCCGCCGAGTGCACCAGAGGGTTTAAGATCACATAGGCAACATCTGAAAAAATTGCAACACCGATGATAAAGCCCGTAAGAGTTAGAGCTAGGGGCATGCGCTGTGATCCAACTAAATTTACCATTGATTTGGTAATGACTTGAATCGCACCAGTGTGTTTAAGAGCTTCTGCGATTATGGAGCCGAGAACAATTACCACTCCAATCGACCCAAGGGTGTTGCCGAAGCCGCTTTCAAAAGCATCGATAAAATTATTTTGTTGTACCCCTGGCAATATGCCAAATAACATAATGGGAATTAACAAGGCGAAGAAAACATGCCATTTCCATTTTGCGATTAGAAATAAAAGGAGAAAAATAACGACTGCGAAACCTGCCAGTGAGATAGCGGCGCTGGTATTAACTGCAGTTGAAGGGTCCATGATAACTCCAGAGATTTTCTAATTAAGGGTGTTATTCTTCTCTTAATTTTTATTTCTAAATTTAAATTTTTCGGAAACCAGTTTATAAAAGTAGTGTGAAGGGGATTAACTGCGAGGCTATTAGCTTCGGAGTAGCTAGTTAGAGGACAGATAGTTGAGCGCTGCCTCAATCCCTCCCTTGCTGTGTGAAATGTCACTAATAGCTAGTCCCATTTCTACACCAGATAAAGTGCCAGCCAACATCAGATCATTGAAATCCCCAATGTGTCCAATGCGGAAAATTTTACCTTTCAATTTTCCGAGTCCAGTACCTAATGACATATTAAACTTTCTAAGAATAGTATTGCGTAAGTTATCCGCATTTTCTCCTTCAGCCACCAAAACTGCTGTTGTCGAATTGGAATACTCAGCCGAATTCTTACAGACGATTTCTAGCCCCCAAGCTTCTACGGCTTTGCGTGTCGCTTCAGCAAGACGCGCGTGGCGCTGAAATACCTCATCCATTCCTTCGCTATGCAAAAGGTTAAGTGCTTCATCTAATCCATAAAGTAAATTGGTGCTTGGCGTATAAGGGAAATATCCGCGATCATTATTCTCTATCATGGCATCCCACTGCCAGTAGGAGTGCTGGGATTTGGAGGATTTTGAAAATTCTATGGCTTTCTCACTAGCGGCGTTGAAGCAGAGTCCAGGCGGTAGCATAAGACCTTTCTGAGAAGCGGAGATAGTTACATCAACCTGCCACTCATCATGCTTGAACTCTGTACAAGCCAAAGATGAAACTGCATCAACCATAAACAAAGCAGGGTGCTTTGCTGCATCAATCGCGCTGCGAATTTTTTCGATCTGGCTAGTAACACCTGTCGAGGTTTCAGTATGTACAGCCAGCACTGCCTTAATAGATTTGTCGGTATCTGCCCGCAAACAATCTTCGACACGGTTGGGGTCAATTCCCGTTCGCCAGTCTCCTTCAATCCAGTTGACTTCAAGCCCTAATTTGTCGGCTACTTGCTTCCATAAAGTAGCGAAATGACCAGTTTCAAAAGCCAGTACGCGATCACCCGGCGACAGCGTATTCAACAAAGCGCTTTCCCAGCCACCGGTTCCAGATGCAGGAAATATAAAGATGGATGCGCTGGTGTTAAATACCGGAGCTAGCTTGTCGAGAATCCGGTTGGTAAGTTCTGGAAAATCTGGTCCTCTATGATCAATGACCGGTTGAGTCATCGCTCTTAAAACGCTATCCGGGACATTAGAGGGGCCGGGTATTTGCAGAAAGTGTCTGCCAGCTTGGAATGAATTTGAATTACTCATGACTTATAGTTTCTGTAGATTATTGATTATTAGGAACCAGAGCAAAGTACACATCGTAACTCTAGTTAGCCAAGCGCATGGAGATAGCATAGTGCAATTGTGATGTGATCTGGTTACTGCAGGCCCGGCTGATAAGTTCGCTCTAGATTTTCTTCGATATCCTCACGATAAAATAAAACATCACGAAAACTTCCTTGGGCATACATCTGCGCTTGATCAGCGAAATGTTCGGAATCGGGGTCGCTATTTAAGCCGCCAACTGTAATCGCCTTGGCTCTAACTCGATCACCGAATTCCACTGCAGCCACGAAACTATTTCCACTAGTGCCATACATGCGTTTTGTGCCGGGATAAGTTCTTGCGCCGAAGGAAGCGAGAGAGCCCCAACGGGAACTGGCAAAACCGACAGCTATACTTGGTTTGCTATCATCGAATTGTTGAACAATATTGCCATTGTTTCGTTGATAGCGATTTATTTCACCCCAAGGCACTTGCCAGCTACCAAAATCTGCAGCGAGTTTTTCAGCAGCGATTCGAAGTGCTCTTAGTTTTTGTGATGTATTCGACTGTTCAATCATATAGTCATAAATACTGATGCCCGCAGCGGCGGCGTCATCACTTAACGAGCTGCGCATTTCCTCTGCCCAGTATATGGCGAGAGAAGTAGCCTCTGAATCTACAGAGGCTTTTAGGTCCCAGTTGCGAAGTAGGTCGATGTATAACAAGGTTTCGGGTTGAATAGAAAATTGCTGCTCTTGATTGTCATCAGTTGCGGTGATTAAAATCAATTCTGGCACTAATTGCTCAAATGCAGTTAGAGTTGGTTCATAGGCAGCTTCTATGAGGGTATCCAAGGTGAAGTCAGATTTGTGTGCCAAAACTTTTACTGCATGAATCCCGCGAAAATTCTCTGGGTTATTAGCCATGTAGATCGGGTAATTTTCCTGCTTTGGACTAAATTCGCCCGCTGCTGAAAATGGAGTGTTGTTGGTATTTTGTATCCATCCATTGGGTGGGTTTAAAAGATTAATGGTTTCTTCTACAGTGTGAAGGCCTCGCCATTCGGTCGCAGGGTTGGAGCCGTCAAGGGGTAAGTTCCAATCGAATTGCGTGTCTCGCACCGGAATAAAATTACCGTGGAAGTAAGCGATGTTTCCATCTGAGTCTGCATAGACTGTATTGTTAGAAGAATTTGTTTGCAGTTTCATGGTGTCATGAAATTCTACATAATTTGTTGTTTTGGTTCTTGTGTAGGATTGTATTAAGGCATCGATTGGTGATTGCATGAGTTTGATACTTACCCACTTGCCATCTTGTTCTCTAATGACTGGGCCATGATGGCTGTGGTAAACAGTAAATTCCTTAGAGGCAATCGATTCGCCTTCCTTGTACTGCAATACACGAGAAGACTCTTCTAATTTTCTCTCATTGTCTCCGTAGGCATAGTAATAACCATCATTTTTTTCAATTATAGTTTCCAAATATTCATCAATGGCATCCGCTCGACTGGATGTGTGCATCCAACCGGTGTTTTCATTAAAACCTTGATAGACAAAAAATTGGCCCCAGGTGACAGCGCCATATGCGTTTAATCCCTCTTCGCTCACCATATGAAGTTCGGAACGAAAGAAGAATGAAGTATGCGGATTAATTAGGAAGAGTGCGTTGCCGTTGGCTGTATTGGCCGGTGAAATAGCAAAGCCATTAGACCCTCTAGGTTCTTCATCTTTTGGGGCTGAATTATTGGCAAGCAAATTTGAATCGGAGCGATCTTGTTCATCTCCATAAAATGATTGTAATGAATTCAAATCCACCCTTTCTATATCACCACCAATGCTACCTTCGGTGAAACTCAAGGCCATCCAGGGTTCGAATTTTTGGATTACCCTTGGCTCTACTTCTGGATGATTATAAAGATAGTAGTTTAGGCCATCGGCAAAGGCATTCATTAGCGACTGCAACCAAGCTGGGCTGCTCTGGTATTGCTCTTGTAAATCTTCGGGTTGAATAAACAATTGCATGCGAAGATCCTGATAAATCGCTGATTCTCCCTCAGCTTCAGCTAACAATCCCATAGCATTGATGTAATTGGTTTCCACGCGATTAAAATCATCTTCAGCTTGGGCGAATAGGGTGCCGAATACTGTGTCGGCATCACTGCGCCCGTAGATGTGGGGAATACCCCAGTGATCTCTCAGAATAGTTACATTGGCAGCATGTTGTTCCCAGCGTTGCAGATCTGCAGGGCTAGCATTGATAGGTGAGGCTTGCACGAAATCAGCTGTTGGAGTTGACTCATCAGCAGGCGTGCAACGGATTACAACAGACATTAGAGCTAATGCAAATAGCGTGGTCTTATTCATTTTCTATGAGGCTCAAATTTAGATTTCGTTCGGCAAAAAGTTTAGCAACCAAGTCATCTTCTATTAAATTAGCTCTGAATTGAACAAACTCTTTTGCAGTGCTGAGAATGTTTCCGTTCACATTACTAATGAGCGCGGACTCAGCAGTCGCTGAATGAGATGGCAGCAAGAAAATAATCAATAGAAATAGCATCAGTTTATTATTGGGATAATAGTACATAGTTAAAGATTGTCAGTAAATATGTAAAGTTGAGACTAAACCTAATAACTAATAATGTCATGAGGTAAAAACATTACAGTGAGAACATTGCTGAGAAGCAGGCAGCTTGACAAAATCATCAGAGCTAAAAAAACCCGACTACCTTCCGGTGGTCGGGTCCTGGTAAAATCCTGGAGCAATTAATCTCCCTGATCTGCTTCAACATATCTGAAGAAACCGAAGAACATTTCTTGCCAGGTTTGTTCCCCCCAGGTCAAAGTCTGTGATGGGTCTGGATTGTCCGGGTTGTTAGCGGAATTGTCGAAAGTTCCGCGAAATACCATTTCAGTTCCAGCTGGCAGGAATAAAGGTTCTTTAAAGTCGTAAGTCTTCTGCCAGTTAAATTGGTAATTAGGAACGTTTAGAACTTCTTCTATGCGGCCATCGGGATATACCAACTTAAAGTTGGCGTCGGAACCGCGGTAATGCATATGTGGTCCGAGCATAGTCAGATAAGAATCTTTGCGAAATTTCTTAGTGGCAACCATTTCATGGTTTTTATCAAATGGTTCAATATTAATATCAAGATCTGCAGCCGAGCCTCCTAAAATTTGCCGCTCAGGTTCTTCGTCCCACAGATAAATACCAATTTCTGAAGCATCTACAGCCTCTTTACCAGAAGTCGTGTAGTGCATCTGTAAGAAAAGACCACCGCCAGCTTTTAATGGGTAACCGGAATTTTCCGGATAGAGATTTAACTCATTGCCCGGAGCGTAAGCGCCGAGGCCAATTCCTTGGTTAAGAATCTCAAACTGACTCATCCCATCGGGGCCGTATGAGAAGGCGATTATGTGGTGAAGCACTGTAGTATCGCCAGCTTCGAATTCCACTGCCTTAACCCAAATGTCTTCTTCGAGATTTAGAGGAATCTGGAGGTTGCGGTAATCTTGTACGCCGGTTGCAGGGATCTGCTGTTCTGGAATCGCTACTATGATATCCGGCTCACCGTTAAGCCATTTAACTGGCTGAGTGCGCAATTCTGCTAGGGGATCAACGCCGTCATTATTCAGTGAACCACCATCGATCCAATGAACTACCTTCTGTGTTTCTTCTGTGGTGATGTAATTAACATCATGAAATACATTCGCATATTCCTGATCGATTTGACCGGGAGGCATGCGCTTGGTGATGAGTGTTTCGCGAATCATCGGAGACCAGCCTTGGATCATTTGATGACTATTCATTGCGAATGGAGCAATGCCGCCTTCCTGGTGACAGGTTACGCAGCGCTGCTCAAGAATTGGCGCCACATCATTGGCATAGGACACTGAGTCTAAATGAGCAGTCTTGGCGGCAAATTCGATTTCATCGCCTTTGCTAGCTAGCTGTTCAGTGCTGATTTCTTCATCGGCAAGAACGGCAGTGAGTGCGTCGAACAAATAGTGCTCTGAAGCACGTCTTGCACGAGAGCCTTCGGAGAAGCGATTATTTAGAGCACCACGGTAGAGAACTTCACGTGCGCTCGGATCGAGGATTACAACTTCTGCAACACGGCTAAGGCCCAGTTCTTCGGAGACAAGCTGTGTGTCGTCGAGAAGGATGCGCATGGCGATATCTTCATCCTTTGCTTCTTTTCTCATTTCCGCTTTGTCAGCAGTCGCAGTGGTATCGATAACAGCGAAACCAACAGCTTGGTCAGCAAATTGATCAGCAACATCATTAAGATCAGCAATTGCACGACGTGCATCGCGACTGCTCTTGTCATAGGCGAATAATACTACGGCCTGCTTATCCAGCTGACGGCTAAGTTGGAAAAACCTGCCTTCGGAATCGATAAGTGAGAAATCACTTATACGTTCTGCGGCATTGACAGAAAGGCCAAAAAATACAGACAAACCCGCGATTACTGCGTTCCTGGCTAGTGTGGGAATTTTAAGCATCTAGCTCTCCTCAAACTTCTTTCAATGAAAATATAGCTTTCTTACCTATGATGAATACTAGCTAGCAGTTACTAGGAATGCTTCCTGATAATTAAAAAGGTTTGAGTATTTCAATAATCCGTTAGTCATTTTTCTCTTAAATCCAGTGTTTTTGAGCTTTTCATGCGAATGGTCTAATGTTCTCATGCCTATCAACTAAGGCGTAATCGAGTGTCTACTGCTAACAAATATAAAAACCATTTTGAAAATACTTGGCCCGCACTTGATCTATCATCGGTCATGAAAACGTCCAAACAGTAATTGGTTTATCCATAGCATCAGGAAGATACAATATGCTGGTAGGATCCACAGAATTGGTTTTGCAGTGGAAAACTATACTGTCCATGTGAACGGTATTTTCCGTGTTGTAAGAGGACCGTAACGCACAAACCGGCTGAGAATGTTTGATATTTAACATAGAATATCGCTCAGATTTCCCTCAGTGATTGAGTATTATCAGGTATTTGTCGGATTGGTCGGTACAGTAAAGTGGGATATAGATAAGATTTATGAAAATTCGTTGCGCCTCCATAATTTTGTCTTTTTTAATACTTTTACAACCAACTGCACCAGCTCAGTCGGTAGAATATCGTATTGAGCATTGTCTTTCAGGTTGTCCAGTTGGAAGCGATAGTGATTCTCACCTTGTTCTCAGACCTATTTATGCGCTTTCCTACAATATTAAAAACAAAGTAGCAGACTGGGTAGCATACAAAGTTTCTGCGGCTACGATTGGGATAGCATCCAACCTTTCTCGCTTGCCGGAGGCGGATAATTTTATAAGTGAAACCTTAGAGGTTTCTGATTTTGAGGGGGGCGATGAGCAGGGTCTGGTGCTTTCACGTTTTGTGCCATTAGTAAATTTTGCCGGCACGCCATATTGGAGCGATGCCAACTTTCTAACTAATATTGTGGCCCGTAGTAGCAATTTGAATCAGGGTGCCTGGTACGGACTGGAATGGGCGATACGAAATTTAGCCAATCGCGAAACTGAAGTATTTATTATTACCGGTCCAATTTATCGAAACGATGGCGGCGAGCTTAAGTTGGTGTCTGCTAAACAACACAAGGTACCTGATGCCTTTTTTAAAATTGTAATGACAGATAGAAATCGTGGAGCGGCATTTATTTTGGAACAAGATTCTCCGGTGCATGTACACCATTGTGATTTGACAGCGGAGATTGCGGAGATTGAAAGTTTAACAGGCCTAGAATTTTTTCCTAACAGTTCAGGAGCCATCATTCAGCCCCTAGATGCAGAATTAGGCTGCCGTTAACAGAGAAGACGAGATAAGCCTAGAGAATTTCAGCGAGAAAATAATCGTCCATGATTAATTCTCCAATCATTCGATTTAGTCCTGCTCTAACTGCGGCGCCCATACCTTCATTCGTGGGTACGACACCACGACCGAAAAGCGTTGTTTGCCAAATAGTGCGTCCATTACCTTGTAGCTGAATGTTGATCCGCATGGTCAATTGAATGGACTCTACTCCAGCGCGATCAACAAGAGTGGCCTCGGAATTCAGAATCTTACTAGCAAGTCGCATTTCTCCTTCATTGTCGACTATTTTTGCGTTGCCTTTGGTAAACCCTTGCTCAAGTGCATCTTGCACAATGGATGTGAGATTGGATTCAGCTTGATAACCACCATTAGCCACGCCGTTACCCAGATCAGTTGAGGTGATTAGCCGCGGATTATCACTACTGCGGTCGTCAGTTGTGTGCGGAATCTCGAGAGTGAAACGCATGGAGCTCAAATCGACGCCATGATTGCCTTCATAGGTATAGGCAACGGTTACATCCTCAATCGCGAGGCTTGATAAGGGCAGAGAGCTTAGGCAGAGGAATAATAGAGTTTTCATTTTCATGGCAGTATTTATCTCGTTGATGCAATTCTAGTACTAGTTAATTTACTGGATGGAACTTGTAGACCTATGAGTTCTTTATTAGGAAAGCAAGCAGGGATTGAGAATAATAGACCTGAGGGCGGTGATCAAGCGAGTTTGTATGGTGCACTGATCATCAGAACTGGGAGATGCTTATAAATTTGGCCACAAAAAATGCCAGCATGTGCTGGCATTTTTACTGTCTGGCAATAAATTCTGAATATCTAATAGACAGCCGCAATAGGCGAACCTTAATGTAATTCAGAGGCTGGCCAAGGTGCTCCTGTTCTCGAAGTTCCAAGCGGTTTTAAACCTTGGTTGAGAAATTTTTGTACACGTTTACCTTCATAGGTTTCAGTAGTGTAAATATTCCCTAAGGAGTCAGTGACGATACTATGGGTTCCAAAAAACAGACCTGGCTGCCTGCCCCCGTCACCGAATTCAGCCAGTACTTCAAGAGACTCTCGGTCTAGTACATGGACTTTAAAATTTGCTCCATCCGCGACGTAGATAAATTCCTGATCATCATCCTTAGAGAAAGCAATGTCCCATGTTGAACCTGCAAGTGTCTGAGGAGCTACCTGACCTTCT
>Ga0209501_10005120_pt1 | contig 12223 bp, 12 predicted proteins | sample ArcticOcean_MG_C_4_FD_187434 | JGI IMG/M metagenome (GOLD analysis project Ga0209501, IMG submission 187434) | Marine microbial communities from western Arctic Ocean - ArcticOcean_MG_CB4_134 (SPAdes) (version 2) | ecosystem: Environmental > Aquatic > Marine > Oceanic | place: Arctic Ocean...
TTCAAAAAGTTGATATATTTGGGAAAAAAAATCTTAAAAATGCAAATGTACATATTTTTATTCATGGAGGGTATTGGAGAGCACTTGATAAATCAGACCATAGTCAATTAGCAAAGCCATTTGTGAAAGAGGGTATATTATATTTTTCAGTTAATCATGATCTATGCCCTAATGTTTCATTAAGTAAAATTGTTGAACAAATAACGAATTCAATAATTTGGATATATAATAATTGTGAGAAATATGGAGGAAACCCTGATAAAATTTCTATTTCAGGTCATTCTGCTGGCGCACATTTATGTGCTATGATGTTATCTATAGACTGGCGTAAATTTAATGTTCCAACTAAAATTATTAAGGGAGTAGTCTTAATTAGTGGTATATATGAACCTGAAATAGTTTTAAATTTGTCTGTTAATGAAGAAATTAAATTATCTAAACAAGAAGCTTTACGTAACACACCCACTCACCCAATTAATAATATACAAAATATATTAATATGTGTAGGAGGAGAAGAAACAAAAGGTTGGATCGAACAAACTAAATTATATGCAAAAAAAATTGTCAATAAAGGTAATAATTTAGATTTCTCAATTCTTAAAAAAGAAAATCATTTTTCATTGATGATTTCATTTTCTAATTCTAATAATACATATGTAAAGAAGATTATCCATATGGCTAAAAATATATAAGAATTGTAAAGGCATTTTAAATGATAGATAGTCCAGCTCAAAAACTTAGAAAAATATTAAAAATAAATAAATTACATATTATGCCTTGTTGCTATGACCCCTTATCAGCTAAAATGATAGAACAAGCTAAATTTGATTTAAGTTTTATGAGTGGTTTTGCAACCGCTGCTGCTAAACTAGGTCTTCCCGATACAGGATTAATTTCCTATGGTGAAGTTATTGACCAAGGTCGAAATATATGTGACAGCGTAAACATACCAATTATTGGAGATGGAGATACAGGTTACGGAAATGCAATAAACATTAGAAGAACTGTAAGAGGATTTTATAAGGCAGGTTTTGCAGCAGTTATGATAGAAGACCAAGTTTCTCCAAAAAGATGTGGTCATACAAGAGGGAAACAAGTAGTTGCTCTAGATGAAGCAATAGGAAGAATTAAAGCAGCTGTGGATGAGAAAAAATCAGGATCAGATATTCTTATAATGGCGAGAACAGATGCACGTTTTGATCATGGGTTAGACGAAGCAATTACTCGTATGAAAAAATTTCAAGAATTGGGAGCTGATATATTATTTATAGAAGGTCCAAAAAACAAAAACGAAATGATAGAGATTTGCAACAAATTAACAGGCATCAAAATGATTAATCTAGTTGAGGGAGGAGACACCCCTTTACTAGAGCCTAAAGAATTAGAAAGTATGGGTTTTAATATTGCAGCTTATCCGTTAACAATATTGTCAGCTGCAATGAAAGCAACTAAAATAGTGCTAGAAAACTTTCAAAATAATAAAAATAATAAAAATATGTTAATGTCATTCTCTGAAATGCAAAAAATCATAGGGTTTGATGATTATTTTAAATTAGAAAAAAAATATAAAAAATAATAATGTGTATTTGAATAATTAGGAACAAGCTATATGCGAATATTTTATATAATATTATATATTATTATTATTATTATTTCTATTCCATGGTACTGGTCAGATAATACAAATATAGTATTTTATGGTTTTCCATTCTGGGTAATAATAGCAATACTTGGATCTTTTAGTGCTTCTTGTTTAACCACCTATCTACTTTTAAAAAAATCAAAAGATAATGAATAATCTTCTTCCTTTAGGCTTAGGGGCATGGATATTCATTAGTTGTTATTTATTATCTTTATTAATAATTGGTTGGTATGCTAAAAAATCAAGAAAAGAAAATACTTTAAATGATTTTTATTTAGCAGGCGGTGGCCTAGGATTTGGAGTATTATTTCTTACTTTTTTTGCTACCCAATATAGCGGAAATACTTTTTTAGGTTTTACTGGTGCTACCTATAGAATTGGCTATTCTTGGATATTAAGCTTACATTTTATGACAAGTATTGTTGTATGTTATTTACTTTTTGCTCCAAAACTTCATAAACTTTCAAAAAAACAAAAATTTATTACCCCTCCTGATTTTATAAAATATAGGTTTAAAGATAAATTATTAACTTTATTAATCACTATAATAATGCTGTTAGTTCTTAGTAATTATCTTCTTGCACAATTAATGGCTATGGGAAGAGTTATGCAAGGTATAACTGGTAACGAATATTTTTATTCTTTTGGAGTTGTAAGTCTTGCCTTTATAATTATTATATATGGAACAATGGGAGGTTTAAGAGCAGTTGCCTGGACAGATGCTATACAAGGTATAATTTTAATTATAGGGTTTTCCGTCCTAATTATAATTTTATTTCTAAAATTTGGATCACTAATAGATGCCACTAATATAATTCTTGAACAAGATAAGCTTAATAACACCAGAAAAGCATTAATTCCAGATGCACAAACCTGTAGACAATGGCTTAGCTACATAATTATAGTAGGTTTTGGACTATCTTTATATCCACAAGCCATTCAAAGAATATATGCAGCAAAAAACTTACAAACATTAAAAAGAAGTCTTGCAATAATGTCTTTTATACCTATTCCAATAATGATGATAATTTTGATATCTGGAATTATGGCCTTAGCCCATATAAATGGATTAGAGGGCGTCGCTACTGATCAAGTATTTGGAATGATATTAAGAGAAATACAAAATTATTCTATAATTGGCTATGGTGTAAGTATAATAATATTGTCTGCAATACTTGCAGCAATGATGTCTACTGCAGATTCTGCATTGTTATCTATTTCTTCTATGTTTACAAAAGATATATACTTTGATCATTATGATAAAGAAGCTTCTGAAAAAAAACTTACTAATATAGGCAAGTTTTGCTCATGGGTTTTTCTAATAGTATTAATATTTTTAGCAATAATTTTAAAAAATAACTTTTCTTTAGTTGCTCTTATGGATAGAAAAATGGATTTGCTTATTCAGTTAGCCCCTGCCTTTATATTAGGAATTCATTATAAAGGATTACAAGCTAAGCCAATATTTTGGGGAATAATAATAGGTACGCTTTTAGCTTTAGTACTAGCTTTCTATGACTTTAGCTTCACACAAAAAGGAAAAGTTTATGGTTTTCATCCTGGATTAATTGCTATCATACCTAATGTATTTATTGCAATAATAGGTTCATATTATAAAAAAATATTTATTAAATTTACTTAAATGTATTTAATAAGATATATATTTTAAAAAATGATTTTAAAATAACAATACAAAGGCAAAATATGCAATCAATGTTAATTTTAATAGATAGCCTTGTTACATTAATAGTTTGGGCTTTAATATTACAAGTAATAATGAGTTGGCTAGTAGCATTTAATATTGTTAACACACAAAATAAATTTGTATGGCAGGTTAATTACGCCTTACACAAACTGACTAAACCTTTATTATCTCCAATTCAACAAATATTACCAAATTTAGGGGGAATAGATATTTCTCCAATAATTCTAATAATAGTTTTGCATTTTGCTAGAAACCTTTTATTTGAATTATTATTAGGTAGCCCGCTCAAATAGTTATTATTTTATACGGTTTCTTTGTTTTAACCTTAAAGCATTTAATTTTATAAAACCATCTGCATCCTTTTGATTATAGCTATTACTTGCTTCAAAAGTAACTATACCCTCATTATAAATGCTTTTGGGTGAACGTCTACCAACTAAACTACAACTTCCTTTATACAATTTTATCTTTACTTCTCCAGTTACATTTTTTTGACTTTTATCTATCATTGCCTGTAACATTTCCCTTTCAGGAGAAAACCATAAACCATTATATATTAAAGATGCATATTTTGGCATAATTTCATCTCTTAAAAGCATCGATGGCCCATCTAAAATTAATTGTTCTATACCTCTATGTGCAACATGAAGAATAGTTCCACCAGGAGTTTCATATACACCTCTAGATTTCATACCCACAAATCTATTTTCAACAATATCAACCCTTCCAACGCCATGCTTACCAGCTTTAACATTCAAGTTCTCTAATAATTGTGCTGGACTTAATTTTTTTCCGTTTACTGATATTGGAGTTCCTTCTTCGAATCCAATAATGACTTCTTCTGCATCTTCTGGAGCCAATTCTGGAGATACAGTTCTTGTAAACATATCTTCATCAGCAGAAACCCATGGGTCTTCTAAAGCTTTTCCTTCATAAGAAATGTGTAATAAATTGGCATCTGTTGAGAATGGAGGCTCTCCTCTTTTATCTTTCGGCACAGTAATATTTCTTTTTTCTGCCCACTCAATTAATTTTGTTCTAGAATCTAAATCCCATTCTCTCCAAGGAGCTATAATATTGATATCTGGGTTTAAACCAAGATAACCAAGTTCAAACCTTACTTGGTCATTTCCTTTACCAGTTGCTCCATGAGAAACAGAATCTGCCAAAGTTTCTTTGGCTATTTCTATTTGCCTTTTAGCAATTAAAGGCCGTGCTATAGCTGTCCCTAATAAATATGTGCCTTCATAAATTGCACTAGCTTTGAACATAGGAAACACATAATCTTTAACAAACTCTTCTTTTAAATCCTCAATATAAATTTCTTTTATACCCATTGCCTTAGCTAAAGCTCTTGCAGGTTCTATTTCTTCACCTTGACCTATATCAGCTGTAAATGTTACTACTTCACATTCATATACTTCTTGTAGCCATCTTAAAATAACAGATGTATCTAAACCGCCTGAATATGCTAAAACTACTTTTTTAACTTTTGACATGTATCTTCCTACTAATGTTAATTAATGATAATTATATATTATAATATTTCTAGGTAGCATTAATTTTTTTTACTTTTTCTTTTCTTGTGCGTTCACTATTACTTTTTAATTGTCCGCATGCAGCTAAAATATCCTGCCCTCTTGCATGCCGAACTGTTGCAGTAATACCGCCATTATTGCAAATTTCATCAGCAAAATCTTTAATAGTTTTTTCTGGTGAACATTTATATATACTTCCAGGCCAAGGATTAAATGGTATTAAATTTACTTTAGCGTGTATTGGTTTTAAAAGACTCACCAATTTTTTAGCCTCAGCTATAGAATCATTTATCCCAGCTAGCATGACGTATTCAAACGTAATACGTCTCGCATTATTAACACCTGGATAAGCTTCTAAAACTGATAATAATTCCTTTATAGGCCATTTTTTATTAATTGGTACGAGTTCATTTCTTAATTTATCATTAACAGCATGTAAACTTATAGCTAAACTTACATCTAATTGTTTTTTAAGTTTTTGAATAATAGGTACTACTCCTGAAGTAGATAAAGTTATTTTTCTACGTGAATAACATAGCCCCTCATTATCAAGTAAAATTTTTATAGCTTTGGTAACTTCTTGATAGTTATATAGGGGCTCACCCATACCCATAAAAACTATATTCGTAATTTTTCTATTTTTAAGACCCCAATCCAACAAACTATCTTTCGCGGACAATACTTGTCCAACAATTTCATCTGCTGTCAAATTGCGAACTAAAGCCATAGTACCCGTATGACAAAAAGAACAGGATAAAGTACACCCCACTTGAGAAGAAATACATAAAGTTCCTCTATCTTCTTCAGGAATAAAAACAGTCTCTACTTCTTTTTTATCATGAAGAGAGAAAAGCCATTTTTGAGTTCCATCCACTGAAATTTGATGTGTATTAGGAATCAATCTATTAAAAGTTACTTCAGAACTCAGTTTATCTCTTAAATTTACTCCTATATCAGACATACTCTTAAAAGACTTAACACCATTAACATATATCCACCTCCATAATTGATTAGCCCTATACTCTTTTTCTCCTAATTTAATAATATATTTTTTAAGTTCATCCTTTGAAAGAGAATTTATAGCTATATTTTCAGACATTATTTACAAATTTTATTCATAGCTTTATATGCTGCAATAAACCCTTTTAATGAATATGTATCTTTCGTGTTTGTACCTCTCATGGAAACCCCTTTAACAACCATTTTTGTTCCTAGTTTCATTGACTTAATTAATAAATTATCTTCTTCTGCAGTGAAAGCCCATGCAGCCTGTCTATTTGTAAATAAATTAAATGTACGCTTTAAATCTATATTTACACTTACCTTTGATTCCGTTTTAAAAGTATAGCCAGCTTGAAAGTTAACTACTCCTAGTTCTTTACTACCTTTATTTTTTACTATTTGAGCATAAACTTCTCCACGTTTAGAATATTTTCCTTCTTCCTTGATAGGAGAAGAAGTCATTGTACATACTAACCCTTCCTCTGTATTCCAATATATTGACTGCCAGTCTCCATATGTTCCAAGTGACGTATAATCTGCCGCTAAGGCATATGATTGTAATAAAAACAAAAACGAAAAAATTATTAAAGAGAAATATTTATACATATGCTTATTTCTTATAAATTATTGTTTAGTATACTAACTTTAAAATATATAAAATAAATATTAATATAAAGCTAAAATTACAAATCAAATAAAGCTTGATATATTAAAATGTAAAATAATTTATTTATATATTTAATTAAATAAATAAAACCTTATAAAGGTTATATCTGCTTTCAAAAGATTATAAAGTATTTTTAAGGATATTTATATGAAAAGAATGATTGTAAATAAATATGGTGGTCCAGAAAATTTAATTTTAGATCATATAGATTCTCTATTAATAAATGAATTATCAGTAAGAATTAAAGTAGAAAATATAGGTGTTAATTTTGCAGACACATTAGTAATCAGAGGACGCTACCAAGAAAGACCTCGCCCTCCCTTTTCTCCTGGATTAGAATTATCAGGAACTATTATTGAAATTGGTAGTAAAGTATTAAATCATAAAACAGGTGATAGAGTAATCGGAATAGCAAAATTTGGTGCATATTGTAATGAAATAGTTATGCCTGCAGAAAATGTATATAAAATACCAGATAGTATGGATTTTATTTCTGCTGCTTCTTTTCCTGTTGCATACGGGACAGCATTTGGAGCTATTGATTGGAAAGGAAACCTGCAAAAAGGTCAAACTTGCTTAATTATCGGTGCAGCTGGTGGTGTAGGCTTAGCCGCAGTCGAACTTGCAGCAGCTTATGAAGCAAAAACTATAGCTGCAGCAGGAAGTGATGAAAAATGTAATACATGTATTGAACATGGAGCCAATCATACTATAAACTATAATAAAGAAACTTTTAGACATAGTATCAGAAGTATTGCTCCAGAAGGAGTAGATTTAGTAATTGATATGATTGGTGGAGAAACAGCTGACGACACTATAAAAAATTTAGCCTGGGAAGGAAAATTTATCATTATTGGTTTTGCAGGAGGGAAAATCCCTAAAATACCTGCAAATAGGTTACTTCTGAAAAGCGCCTCTGCAATTGGCTTATATTGGGGAGAGTATGCATTTATAAACCCTTCACTAATTGGGAATTCTTTCATCGAATTAATGAAGCTTTATGAAAAAGAAAAGTTAAAGCCTAAAATTGGAAAAATATTTAAATTAGAAGAAGCAAGTAAAGCTTTAGAATACCTCCTAAGTAGGAAAAATACAGGAAAAATAATTCTAAGCTGTGATTAATTAATATATGACCTTATTAAATAAATTTAATTCTTTCTGGGAAAAATTAAGCCCTAATATTAAAGGATTTATTTTTATCCTGATAGCATCAGCTACGTTTCCCATAATGGGAACAACTGTAAAGTATCTAACCTCTGAACTACATCCTTTTCAAATAGCTTTTTTTAGATGTTTTTTTGGTTTTATGATTATAATTCCTTTAATTATTAAAAAGAACCCTTCAAAAATACTAAATACAAAAAGATATCCTATGCATATTTTAAGAGGCCTTTTAGGAGTAGGAGCAATGATGGCAGGTTTTACAGCTTTATCTATGTTGCCACTAGCAACGGCAGTAACTTTAGGGTTTACTCGGATATTATTTTTAGTTCCTCTTGCAATGCTATTACTTGGCGAAAAGCCTGGATTTTTAAGGATCTTTTTAATACTTTTAGGCTTTCTAGGTGTTATAATAATGATTGATCCTAGTAATGATAATAATATTACATACTTTTCAGCCAGCTTAGCACTTCTTGGCGCTTTTCTAGTAAGTTGTGTTAAGCTAAGCGTAAAGTCACTATCATCAAGTGAATCAACTTTAACTATACAATTTTATTATGGTATAATTTCTACCACCGCCTTAATTATTCCATGTTATTTATTTTGGACGAATTTAAATTATTTTCAAATATTATTAATGTTTTTTGCTGCAATCGTTGGAACAATTGCTCAGATGCTAACAATTTGGGGTTTAAAATTAGGAACAACAACCGTGGTAATGCCTGCTGATTATACGAGATTAATTTTTGCAGGCATATATGGCTTTATTCTTTTTAATGAAATACCTTACTTAAATGAAATAATAGGATCATTTGTAATAATAATAACCACTATGATTATTTTATATTTAGACAACATAAAAAAAACAATTAAATAACTTTCATATTTATTGCCATACATACAGAACCTAAGGAGAGCAAAACTATAATAGTTATAAATTTTCTCATTGGTAAATACCATTGAGGAAGCTTTTTTTCTCTTACAGTTTTAATATCTATAAAAAAAACAAATAAATATAAAATGATTAAAATAATGAAAATAATCAGATAATTTACTATAAAGCCTATAAGTAAAAACCAGCTTAATAAAGCAGGTATTATAGAAATTAGATATGATTTATAATCTTTATCATTTCTAACCATAGCAGCTCCCCAATGAACGGCTCCCGTAAATGATAGAATTAATACTGAATAATTTATTAAATTATACAAGGCAATCAATTTTAATTCATATGTACAAACCCATATTCCTAAAGATAAAAAAATGAAGGGAAGTGCTCCACCTATTCCAAATAATAATGGAAATGAAGGTATATTTTGTAAATTAAATAAAGAAAGAAATTTTTGCATTATATTCTATTTTCCACCTATAAATTCTTGGTCCATATAAACCGCTATTAAAAAATCTTTTTTAGAAAGCCCTGAAACATCATGGGTAGACAAATTAACATCTACTTTATTATATACATTACTCCACTCAGGGTGATGGTTTAAAGTTTCAGCTTCTACTGATACATTAGTCATCCATGAAAAGGCCTCTCTAAAGTCTTTAAAAATAAAAGTTTTAGATATAGACAAATAGTCATCTTTTAAAAACCATCCATTTATTAATTGGAGGTGCTTATTTATTTCTTTTTTTGTTAATTTTTTAACAATATTTTTTTCCATTAATATTAACCTAATTTAAAAGAGTAGGATTTGATTATAATTTTAAAAGATATATTTATAGCTTGTAAAATATAGATTTTTTCCAATATATAATATATTATATATTTATAAACATAATCTTAAACAAATGCATATGCTTTGTTTATTAAACGGAGTTTTTATTATGAAAATTGGACACTTTAGTTCTAACCCTCAAACACAATCTAAGGCAGCTGCTTTAAGCTCTGAAGATTTAGGGTTAAGAGCTTATATGCAAAAAATATATGGGTATATGACTGTAGGTTTAGCAATAACAGGATTAGTAGCATGGTTAGTTTCTGGCGCTGCAATTGATAATAATGGGCAATATACGTCTCTTGGAAAAGCTTTATTTGCTTCTCCTCTTGGTTTTATATTTATGCTGGCACCTTTAGGATTGGTTATGATGCTATCATTTAGAATACAGAAAATGAAAGCTTCTACCGCTCAAACAATGTTTTGGGTTTTATCTGGTTGTTATGGTATATCTTTAGCCTCAATATTCCTTGCCTATACAGGTGAGTCTGTTGCTCGCGTATTTTTTATATCATCATCTACATTTTTAGCTGCAAGTATATATGGCTATACTACAAAAAAATCATTGGCAAATTTTGGCTCTTTTTTAATGATGGGTTTAATAGGTATTATTATTGCAATGGTAGTAAATATATTTATGCAATCTACTATGATGCAGTTCATTATTAGTGTAGCAGGTGTTTTAATATTTACAGGTTTGACAGCTTATGACACGCAGACTTTAAAAGAGATGTATGTTGAAGGTGAAAATGGTGAAACACAGGTCAAAAAAGCTGTTATGGGTGCCTTGAAACTATATCTAGATTTTCTTAATCTTTTTATTATGCTCCTTATGTTATTAGGTAATAGGCGCTAATATAGTTTAAGGTAAATATTTAAGGCGCTAACTATAAAAAGTAGCGCCTTTTTTTATTCTGCTTATTAGAGAAAGATAATTTATGTCATACGATGAGGAATATAATAAGTGGAAAAACAACCCTAATTCATTTTGGGAAAATAAAGCTAATAATATTCATTGGATTAAAAAATGGGACAAAGTTTTAGAAAGTACAGAAACACATTCATGGAATTGGTTTCCAGGTGGACAGCTTAATACCTGCTATAATTGCTTGGATATTCATATTGAAAACGGGAATGGTAACAAAAAAGCACTAATATACGATAGTCCAGTAACCGGTTTAAAAAAATCTTATACATATAATGAATTGCTACATAAAACCACAAAAATTGCAGGGGCTTTAAAGCAACATGGTGTTAATAAAGGAGATAGAGTTCTAATCTATATGCCTATGATACCAGAAGCAGTTGCATCAATGCTTGCCTGTGCAAGAATAGGAGCTATACATGTTGTCGTATTTGGAGGTTTTGCGCCAAATGAATTAGCCACTAGAATTAATGATTCCAAACCTAAAGTTATTATAGCTGGCTCTTGTGGTATAGAACCAGGAAAAATTATTGAATATAAGCCTATGCTTGATAAAGCAATTGAATTGGCTAAATTTAAAGTAAACATATGCTTTATTTATCAAAGATCTATTTGTGAGGCAAAATTAATATATGGCAGAGATTTTAATCTTCAAAATTTAATAGATAGCTCTAATTCTATAGAACCAGTTGCAGTAAAATCTACAGATCCTCTCTATATTCTTTATACCTCAGGAACCACAGGTGATCCAAAAGGTATGGTAAGGGAAAACGGTGGACATGCTGTAGCATTAAAAGCAAGTATGGAAATGGTTTATGGAATTAAACCGGGAGAAGTCTTTTGGGCAGCTTCAGATATAGGATGGGTAGTTGGTCATTCTTATATTGTTTATGGGCCTCTTTTAAATGGATGTACTTCAGTACTGTATGAAGGCAAACCTACAGGAACTCCTGATGCAGGGTCTTTTTGGAGGGTAATTAGCGAACATAATGTCTCTGTAATGTTTACTGCCCCTACGGCCTTAAGAGCTATCAAAAGAGATGATCCAAATGGTGAAGAAATAAAAAAATATAATTTAGAAAAATTTAGAATGCAATTTCTTGCTGGAGAACGGGCGGACCCTACAACAATAGAATGGACTGAAAAACACTTAAATGTTCCAGTAATTGATCATTGGTGGCAAACAGAAACTGGTTGGGCTATCGCCGGAAATTTTGCAGGTCTAGGATTATTTAAAGTTAAGCCTGGATCTACTGGTAAACCCTCTCCAGGTTTTGAAGTTGTTTGTTTAGATAATAATAACAAAGAAAAGCCTAATGGAGAAATCGGTTCTCTAGCTATAAAGTTACCTCTTCCTCCAAGTTGTAGCTCTACTTTATGGCAAGATAAAGAAAGATATAAAACTTCTTATTTAAATGAATTTCCAGGCTATTATTCTAGTGCTGATGCTGGATATATAGATCAAGATGGATATATATCTGTTATGGCAAGAACAGATGATATAATTAATTGTGCTGGCCATAGGCTTTCTACTGGTGCAATGGAAGAAGTATTATCAAAGCATAATGATATTGCCGAATGTGCAGTAGTTGGAGTTGATGACGAATTAAAAGGACAAATTCCTATTGGATTTATTGTTGTAAACTCTGGCACAGTAACTTCTAATGAAATAATAATAAAAGAAACAATTCATATGGTAAGAAATGAAATAGGACCTGTTGCTTCTTTTAGAAAAGCAATTATTGTTAAAAGACTACCTAAAACTAGATCAGGAAAAATATTAAGGAATACTATAGCTTCAATTTTTGATAATAAGCCTTTTAAAATACCTGGCACTATTGATGACCCAAATATTCTTGTCG
>Ga0209501_10005124_pt1 | contig 12214 bp, 7 predicted proteins | sample ArcticOcean_MG_C_4_FD_187434 | JGI IMG/M metagenome (GOLD analysis project Ga0209501, IMG submission 187434) | Marine microbial communities from western Arctic Ocean - ArcticOcean_MG_CB4_134 (SPAdes) (version 2) | ecosystem: Environmental > Aquatic > Marine > Oceanic | place: Arctic Ocean...
CCGCAGCGTCTTTCCAATCGGCAATAACCTCCGCCGCCGCCGGGTCCGAGGGGTCGATTGGCTTGATCAGGCCAAAACGGCCGGGATAGGCATCTCGTACCTGGACAGCGTAACTGGCATCGTATTGGTAAAGCGAGAAAGCCGAGACCAGGATGGCGCCATCAACGCCAACGGCGTCCATCGCCGCCACCATCTCGTCGCCGGTGACGTGGGCGGGCCAGTTGGGCACCGAATGCCATGGGCGTTCGGGTGTGTCGGCGGCATAGGCATGGACCTGAGAATCGATGATCGGCATTCGTCTGGCCTCCGTAATTGCAGCCGCTTAGCTGCGGGTTCGTTCAGAGGGTAGCGTGATCCGAAGCCGAACGAAACCGACATTCCCGGCACATTCCGGCTTGCAACTAACCGGCGGCCCATAGATGACAGTGCTGGGATGAAAGCGAAGAAGGGCGTGCGCAAATAAATGGATAAGCCAACGAAGAAAATCGGGTTTCTGTCGTTTGGACATTGGTCCCCTGCCCAGGGCTCGGTAACCCGCTCGGCGTCCGATGCGCTGCTGCAATCAATCGAGTTGGCCGTTGCCGCCGAAGAATTGGGCGCCGATGGCGCTTTTTTTCGGGTGCATCACTTCGCCCGCCAGCTGGCGCCGCCCTTCCCGTTGCTAGCGGCGGTCGGCGCCAAGACCAGCCGTATCGAAATCGGCACCGCCGTCATAGACATGCGCTACGAAAACCCTCTCTACATGGCCGAGGACGCCGGCGCTGCGGACCTCATCGCTGGCGGACGGCTGCAGCTCGGCATCAGCCGCGGCTCGCCCGAACAGGTGATCGATGGCTGGCGGTATTTCGGCTATGAGCCCGGCGAGGGCGAGACCGATGCCGACATGGCAAGGCGCCACACGGAAGTTTTTCTACAAGTGTTGCGGGGCGAGGGTTTTGCCGAGCCGAACCCGCGCCCGATGTTCCAAAACCCCACCGGAATGCTGCGCATTGAGCCCTATTCAGAGGGCCTGCGCGAGCGTATCTGGTGGGGCGCGGCGACCAACGCAACCTCCATCTGGGCGGCAAAACTGGGCATGAACCTGCAAAGCTCGACCCTCAAAACCGATGAGTCCGGCCAGCCGTTCCACGTTCAGCAGGCCGAACAGATCCGGGCTTACCGCGCCGCCTGGAAGGACGCCGGCCACACCCGTGATGCGCGGGTGTCCGTAAGCCGCAGCATCTTCGCATTGATGAACGATCAGGATCACGCCTGGTTCGGAGGACAGAGCGCAAGCGAAGACCAGATTGGCCACATCGGCGCGAACACCCGCTCAATCTTCGGGCGCAGCTATGCCGGGGAGCCCGACGAACTCGCCGCAGAACTGGCCAAGGACGAAGCGATTGCCGAGGCCGACACGCTATTGCTCACGGTACCGAATCAGCTTGGCGTCGACTACAACGCGCACATCATCGAAGCGATCCTGACCCACGTTGCCCCGCAGCTTGGCTGGCGGTGATCGCGGCCCTGCAAAGCCGGACTCGGCTGCTATCTAGAAAACCATCTCGTCCTCATCGCCGCCGCCGGAGATGACAATCTCGCCGGCATCGGCGAGGGTTTTGGCGGTCTGCACCACGTTGCCCTGGGCCTCGTCGACCTCTTTCAAGCGCACCGGGCCCATGGCCTCCATGTCTTCCTGCATCATCTTGGCGGCGCGTCCCGACATGTTATTGAAGAACAGATCCTTGATGTCGTCCGAGCCGCCCTTCAGGGCCATGGCCAGCTGGTCTTTCTCCACCTGGCGCAGCAGCGCCTGCACGCCCGAGGGATCGATGCGCGCCAAATCTTCGAAGGTGAACATCAAGCCCTTGATACGCTCGGCGCTTTCCCGGTTGCGTTCTTCCAGGGCGCCCATGAAACGGCTCTCGGTGGAGCGGTCGAGATTGTTGAAGATATCGGCCATCTGCTCGTGGCTGTCCCGGCGGTGGGTCGAGGCCAGGTTCGACATAAACTCGGTGCGCAAGGTTTTCTCGACGCCGTCCAGGATTTCCTTTTGCACCGTTTCCATGCGCAGCAGCCGCATAATCACTTCCATGGAAAAGTTCTCCGGCAACACCGCCAGAACCCGGGCCGCGTGATCGGACTTGATCTTCGACAAGACCACGGCCACGGTCTGTGGATATTCGTTCTTCAGATAGTTGGCCAGAACCTGCTCGTTCACATTGGCCAGCTTGTCCCACATGGTGCGCCCGGCGGGACCACGGATTTCCTCCATGATCATGTCCACCTTCTCCTGCTCCATGGTCTGCAGCAACAGGCGCTCGGTGGAAGCGGAACTGCCGATCAAAGAGCTGCTGCCCGAGGACAATTGGTCGGCAAACTCCATAAACAGGCGCTCCACAATTTCCGCATCAATGTTGCCCAGGTTGGCCATCGTCATCGACAGCTCTTTGATCTCCTCCACATCCATCAACTCAAACAACTTCGACGAATACTCCTGCTTCAACGAGAGCATGAAAATCGCCGCCTTGTCAGCGCCCGATAAATTCCGGTACGTGTCTTTCGAACGAGCCATGGGGCAATAGTTCCTTTAGGCTTCTTGATACAACCAATTGCGAATGATCGAAAGCGCTTCCTCGGGATGCTTTTCGACAATTTCGCCGACCTTCTTCACCGACGACGCGCGCACGCGGCCCTCGACCCGGTCGATATCGATCAATTCCTCGAACTGATGTTCGGCCTCGGTCGAGGCAGCTTCGGGCGGCGCCAAGGCCGCGGTTGCGGCTGCCCGCTGCTCCAGGAGCTTCTGCTCGGCCGCCGCCGTCGCCGCCGGCAGCGCTTCAAAGGCGCGCGATACCAAAGGCCGTACAACAAGCAGTATGACTAATATGGCAAGGATTGAGAGGACAACAACCTCGGCAATCTTCAAAAGGTCATTTTTCTGCAACCCGAAAAACAAATCCAAGGGCACATCGGGTTCGATCGGGATGGCGGCGAAGCGCATATTGATCACTTCGACCGTATCTCCGCGTCCCTCGTTGAAGCCGATCGCCGTGGATACCAGCTTGGCCAAATTGTCCATATCGGGCTTGGTGCGTTCCGCGTAGACCGGATCGCCGTCGTCGTTGATGGTGGTGATGCCATCGACCAGAACGGCGACAGACAGACGTTTGATCAGGCCGATTTCGCGGACATGATTGATGATTCGTTTGGATATTTCGAAGTTGACGGTTTCTTCGGTCCGCGATTCCTGGTTGGTTGATGATTGGCCGCCTTCATCGGCGCCGGCGCCGTCGGGCAGATTGGTGCCCACGGTAACCGGATCGCCGCCTTCGGCATCCCGGCTTTGGGCGCTCTCTTCGACCGAGTTGGTTGAGCGGACAACCTGACCATCTGGATCAAAGGTCTCTTCGGTTGTCGAAATCCGGTCATAGTCCAAATCGGCATTTATGGTGACCTTGGCGTTGCCAAGGCCGACCGATTTTTCCAAAAGCGCCGTCACTTCGCCTGCCATGCGCCGCTGGAACGCCAGGCGCCGGTCTTCGAACTCTCCCGCCCGCGATTGATCGGTATTTTCGTCATCGCCGCGTGCCAGCAAATTACCGCGGTCGTCAATCAGCGATACCTTGCCAGGCTCAAGATCGGGAACCCCGGCGGCGACGAGATGCTGAATGGCTGCGATTTGTTCGTTGGCGAGACGCTGGGCGCCGCGCATTTTTATGACCACCGAGGCGCTGGCGGTTTGTTTTTCGCGGGAAAACAATTCCCGTTTGGCCAGCACCAAATGCACCCGGGCGGCCTGAACGATTTTGAGCGAACGTATGGTGCGCGCCAACTCTCCTTCGAGGGCACGAATTAAATTTATATTCTGCAAAAAGTTTGTCGTGCCGATGGCGCTGACATCATCAAAAATTTCGTAACCAATGGTGCTGGCGCCGGGCAATCCCTCGCCGGCGAGCATGAGCCGCAGCCGCGCGACATCGTCGGCCGGGACCAAAATTTGTGAGCCCTCGGCGTCAACGCGAAAGGGAACCGACTGCGATTCCAGCTGGCGAAGGATCTGATTGGAATCCGAAGGTTCGAGATTCGAATATAACAGTTCCATATCGGTGCCGGTAAAGCGCTGGGTTACGAATACGAAAAACAACGCCATCGCCAAAAAGACCAAGCCCATTACGCCCAGGCGAACGGCTCCGAGACTTCTCAGAAATTCAAAGAGGGTGCCCACGTTTATGTTCCTTATTTTTTAATGTCCCGCTTTATTCGGCATGCGGGATTGAATGCATCTCAGATTTCCTAAAAATTAAGACTTCTTGTGTCAAAAATTGGTTAACACCCGGCAATTATTGCCTATTTAAATGTTTGCCGGGACCAAAATTGAAAGCCGCAAATGGCAAAATGGGATTTGGCGGGTGTGACGATGACTTGGGGTGGGCCTTGCGCAGCCCTTGGCGGGCCATGGCAATCCATTGATCAGGACGCCTGCAATGGCTGATGCCGCGCCAAACATTTTGGCCGATGCGTTGGCTGCCCATGGCAACGGCGACTTGAACAAGGCCGAAACGTTGTACCGGCGCGTCTTGGCGCTGGAGCCCGCCAATGCCGAGGCGCTCCACAATCTGGGCGCAGTTGGTCTGCAAAGCGGGCATCCGGCCGCCGCCGCCGGTTTGTTCCGCCAGACATTGGTTGCCGATCCCGGCTACAACGACGCCTATTGCAATCTGGGGCTGGCGCTCAGGGCGCAAGGTTTACTCGGCGAGGCGGCCGAGGCTTACGGTCAGGCCATCAATGCCGATCCGGACATGGCCGAAGCTCATTCCAATCTGGGTGTGGTTCGACAAGAACAAGGCGCGCTTGATGCCGCCGCCGACAGCTACCGCGAGGCGATCAGGATCGCGCCGGATCTGGCCGACGCCCATTGCAACCTGGGAATTTTGCTGCACGAGCAAGGCGCGCTGCAGGAGGCCGCGGATTGCTTGCAGACGGCCTTGGAGGCGGCGCCCGGAAACCCGGTCGTCGAGGCCAATCTGGGCGCCGTGATGGCCGGTCTCGAGCGTCATGAGGATGCCGAGCTTCATTTGAAGAGGGCGCTGCGCGGCCAGCCGCAAAATCCGGATATTCTGTTCAATATCGGGCGCGCCGCCTATGCCGGAGGACGCTTGGACCGCGCCGTCAAATTCTACCGGCTGGCCATCGAATTTGCGCCCGATTTCGCCGCCGCCCATCACAGCCTGGCGCACGCGCTATTGGCGCGCGGCGAGCTGGCCGAGGGGTGGCGCGAATATGATTGGCGCTGGCGGGCAAAGAATTTTACCGAACCGCCCCAAATTCCCCGTTTTCCCAAATGGGATGGATCGCCGCCCGCCGGCAAACGCATGCTGATCTGGGACGAGCAGGGCGTCGGCGATAAATTGTTGTTTGCCGGATTGATACCGGAATTGCTGGCAGCCGGCGCCGAATGCGTCATCAAAACGGACCCGCGCCTGGTCGGCCTGTTCCAGCGTTCGTTCGAAGCCGCTTCAGTGGTTCCGTCCGAGCGCGGCCAGAAGGCGGTTGGCGAAGCGGGGGATTTCGACTTCCAACTTCCCATCGGAGACTTACCGCGATGGTTGCGGCCCGATTTGAGGTCGTTCCGCCCTTTGGGACGCTACCTCCGCGTCGATGACGGATTGCGGGACGCCATGGATAAGCGTTACCGGGATATGGACGGTGAATTCGTTGTCGGCATATCCTGGGCCAGCAATCCGCCGAAAGGCGTTTCGCTGGAGGCGTTGCTACCGGTGTTAAGCTTGCCCGGCATCACCTGGGTCAATCTGCAATATGGTGACCACGCAAGCAAGATCGAAACATTGCGCGCCCAAAGCGGTATTGAAATCCATAGCGATCCGGGCATTGATCCGATCAAGAATCTGGACGGATTTGCCGCGCAGGTGGCCGCTATGGACGCGGTCGTAACGATCCAGAATACGGCGCTCTACGTCGCCGGCGGGGTTGGTGTGCCGACGTTCGCGCTGACGGCGCCGGCGCCCGACTGGCGCTGGTTCGGCGGCGCCGGGCGGCTGGGCGAAACCCCTCAGCAAGACCCGTGGCACGAAAATGTGACGCTGTTCAAGCGTCGGCCCGGCGAGGCGCCGGATGCGGCAGTTGCCGATATCGCCGACCATTTGCGCCGGATTACGACGCCTCCCGCCCGGTAACGGGCTAATTTTCCCGGTAGCCCCCGGTTTCGATCCAGGTGTGCCACATGTCCCGGAAAGCCGCTTCGACGCTCCGCGCATAGGGTTCCGAATCACAGATATCCGATTGGTGCAACGCATCGCGCATGCCTTGACGGAGCGTATTGAGCTTTACCGGATCGCTGGCCATTTCCACCGCGAGGCCAACATAGTCGTCTTCGGATTTGGCAATGAATTCCGGGAATCCGGCATGGGTGGCGATGGATGCCGCCACCCGGTCGACAAAATTTTTGCCCAGCAGGGTAATCACCGGCATCCCCATGGTCATCGCCTCAAAGGTGGTCGTGGCACCGTTGAAGGGGAACGGGTCCAGCGCAATATCCATGGCGCTATACAACTCTAGGTGGCTGGCACGATCATCCATGCCGCTGTTGAATATCAGCCGGTCAGGCCCGATGCCATTGTCGGCGAACTTATCTTCCCAGCGTTTGCGCATGGATTCCTGGCTGTAATGATTGAAATATTTTAAATAGAGCCGGCTATCGGGCACGGCTTTCAATACCCGGGACCAGAGCGCAATAACCTGATCGTTGAGCTTTTCCGGCTTATTCAGGCAGCCGAACGTAACGTAGCTGTTTTCGATCATCGGCGCCGGTTGGATTTCCGGCAACCCTTCCTGAACCGGATATTGGTAATAGACCGGCAATCGGTAGAGCGCCTCGGTGAACTTCTCCGGCGTATCCCGGGGGTGCAGGATTTCATCGGTCAAATAGTAATCCATCGCCTCGAGCCCGGAGGTGGCGCAATCGTGGTAGCTGACCTGGATCGGCGCCGGCCGGTAGGTGGCCACGATGGGCCGGTTTTCGTCGAACCTGCCAGCCAGATAGATAATGATATCGATCTCGTCTTCTTCGATCATGGCGGCGACTTCGTCGTTCGATTTCTGCATGGTCGAGCGATAATGCTCGGCAAGCTTTTTAAACTCGTCGGTGATCTGATCGGGATATTCCACCTGCCCATAGAGGAAGACTTCAAACGCCTCATGGTCGTGATGGACCATGGCGGGAAGAATGTTCATGGCAACCACATGGGTCCGGAAATCCGACGACACGTAACCGATCTTGAGCCGCCTGTCCGGATCGCGGTCACGCTCGGGAAAGGTCTTGGCGGTGAATTCGGGCTTATCGAACGGCCCGCGCACCTGGCGGTGGATGTCGAACAGCTCTTGCGCCGTGAGGCCAGGCACGTTGAGCAGCACGAACAAGAGACATTTATGCGGCGCCTCCGAATGGGGCATCATCTCGACGGCCTTCATATAGCTTTCGGTGGCCTTGGTGATATCGCCGATGGTCTGATAGGCCGATCCCAGCGCCAGCATTGTCGAAATGGCTTCAGGGTTCAGCTCCTGCGCTTTTTCGATGGTTGCGAGGGATTCCTCCAACAATCCGATTTTGCGTTGCGCAACGCCTTTTTCGGCCAATAATTTCAGGTGGTTCGGCTGGGTTTCGAGGCCGGTATTATATTCTTCAATGGCTTCCTCGACCCGGCCCACGGTGGTAAAAATTTCGCCAAGGGCCACCCGGGCGTCGGCATGATCCGGGTTCAGGTTGAGCGCCACCCGATAGGAGATTTGCGCTTTCACCCGGTCGCCGAGCCTTTGGCGCGCAAAACCCAACTCGTAATGGGCGTCGGCGCAGCGGGGATCAAATTCGATATAGCGCTGGAAGGTTTCGGACGCGTCTTCGAATTTGCGAAGCTGGCGCTGAGCGATGCCCATATTGAAAATGGCATCATAGTATTCCGGGTCCAGGTCAAGGGCCTTTTGGTAAACCTCCAACGCCTTTTCCGGATCACCCTTGGCCTCATAGGCGTTGCCCAGATTGTTATAGGCTTGATGGTAGTCGGGGGCGCTTTCGATGGCCCGGTTGATCAAGGATATAGCGGCCTCGAAGTTTTCCGTCTGGTGGGCGATTACGCCCAAAAATTGCAGCGCCACGGGATGGTTGGGAACCGCTTCCAGGACTTTCCGAAATATGGTTTCGGCTTCGCGCAAATGGCCCGATTTGTGGTAGCGATTGCCGATGGCTATCAGCTCGTCAATCGGCACCCTGCGGCGCGCCGGCCGGATGGCACCGGTGCCGAACCGGCGCCGAGGGTCCTGAGCCTGAAGGCCCTTATGCATATGATTCATCGCCCGTCCTATAATTGCTTGCCCCAGCTTGCCGCTGGTTGCCGGTCCGGCCATCGGCCGAATTGGGTCCCATTGTCTGCGGTTAAGGTTAAGGACCGGTAAAACGAAGCGCCCTTGGTCCCCGCCTCCAAACAAAAAAACCCCGGTATGGCCAAAGCCATACCGGGGAAGTTTGGTGGTGGGCGTGAAACTGGTTAACGCTTGATCCTGATAAGCTCATCGAGCATCTGATCGGCGGTCGAGATAATCTTGGCGCTCGCCGAATAGGCCCGCTGGGTGGTAATCATGTTGGTAAACTCTTTGGCGATATCGACGGTCGAGGATTCCAGCACCGAGTTCTGTACCGTTCCGGCGCCGCCCTGACCGGCCGTTCTTAAGAAGAACAGGCCTGAATAGTCGGTTTGGTTGTAGACGTTACCGGTGTTGGAGCCCAATCCGCCGGGGTTCGGGAAGGTGGCCAACGGCATCTTGAAGATTGGCCGGATATCGCCGTTCTCGAACAAGGCGGTCACAAGCCCCGTCTCGGCAATCTGGACCCCTGAGAATTGTCCGAAAGCGGCGCCATCGGTATCGATAAAGGTCGGGTTATAGGCTGCGGCAAACTGCACAATGCCGTCTGCCTGGCCGACGGAGCCGAAGTCGAAATCGATGGCGAGATCGGCGGCGCCATTTGTCAGATCGATAGCGATGTCGTCGACATTATAGGCCGACGGAATGCCGCTGCCGTCAAAACTGATGCCCGGTGTCGAGGTTACGTCCAGATCCAGATCGCGGATCGTAAAGGCGCCGGCGCCGGCTTGGCGCATGCTCGCCGCGTTGGAGGCGTTGATGGAGATATCAAAGGCATTGGCATCCGAGCCGCCGGCGCTGGAGGCGACAACCGTGTTGAGGATATCGATGCGGCTGGACGAGGAGCTGTTGACCTTGAACCGGGCGATGCCGGTGGTCGACGCACCCAAGGTCACCGCCACATCCGAAGCATTCAGTGCCGCTACCAAGGCGGTCACTGCGCCCGACGCGCCGTTGGCGCTGGAGAAACTGATGGCAACGCCGCCGCTGGTGGTTGCCGCGTTCGAGCTTTCGGCAAATTCAAACGTTACCGACGTGGATGCCCCCGATGACGAGGTATTGAAGGTCACCGTGATGGTCTCGCCATCGGCCGGCGTGGTTGTTACGTCGAGCCGCCCGGAGGCGGCATAAACGCCGCCCCCCGATGATGTCAGGATCGCAGAGGCTGCCTGGGTCGGCGGATCGATGGACAAATCCCACACGTTGTTGCTGGTCTTGGACCAGATTAACTGCAGATTATGGGCGACGCCCAGGGAATCAAAGACCTGGATGGTGGTGTTGCTGGTGTTGCCGACCGATGTTTCCGCCGGCAGATTGGCGCCGAAGGTCAGACCGTCGGTCGCATCGGCGGTGCCGCCGATATTGTTCAGCCGGATGGTTTCCAGATTGGTAAACACCGTCGGATCAGGGTTGAACGAGTTGTTGTTGGCATCTACCGTCTGGCCGAGCGAGTTTGTTTTGTAACCCTGCAGGTAAAAGCCTGCCGTGTTCCGCAAATATCCGCTCTTGTCGGGATTGAAGGCGCCGGCGCGGGTGAATTTAAAACCCGTGGTCCCGTCGTGCGCGTTTCCTTCGTTGACCACGAAGAAGCCGCTGCCGGAAATGCCCAGATCGGTGGCGTTGGAGCTCGACTGAAACAAGCCTTGCACATCGACCGCCGCGAACGGGCGCTGTTGAACGCCGCCAGGGGAGTAGTTGTTGACGCTCGCCTGGGATGTCACCAGGGTCTGGAAGCGAACCTCCGTCGCCTTGTAACCGATGGTATTCACGTTTGTGATGTTATCAGCGATAGCACCGAGTGCCTGCGAGTTAGCATTCAGTCCGGAAACGCCCGAGAACATCGCACCATAGATACTCATTTTTGTTCTCCTTCTCTTTCGGGGTGCTTGTGTTCTAAAGTCATTTTCACGTTTCGCCCTTTTTTTGGGGTTTCCGCCACTTCATCCGGTTTGATTAAAGGTCCAAACCTGTTTTTGGTTCTTGGATCGAGAGAACCTTATCGAGAGGAATTGAGACGCCGCCCACATCCAGCGTTGCGTTGCCACCGTTCATGGTTACGCCGGTGACGTGACCGCGCACTGTGACCAGCGCGGTGACCGGCGCGGCTTCGAAACCAATCGGCGTCACCGAGACACGGTAGGGCCCATCGGGCACCGATTGTCCGTTGACATCTTTGCCGTTCCATACAAATTCGTGGTCGCCGGAGGTGCGTTCGCCCGCCTTGGTGAGCATGATTTTGCCCTTGTCGTCGGTGATGCTTATAACGACATTCTTGGCATTGCCTGAAAGCGTATAGTTAAAGGTGGCCTCGCCGTCCTGTAGCGGAACCTGGTTCACTTCGGCTTCCACATCGGTACCGACGAAGCCGATAATCGATGCGGCCAGCGAAGCGCTCTGCAGACTAAGCAATTTTTCCATGTTATCGTTGGTCGCAATCTGTTGCTCGACGCCGGCGAACGCTACCAGCTGGCCGGTGAATTCGGTCGGTTCCAGCGGTGATAGGGGATCTTGGTTCTTCAACTGCGTGGTGAGCAGCAGAAGAAAGGAATCCAGGTCTGCCGCCAGGGACGCGCCGGCCTTTGCGGACCGAGTATCGGGGACCGTCACGGTTGGATCTATAATATTTACTTCAGCCATTTTTTTTCAGTCCACCTAGACTCTTATATCGATGCCGCCATTGCGGCTTTGGTTTTGTCCGTAGATTCCCGGGTGCAATTGCCCGGCGTTACCGTTGTTTTCGTCGCGCTTGCCGGAATGCTCGTTCGGCTCGCCCGAATGGGTGTTTTCACCTTCGCTGTCGGCTTCGGCGGTGTCGCTGTTCTGGCTCTTGAGCCCGAAGTTCAAGCTGCCGGCATCGGTTTTCAGGCCGGCTTCCTGAAGGGCACGTTCCAATCCGCGAACATCGCCACGCAGCATATCCAAGGTTTCCGGCTTCTCAGCCAGGATGACCGCGGAAAGCTGTCCGTCTTTGGCAATCTCCATGCGAATTTCGACGCGCCCCAAACTGGCCGGGTGCAATTTGATATTGATCTTGTCTGCGCCCTCGCCGATGGCGTTCTTAATGTTGACGGCGACTTGCTCGACCGGAACCGGCGGTTTCTGCGGCTGGTGCGCGGCGGTCAGCGGATTGGCCTTGGCGGTTTGCGATATTTGGCTGGGGCCGTTGGAGGCGCCAAGCGCATTCAAATTTGTAAGGTCTACGTTGATCGGCAAGGCTTTGGTGCTCGCACCGGCGGCGGCGGCCTGTTGCAAGCCCGCCATGGCTGCCTGGGCGCGCACCGATTGGCCGAAATTCACAGACGGATCAGCAGTCGTGTTCTGGCCGAGGGCCTTGTCGCTGGGGACGCCACCATGGTTGGCGGTGGCCTTACGGTCGGAGGCGACATTTTCGCCGTTGCTATTGCTTTTGGCGCCGTTGCCGCCAACGAAATTCTCAGTTGTTCCGGAATTGTCGAACTGCGCAATATGGGCGCCCTTGGCCAATGTATGGAGCGGCGTGGAGCGCGCTGCGCCGGTGTCGATGCCTTTGTCCACATGCACCGAAAGCGCCTGTGCCAGCCCCAATTTTTGCGCCAGCGTTTGTTCCTGATTGGACTTGAGGATATTGCCGGCGGTTTGCGGCTGCGGCGGCGGAGTGATTTCCTTCACATTTTTCTGAACCGCATTGTGAAGGTTCGATGTTAACTGGCCGGGATTGGTTTCGGGCGCCTTGCCGTTCGAGCCATCTGCCAATGAGACGAGTTTTGCGGCGGCGGTTTTGGCTGGGTTGGTCACCGGTACGCTGGCGCGGGCCGGCGCG
>Ga0209501_10005133_pt1 | contig 12208 bp, 11 predicted proteins | sample ArcticOcean_MG_C_4_FD_187434 | JGI IMG/M metagenome (GOLD analysis project Ga0209501, IMG submission 187434) | Marine microbial communities from western Arctic Ocean - ArcticOcean_MG_CB4_134 (SPAdes) (version 2) | ecosystem: Environmental > Aquatic > Marine > Oceanic | place: Arctic Ocean...
CCCCGCAGCACGTGCAGCAACGAATCCCGCTATCGAATCTTCGAACACGATGCACTTCGAAGGAGTGGCGTCGAGAAGTTCAGCTGCCTTCAAGTAAGGCCCCGGGTGGGGTTTCAAATTCGAAACGCCATCGAGAGTGACTGACCCGCTGAATACGTCGTCTAGTCCCGCCATCTTCATGAATCCGTCGGCGTAGGGTCGTTCACCCGAAGTGACGAGTGCGACCTGCATTCCAGTCGCGGCAACCGACCTCACCGCAGCATCAGCACCCGGCAGAAGGTCGATTCCGTCAGAAGCGATTCGCTTCCACTGGCTCAGATACTCGTTGAGCACCGCTTCGGCATCGTCTAATCCATAGTGATCGGCGACCATTTGCGCGCCGGGTTTCACTCCCTGCCCGAACGTAACCGGGTGGTAATCGGCGAGGTCGTCGAAACCGAACGCCTTGATCGTTGCTCGTTCTGCTTCGACATGGGGTGGCCCCGTGTCGATCAATGTGCCGTCAATATCGAAGAACGCCGCAGAGAATCGTGGATTTGTCATCGGGTCATTATGAGTCGGTCTACTTGTCATTTCGAGGAGTTCGTCGACGTGGTAATAGCGTTCACTCGAAAAGTGTTTTTGATTTGGGATATTGCAGCTCAGAGAAGATTACGTAGCTGTTCACCCACACAGAACCGCACCCGGCTAAATGTGGTTGGCTGAACCGTCAAGTGGTTGAGGTTGATCACGTGATTGCCACCCGTTCGATGACGCTCAGGGCAGGCTTCGCTTGTACCTCGCTCCTCGCAATGACAGGTGCTTGAGGAAGCCCTTACCCAATCCAGTACAGCCGTACTAGTGCATTTAGTACACACGTATCTCTGGCATTCTCGTCCGCTGCTGCAATCTTTAGGTATCGAACAATGACATCCCCTTGGTCGTCATCGATACAGAGATTTTCAGCCGGTAAGGAAGCCATGCACATCTACAACAAAACAAATAAAGAGATTGTTGCAATGGCGTCCCTCCGGCCCGAAATCACAATAAAAAAGCCCCTCTCAAGCGAGAGGGGCTTTATAAGCAAATAAGAACGGTTTCTATTCCACTGCGGAGAGCGAAATACCCTTCTTGTCGAGAGTACGCATCTCTCTGGCGGTCAACTTGACTCGGTAGCGCTGACCGTCGATTACGACCCACTTATTTTGCAAGTTGGGCTTCGAAATCTTCTGGGTAGCGTTCAGTGCGTGTGATCGGTTGTGGCCGAACAACGGCTTGGGACGGGGTCCAAGACCCAGTTTTGCCCTGATCTGGTCGGAGCTAGGCATAGCAGTAAAACTCTCGAAAAAATATCTAAATGGTGGGAACTAATCTCGCCGAGAACTCAATTTCACTCACGAAGAGCAACAGCACTCGAAAAAGACTCGGTCGATTAACGCTAACATGCAAGTCCGGTTGTAACAACCGAATTCTTGTGCAATGAAATGCGAGTCTAACCGATCATTTTGAACTGCCGTCAGTTCTAAAAAGTCAGGAATCTCAAATCATGCAGGACTCAACGACAAAGATAGCAAGTGGTACCTCGTCTCGACTGACGGACATGGTCCGTGCCACGACTCAAGCTGTCAAGGCGAATCGAGACACGATCAACGCCCTGAACGTGTTCCCTGTTCCTGATGGCGACACGGGCACAAATATGCTGCTCACACTGCGATCTGTCGTCGAAGATCTACCTGCAAACTCGACTGAATCAGCCAACAACGTGTCGAAGACACTGGCTCGATCGGCGCTACTTGGGGCACGCGGCAACTCAGGATTAATACTCGCCCAGTACTTCAAAGGCCTTGCCGAGGCTATTGGCGACGACACGGAGCTGACTGGCAAGCATCTCGCACGATCTATTCGTATCGCCAGCGACAACTCCTACAAGGCGCTGCCTAACCCTGTCGAAGGCACCATGCTCACGGTGTACCGCGAGTGTGCCGAGGTAGGTGAAGCATCAGCCGCTCGAAACGACTCGCTCATCAGCGTGTTGGAAGATGTTGCGGCAGAGGCGCTCGCATCGGTTCGACGAACCCCGGAACTGCTGCCCGTGCTGAAAGAAGCCGAGGTTGTAGATTCAGGCGGGTTCGGGTTCGCCGTCATGCTCGATGGCGCCCTCAGGGCGTTGCGGGGCGAGCAACCTGTTGGGCGAGTCCTCGATGTACCCATGCCGGAAGGCAAGACTTTCTCAGGATCTGTAAAAGCCGATTTCATTGACGCCTCTGAGGAGATCGGTTGGGGTTATTGCACGGTATTCGCAATCCAGGCCGACAATCTCGATCTCGATAAGATCCGTGACCACATGGACAGAATCGGCCGATCACCCATCGTGGACGGCACCGAGGACATTGCCAAGGTGCATGTCCACATGGAAAACCCCGGCGAGGCACTCACCGCTGGAATCTCGTATGGCCAGCTTTCGAATATCGAAATCGCCAACATGGACGACCAGGCTGCGGATTGGGCGGCGGATCGACGTGACGATGATCGACCGGCTGTCGCAACTCCAGCTGCTACACCGGTCGAGATAGCGGTTGTGGCAGTATCTGCAGGTGACGGTCTCACCGACTTGATTGTCAGTGCTGGAATGGGTGCCACATCTGTCCTCGAGGGCGGAGACACGATGAATCCGTCAGTTTCCGATCTACTCGCAGCTGTCGAGGCTGCACCGTCCGATCAGGTCATCTTGCTCCCGAACAACAAGAACGTCGTTCCGGCGGCAAAAGAAGTTCCGGGACTCAGCAACAAAGACGTTCGAGTCATTGCTACCCGCTCCGTGCAAACAGGCATTGCCGCATTACTAGAGTTCAACACCTCCCGAAGTCTCAATGACAACGAATTTGCAATGAACGAGGTCATTGGCGAGGTCGGTGACGGTCGAGTATGCATGGCAAGCCGTGATGTAACGGTACATGGCCACGAAATCCGAAAGGGCATGGCGTTCGCCACCTTCGATGATGAAATCGTGGCTGTCGGGCGAGAACCGCTGTTCGTGCTCAACAAGCTGATAACCGATCACGCCACTGACGCAGAAATCATCACTGTATACACGGGGGAATCGCTGACCCCGGAAGAGATTTCAAAAGCTACCGAAACCCTCGAAAACAAGTTCAGCAACATCGAAATCGAAGTCGTGTACGGCGGACAACCCCACTACGAGTACCTGATTGCAGTAGAGTAGCCTGATAGCTAAATCGAGAACCCTGGTTCGTGAATTTGGTCGCCCCCGGCAACCTTTTAATTTCTGGAGCAAGTGAATGAGCATCGCAGTCGTCACCGACAGTACATCTGACCTCCCTGTTGATATCGCAAAGCAACACGGTGTTTCAGTTGTTCCGCTGAACGTGCATATCGAAGACGAAACTTATTTCGACGGCGTCACGATCTCTGCCGATGAAATGTATCGGCGATTGCCCGATCAAAAGGTGATCCCCACGACTTCGGCACCATCGGTCGGAACGTTTCTTGAAAAGTACGAAGAACTTGCCAAGACTCACGATGAAATCATCTCGATACACCTCTCATCGAAGCTGAGTCTCACACATAACTCGGCAGTCCAGGCCGTTGCGGAACTTGGGTCAAACGGACCACGCATCGAGGTTATCGATACCGCACAGGCTTCGATGGCTCTCGGATTCACAGCGGTGCAGGTTGCCGAGGCGATCGCCAGCGGATCGACGCTTGACGAAGTCGCCGCTCTCGCAAAAAGTGCAAGCGAGCGAGCGGTGTTTATCGGCATGGTCGACACACTCGAATATCTGGTCCGTGGCGGGCGAATTGGAAAAGCACAGGGATTTGCTGGTTCAATCTTGCGAGTAAAGCCAATCCTCACAATAAGAGAGGGCGAGGCGCACCCACTAGAACGCGCGAGGAATCGAAAAAAAGGCATTGCGAGAGTGAAATCCCTGGTTGCCGAGTACGCGCCGCTGGAGAAACTGTCCATTCTCTACACGACCGACGAGGTCGATGCGCAGGAGATCGCAAACGAGGTCGCCAGCTACGAGCCGGATGGCGAACCGGTCGTCGCACAACTCGGCCCGGTGGTAGGCAACTATCTCGGTCCGGGCATGCTCGGACTTGGCCTGATCAGGGCTGAATACAGCTGATGAATGTGGGTGGACGAGAAGCAAGCCGACAATCACGAATCCCCGCGCGATACCAGTCAAAGCGAGATCAAGCTCCCAATCGAGTTATTACTGCGCTTCGCAACGTGCTGGAGCTTGAGAAGAAGTTCGAATTTACTGATCGCGCGGTGATGGGCGGACTCGACAGGCTCATAGAAAACTCGGCGGCGGAACTGCCGTGGATTCGTGATGTAGAGCCACTCCGAGGTACCAGCTACGCAGCACTTCAGCCCGGGCAGCGGCATCGCTGGGCTTCAGCTGTAATAGGACGATTACACGAAGAAGGTGTTGAGGCAGCAAAACAATCACCTCCAGTCGCAAAAACGGCGCCTAAAAAGGCACCACGACGATCGTCACATAAAATTAAGTACACGCTCGATACGCCGCTGCAAGATCTCAAGTTCATACACAAGGCGACACGCCCGAAGCTTGCTCAACTGGGCGTGACCAACCTGCGAGACATGGTTCGCCTGTTCCCGAATCGTCATGTCGACTACTCGCAGGTAACGAAAATCGGAGAGGTTCTTTTCGGTGAGCAGATGACCGTTGCCGGTCGTGTCGTTCGATCGGAAACTGCAAGAATCGGTCCCCCACCGGGTGCAGCCAAGATACTGATCAACGACGGTTCCGGGGTGCTCGAAGCAACGTTTTTCAGGCAGGCTTATCTGGCAAAAAAGTTCAGGCGGGGCGATCTGGTCGCTTTTTCCGGAGAGATAAGTGCGTTCAACAATCTCGCCCAGATGCAGAATCCCGAATACGACGAGCTTCCGGCCGGATCTGCGACTTCTGACACCGAGACTGGCGATCTGCAGCTAACTCACGCCGGAAACCTGCTACCGGTTTATCCGTCGACCGACGGACTTGTTCAACGATCCATTCGGACTGCCACGAGAAAATCTCTCGATAACGGGCTATCGTTGCTCTACGAGTTCCTGACCGACGATCTGAAACAGCGACACTCGTTTACCGACCTGCAAGAAGCGGTCGAATCGATGCACTACCCCGACTCAACGGAACACCAGTTCAATTCGCGCCGCCGGTTGGCGTTCGACGAGTTGTTTATGTATCAACTTGCAGCGCTCAAGAAAAAGGCTGAGTGGCAGCACAGGCGAGACGGAATCGTTATCGAAGAGACCAAAGCCCGATCCGCTGTCGACGCGTTCCTCGATTCACTCGACTTCGAGCTAACTATCGACCAGGCCGAATCGCTTAACGGACTGCTCGAAGACATGTCTACAGGTATTCCGATGGGTCGTCTTCTTCAGGGGGAGGTCGGAAGCGGAAAGACTGTAGTGGCGCTATCTGCCTTGCTGGCCGTAAACACAGCGGGGCGGCAGGGCGCGCTAATGGCACCAACAGAAGTTCTCGCAGAACAGCACTTCCTCAGCATTTCGAGTCAGCTCAAAGCCGAACCGTTGCCCGGTGAACCGAGAGACGCGGTGCGTCACGCCAGCCTGCCCGGTAGCGGTAATCGCCGCATCACCATGGTCCTGCTAATCGGGAGCCTTCAAGGATCGATCAAAAAGCGGATCCAGCAGATGATCGCCGAGGGTGAAGCTGATCTCATAATCGGCACACATGCCCTGATTCAGGAGCAGGTGTCGATGCCCAAACTCGGACTCGCTGTCGTCGACGAGCAACACCGCTTCGGTGTCGAGCAACGTGGCGCTTTAACTCAGCGAGAACCTCGACCTCATATGCTGGCAATGTCGGCAACCCCAATTCCGAGAACACTTTCGCTGACCGTTTACGGTGACCTCGACATCACAACGCTGAAAATTCTGCCCAAGGGCCGGAAATCCATCACAACATCACTGGCCAACAGCAACGTTGCTGAGAAGAACGCGTATGAGCTTGTGCGTCAGCAGGTTGCGCTCGGACGACAGGCGTTCGTGGTTTGCCCGTTGATCGAGCCATCCGATTCGATTGAGGCAGCATCTGCACTCGTGGAGTTCGATCGACTCTCAAACAGCGCGTTTAAAGATCTGCGAGTTGGACTGTTGCACGGTCGAATGAAACTGCCTGAGAAGCAGGACGTTATGGATCGTGTGAGAAAAGGAGATATCGACGTGCTAGTGGCGACTCCGGTGATCGAGGTCGGTGTCGACATTCCAAACGCCACAGTGATGATGATCATGAGTGCGTATCGCTTCGGACTCGCCCAGCTACACCAGCTGCGAGGTCGGGTTGGGCGTGGTGAAGATGAGAGCTACTGCGTGCTGATGTCTAACTCGAAGGGCGCAATCGCCAACGAACGACTCGAGGTCGTGCTGAACACTTCAGACGGTTTCGTACTGGCAGAAGAAGACCTGCGAATTCGAGGTCCAGGTGACTACATGGGTACTCGCCAGAGCGGTTGGGACGAGTTGAAGGTCGCAACGATAGATGACGTCGATCTACTGCAAATTGCGCGCCGGGAAGCATCAGACTTGATGGCGGACGGTACACTCGATTTACTGAATGCAAACCAGCCGCTTGCGCGTGAACTTGAGAGAACCACTGCAAACCATTTCACCGAGTTCTCATAGGTCGTTTTTAGAACGAATCTCCCACTGATGTCCCTTCAACTGCCTCACGAAATCCCCTGAAAACTAATGAACACTAAGAAAATCCTGGTAACTGGAATGAGCGGACTGATAGGCGGGCTCGCAGGCCGGAAGTTTGCCGAACAGTACGATGTGACAGCACTTGGCAGAAGTGAGGTTGAAGGCTTTCCTACGACCGTCGTGGACATCGGGGACGGAATCGACGTAATCATGCCAGCGGTGAAAGGCGTCGACACCGTCATTCACATGGCGGCTTCGAGAGGGAACGTGTCTGACGAAACCCACATCAAGGCGAACATCACCGGTGTTTACAACTTGTTCGAAGCGTGCAGGATCGCAGGCGTGAAGCGAATAGTGGCGGCGAGTACTGGAGCGTTAGTGGCTGGATACGAAAAAGACGAGCCAATCAAATCGCTGGTGCACGATCCAGATTTCGAGATGCCAACACCACGTCCGATGCTCACTGTTGATGACCCCATTCGACCCGGCAGCATGTACGGCGTTTCTAAAATGTTCACGGAGAACATAGGTCGAATGTACTCGGAACAACATGGCCTTTCGGTAATCTGTGTTCGTATTGGCAAGGTTGAAATCAACGATGTGCCGCTAAATATCCGAAACGCCTCAGTCTGGTGCAGTCATCGAGACATCGTTCAGATGATCGACAAGGCTGCACACGCCCCGGATGATCTGAAATACACAGTGGTTTTCGCCTGTTCCGACAACCCGACGCGGTACCGTGATATTGAACATGCCAGAGAAACTCTTGGGTTCGTGCCGCAGGATAGCGCGGCGGACCACGGTTTCTAGGAGAACTTATGGGCAAAAGCCTCAGCGGACCTGATCATCTTCGCGATATGCACACACCCGACAGGGTGAGTCAGCGCCTGGAAGAAGGCGTGCCTCAAAGTTATCTGAAAGATCTCGTTTATGGCGGAATCGACGGTACCATCACGACCTTCGCGGTTGTCGCGGGAGTTGTCGGCGCTGATCTTTCTGCTGGAATCGTGGTGATTCTCGGACTCGCCAACCTGATCGCCGACGGATTCTCAATGGCTGTCAGCAATTTCCTCGGCACTCGCGCCGAGCAACAGTTCCTCCACATGATTCGAAAGGAGGAAGAAGCCGAAATCCAGCTGATCCCAGATGGCGAACGAGAAGAAATCAGGCAGATATATGCCGCAAAGGGTTTCGAGGGCGAGTTACTTGAACAGGTGGTCGATGTGATCACCTCCGACGAGAAGGTCTGGGTCGACACGATGCTGATGGAGGAGCACGGACTGCTTCTTCAGGGCCCAGAACCGGGTCGAGCGGCATGGTGGACGTTCGTTGCTTTCCTGGTCGCTGGTATAGTTCCCGTCCTTCCGTTCATCATCAATTTGGTAGTCGACGGTGGCATTTCTGCGCCATTCCTGTGGAGTTCGATCGCCACAGCCGCAACATTCTTTGCCATCGGTATTTACAAAGCGAGAATCGTTGGCGGCAACACGATCAAAGCTGGAATCGAAACAGTCAGTGTTGGTGGAATAGCGGCAGTTCTGGCATACGGAGTAGGCTGGCTGCTACGAGGCGTCGCCGACGGACTCTAAACGTCAGCAGCTGCACACACGAGGTCAGCACTGAAGCACACACCACTTCAGCAGCAAAGCCACCACCACATCAGAACTGTCATGCTGAATTTATTTCAGTATCTCTCTCACCCCTTTGCAGCGATCCTACGTCCCAACCTGAACCAAGCTGACGATGCGCACACGACCAGCCCCCAAACCAGTCCCACCGGAATCCGCTGCAAGTAATGGAGAAAGATCCTGAAATATATTCAGGATGACAATAGAGTGCGGCGGGAGGAGAGTGCGTGTGCAGGCGATTTTCCTCACCCAGCATCCGGTTGACTCAATCGAGATGGCGACATAGCCTTCAACACAATTGAATAAAGCGCCCCCGGTGTTCGGCTCGGTTCTGGTTCAGAATCGGGTTGGGTGAAAAGGGAAAGCGGTGTAATTCCGCTGCGGTAGCGCCACTGTTATCGGTTCGTTCAGCTGTAACGCAGCACGACCGGAAGCCAGGAGACCTGCCAGGGACGATTGGGCACGATTACTCCTCGCGAACAGGGGTGGCTCAGAACGAGATCAGCTACATCAAGCAAATCTCTGTTAGCTCCCCGCTTCGTAATCGAGCGGGATTTTTTGTGTCTTGGACACTTTTTCTCCGGCGGGGTCGGCTTTGGTTGATTCGAGTAGCCGAGCCGGGGATGGGTCTGGCTTGGTCCTAATAAACGAGTGTGTGCGACGGGAATTTGAGAACACAGAAATATGCCTATAAATCCGCCGACCGATTTCAAACCACCTCCGAATTTGAAGAGAGTTCGAAAGGGACTCGTAATCATTAATACCGGGAACGGCAAGGGCAAGACAACCGCCGGATTCGGGATGATGATTCGGGCGTGGGGTCGCGGGATGAACACGATGGCTGTGCAGTTCATCAAGAGCGAGAAGTCGAAGTACGGCGAGCAGATGGCCGCCGAGAAGATCGGAATTGAGATGATTCCGGCTGGTCGAGGTTTCAGCTGGACTTCAAAGGACCTCTCAGAAGACGAGGCGCTTGCTCAAAACGGTTGGCGAATCGCAAAAGAGAAGATCACGTCCGGCGACTACGACGTGATCATGCTCGATGAGATTACCTACCCGGTCACGTGGGGCTGGATCGATGTCGATGAGGTGCTCGAAGTAATCAAGAGCAAGCCCAAGATGCTGAACCTGATCATCACGGGACGAGACGCTCACGAAAAACTGGTCGAAGTGGCCGATCTGGTAACCGAGATGCAGGAGATAAAGCACCCTTACGCCGATCATGGTATTCCGGCTCAAAAGGGAGTGGAATTCTGATGGACGGCAATGACGAGAACTACGTCCTGAGCCTGTCGAAGGACCCCATCGAACCGATCAGTTCATCTCATGTCGAGGCAGCTCGGAATCGTCAGGCAATCCTCACCAAACCCGCCGGAAGTCTCGGCAGACTCGAAGACATCGCCTGTCAGATCGCAGGAATCCAGCGCACTGATCGACCCGTTATCGAGAACAAGTGGATAGTCGTAGCTGCTGCCGATCACGGGGTAGTAGATGAGGGTGTTTCAGCCTATCCGCAGGCAGTTACCGCCCAGATGGTCGCCAATTTCCTTGGCGGCGGTGCGGCAGTAAGCGCACTCGGCAGGCAGGCTCAAGCGAACGTGAAGATCGTAGGCGCTGGTGTGGCGAACCCAGTTCCTGGCGACACTTCCGATCTTGTCGATCGCAAATTAGCGAACGGCACTCAGAACGTCGCCCACGGCACCGCGATGCCACGTGAACACGCCGTAGAAATTCTGAGCCGAGGAATTAAACTCGCGTTAGACCTCTCTGAGCAGGGTGCCGATTTAATCGCCGTAGGTGAAATGGGAATCGGCAATACAACCGCAGCTTCCGCCATCACGTCCGTAATCCTCAATGAATCTCCAAAAACTGTGACCGGGCACGGTACGGGGATCGACGAAGTGACCCGCCTGAAAAAGGCCTACGTGGTCGAAAAAGCGATCACCGTCAACAATCCTGATGCTGCAAAGCCCGTTGACGTTCTGGCGAAAATTGGGGGATACGAAATCGGGTTTTGGCCGGTGTGATCCTCGGTACTGCGAAATCCCGCACACTCGTGGTGCTGGATGGGTTTATTTCGACCTCGGCAGCACTCCTCGCCGCCGCTATCGCCCCGACATCCACCGAGTACATGCTAGCATCTCACAAGTCGGTCGAGCCGGGGCACATTCTTGCTCTCGAACACCTTGGACTCAAGCCAGCCATCGATCTGGACATGCGGCTTGGCGAGGCGAGCGGCGCGGCGCTGTCGACCCCGATCATAGAGTCGGCTGTGCGCCTGCACAATGAAATGGCGACTTTCGAGGAGGCCGAGGTTTCGGGTAGGGAAGAAGCGGGCAGTCCGGAGTCAGTCAGCAGTTGAAGTCATTAGTCGATGCGTTCAGGCTTCTCACGATCGTTCCCGTGCCGTTCGGGAGCGGACACGATTCGCCGCAGTCTAAGTACGCACCGTTGTTTTTTCCACTGGTCGGCCTGCTGATCGGCGTTGGAGCAGCAGCTTTGTTCGCGGCCTTCGATGATTTACTTCCGCGCAGTCTGGGTGCAGCGCTAACAATCGCCGCAGTAGTGATCATCACCGGCGCGCTTCACATCGACGGGCTGGCCGATTTCTTCGACGGAATGTTCGGCGGCCATGATCCCGAATCTCGACTGCGAATAATGAAGCAGCCCGATGTCGGGGCATTCGGTGTGGCGGCTGTTGTACTGGTGCTGCTCATCGACTGGGTCGCACTCTCGTCGATAAGCGTGACCATGGCCTGGATCGTGCTGCCGCTCGTTGGGGTGGTTTCTAGAACTGCTCCGTTAGTGGTTATGGCGGTCACCTCGTATGTCTCGCAGAACGGACTGGGTCAGAGCTACGCAAAGCTCTCAAATATCGCACTCCTCGTTGCCATCGTGCTTGCGGTAGTCGTTGGAGCAGTGATCGGTGGCGGACTGTCTCTTTCGATAGCGATCGCCGGGTTGATCGCGGCATTGCTCATTGGACTGTTCTCGAAAAAGAGAATTGGCGGGGCGAATGGCGATGTGTATGGAGCGAGCATCGAGTTGGTAGTCGCCGTTTGTTTGATCGGCGCCGCTGGTGTTGTCGAGGGCGGTGGGAGATTTGAAGCCTTGTGGACAAATCTGTGAGGTCGACAAATTGGGTCGCCTGATTCTGATACGCCACTGCGAAACCGATTCCAACGCCTCGGGACTCGTGCAGGGAAGCTCTGATCTGCCGTTGTCGGTCAGGGGAGTAGTTCAGGCTGGACTGGTCGGGGCCCACGTGAAGCGGCACTACGAAATAGACATGGTTGTCACCAGCGACAGGTCGAGGTGCGTGGAAACTGCGAACACTATCTCCTCTTCAGCAGCTCCGACTTCGTTACTCCGTGAGTTGGATTTCGGCAGCTGGGAGGGTCAGAAGTGGTCTTCCATTCGTTCCGAGTACCCGGAGGATTTCGATCGGTTGCTGAATTACGACCCGGAGTTCGCTCCGCCCGGCGGTGAGACTATTTCCAGTATGAACAACCGCCTCGAAACGGCAATCACCGAGTACGATCTACACCAACCTCTTCAGACTACCGCTGTCGTCGCACACGATGGAGTCTTGAGGTTTCTTATTGCCTCGATACTTGGCTGGCCGTCTTCAAGTCGTGAGAATATGAGCCTGTTCAATGGCGGCATCTCCACGATATTTTTTGGGGACAAAGTTCCGAGCCTCGACCTGCTCAACCATTACGACCATCTGTCATCAACGTACGAAGAAAGCGTTCCTAACTAGTGGGTTCAATTCACCTCATAACCGGCGGGGTGAAGTCGGGCAAAAGCAGCTACGCACAGCGATTGGCGAGTGAGTTCGCTAGCGATTCGCCCGTTCGGTTTGTCGCAACTGCACGGCGGGGGGGGG
>Ga0209501_10005137_pt1 | contig 12199 bp, 18 predicted proteins | sample ArcticOcean_MG_C_4_FD_187434 | JGI IMG/M metagenome (GOLD analysis project Ga0209501, IMG submission 187434) | Marine microbial communities from western Arctic Ocean - ArcticOcean_MG_CB4_134 (SPAdes) (version 2) | ecosystem: Environmental > Aquatic > Marine > Oceanic | place: Arctic Ocean...
AATCAAATCTTAATTCTTTAAACTTTTCAGGTCTCCACCAGCAATAATGATGAGTAATTAAATCAGTTGGATATAACATTGGATAATTCTGACTTTCGAAATTTGATACAACATTCTTTAAAAAATCCATATCACCATAACATACACATATTTTTCTCTGTTTATACTTACCACCAACAGGCTCCCAATTTACTTTTTCTGTATAAAATTGTGTTTCCAAATAATCAATCCATATAGATTTGAAACCTTGATTTGGTTTAATTTGTTTAACATAATTATTAATTTCTTCAGTAGACGATTCATGATGAAATACATCACTTTCAAACGGAAATATATAATCACCCTCTTTTAAATCTATTCCCAAATCATCAAAATTAGTATAAGCAATAGTTGCATTCTGCGAAGCTGATTTAATATCATCATTATAACTCATTTTATTTAAAATAAAATTAACATTTGGATAAGTCTTTTTAGCATCATCTATAATTTGTTCTAATTCATAAAAATCAAATCCCCTTTTTCCATCTAAAGTATATTTTTTAATAAAATCAGGAGTTATATTAGTCTTGCTTTCTGGTCCTTTGGGGAACAACCCTTCATTATAAATAATATAATCAGGACTAATAGTTTCAACAATATTTGGAATTTGAAACTTTATTAAATGTGAATCACAAAAAGTTGGTATTGTTACTATTCTTTTAAATTTATTATTCATAATTACTTTCTCCATCTACTCCACTTAAATCATTAAAAAAATTATACCAATGCATACAAACATTTTTATATGAATACATCTCTACAACTTTCTTTCTAACATTATCTATAATATACTGATAATTTTGGAAGTTTCCAAGCACTTTTTCTATAGTTTCATTTAAATCAGACCAATCTGGCTTAACTGGAATATATGTTTCCATTGGTTTAAAAAAATCAGGCTCTGTAATAACTTTACTCATATCAGGTTTAATTAATAAACATCCCCATTGTATTAATTCCAAATCTCTATAACATAATTCTCCCATACCAAATGGAGACAATCCAATCTTAGATCTTTTCATTACTTCAAAAAACTCCTGTGGTGATGATTGCCCCTTTACAATATTATACTTACTTTCAATTTTAGTCAATTCATCCCAAGCACCTTTTCTATGTTTTGTATATAATACATCACTACGAAGTCCATGATCCGTATTTCCATTATCTAAAATACCCTGATAAATTGCACAAACATCTACATCACGAGTATCCGAAGTAACATACGCCGTCTGTAAATGCGGCCAATTATGTGCAACATTATATCCAGTCAATTTCATTTTAGAATATACATCGTTTGGTATATCATAACCCCTATCTAAAATTGTACCACTACCAAAAAACCATTTGTTCAAAGTGGTACTTACCTTATAATCATCTTGAGACAAAAGTTGTTTCTTAAATAAAAATTTAGCATTTGATTCAGTAAAAACTTCATAAACTCCCATAATAGAAGTTGAGTCACCACCATGAAATAAAAAATAATCACCTGATTTTTTAGATATATTATTTAATCCCCAATCAATACTATCTTTTAAAGATAAAGATAAATCCAAAAATTCATTAGCAGCTACAAACTCATAATCATAATCATTTGAATCTGTAATCTCCATACTATAATCCAAAAGTATATCTTTTAATAATAATAACCCACCAAAGCATTTTATATTTTTATTGTCTGATAGTTTAATTTTTATCATGTTATATTTTTTGTAACCACAACCTAGACTCACCAGGTATAATTTGAGTATTATACATATTTACAACTTTATGATTTATAACATCAAATCCATTATTTTCCCAAAACTTTATATGCTCTTCTTCATTTTCAAAAGAAACATAATGTGGATGATGATTATATAATTCATCTTTAGTTTGAAATGGTATAATAACATAAACAATTCCACTATCTAATAATAAATCGTGTATAACTTTAGCAACTTTTTCAGGGTCATAACAATGTTCTAATGTATGGGAAATACTTACCATATGAAATTTAAAATCAAATGGATTACCATTGTGAATATCAGCTTTATTTAAAAAATTACATATTTCTAAAGTTCCCCAATTAGATTTAGCTTTATCTCCAATGTCTATACCATAAGTACTACGATAACCTCTATTGTGAAATTCTTTTACAGTATCGGCTTGAGCCCTACAACCAATATCTAATATATTAAAATTTGTATGTACATAATCTTCCAAATCAAATCCAGCATCTTTTAACATATACAAATCATCAAATATTTTATTTTCATTGTTTGCCAAACCACTTCTACTATTTTGATAGTTACGATAATCATTATAATCTACAAGTTCTTTAATATGCACGATTCATACTCCTATTTCCGATAAACTTTTAAAGACATCATATAAGTGTAATGCTAATTTTTCATATGAATATTCTTCCACAAACCGTTTTCTCATATTCTCTACTAAACGTGATTGTAATTCCTTATAATCAGACAAAACATAATCTATCTTTTCCTCTAAATCAGACCAATCATATTTACAAGCTATATAAGTTTCACCATCTTCATATATAAATGGTTTGGTATCTACATAACTCATGTCAGGTTTAATTAATACAGAACCAAATGAAGCGGCTTCTATATCTCTAACGGCTGTTTCACCATATCCAATTGGCGCCATGCATATTTTAGATTCATACATATTTCTATAAAATTGATCTTGTGGTATATTGATACCAGATTCTCTTTTCACAACATTATAATTAGTTCTATCTAATGTTTCTAATAGAATTCTGCGATGCTCATCGTAATATTTACTTGTCAATTTTAAATATTCATAATTATCTCTGTCACCCCAGCTAAACATACAAGAAACATCGTGCTTTTTATTAATAGAATAATCAAACCATTGGGGTTTTATAGTACCAACCCAATTACATCCTGTCAATTTCATTTTTGATTTTAATTTATCTATATCAGGTACTGAATAATCCCCTTCCCCCCAATATATTCTACCGTTCACCCAACCTTTTTTATATAAATTAAAATCTTTTAAATATGAATTTTTAAAAAATAACAATGCTTTTGATTCACGAAATACGTCTACAGTCCCCACCAAAGATGTAGCATCTTGACCATCAATAATCATATAATCGCCAGTTATCTTTGATATAAAATCCACACCCTTTTCTATAGATTTTTCTAATGATATTTCTTTATCAATAATACTAGCCTGACCAACCCAAGCATAGTCATAATCACCCGAATCAGTAAATTCTAAACCAATATCCCTTAAAATATCTTTAGCGAAAGTAAACGGTCTAAATGTTGTCTCATTTCTATGTAAATCTTTTTCTAATAATTTTATTTTAATCATATTGTACTATAAAACTCATTTTGTTTTTCTTGTCTTTCTATCTCTTTATGATGATAAAAACAAAACTCTTCTTCTTGTGGAAGAAAAGTATGTTCTGTATATCCCTCTAAAACTTCATGTACTGCATTTTTCCATCTTATGTTCTGTCTGTTTCTCCAAATCCTACCTTGATAATCTGGAAAGTTTACCCATCCTTTATCATTTACTTGCCAATTCCATTTTTGTATATGTTGTTGTGTTAATCCATCTACTGTATTAACTCGTGGCACCCAATATAAATCTATTGTTGGATTTTCTTCTAATATTGATTTGATATTTTTAATTAACTTTTTATTGGGGAGTTCATCTGCGTCTATGTTTATAATATACTGACCTTTACACATGCGAGTCAAGTGATTTTTCTGTCCTGCGTAATCTTTATGGAGATGTCTTTGTTCAAATTTGATTTCATGTATTGAACACGCGGCATCTAAATATGCTAAAGTCTTTTCATTATCTGAGTAGTCATCAAGAATTACTATCTCATCTTCTTCGTCTTTGTGTTTAAGTAAAAAATCAATCAATTTCATTAACGAGGTTGTTTCGTTGTGAGTTAATATGCTATAACTTATTTTCATTACTGTAATTTAGCTTGGTGCCAATCTCCTAATTTATATTTGACTACTCGTATTGTCTTCATATTATCTTTTGTATAACTTCTGTAAACATCAAATTTATTTATAAACTTTTTTAATACTTTATGATATAACATTTTCATTTGTTTTTGTGCTTCTGCCTTACCTAACGGATGACCACCACCACCTTGTTTTTCTTTATATGTAGGTAACATTATTCGTGTAAACTCTTCTTTTAATAAATTTCTATGAGGTAATGTATCATCATAATCACCCATATGACTCTGAACTTGTCTGCTTATCTTTTCATTAGAATAAACACTAGCACCTGCAAATAATAACTCACAAGTACAGAATAATTTTTGAACTTGAGGTTCTGATAAATAATTTAAGTTTATACCATGAATTAAACCGCCACTGTATTCATTATAAACTATAAGTACAAGAGGATTTTTATCAGATATATTAGCACCCAAATAATTAAATTGAGTAATCATACCTGGATACAAAGCCTTTGGAAATGCAGGCTGTATTCCTTGATAATTACTCTTGTGTTGATATTTTTGACGGACCATCTGCCTTTGCTCTTTCGTTCATTTCTGTCATAGCTTCTATAAACACATCATAAACTTTTTGATTAATAGTATCATACATTTGTTTATAATAACCACCATTTTCATCTGGGTAATTCTCTTGTTCTTCTTCTGGAATCTCTGTCATTTCAGCGAAAGCCCATTTCATTTCTCCATCTACATTAGTCGGATATAATGTTCCAAACGGAAGTGTCATCATTGATGGTATCCAAATCCTACCAGCTTCTTCTTTAGACCAAGATTGCATTTCTTCTGTTAAAGTTTTATACATTTCATTGTCTTCTTTAGTACCAATGAATTTACTTGTAGTGGCATAACCACAATTTATACATTGTTGAGTTCCTATTCCATCTTCTTCTATAACATGCAAAGCACGTTCTTCACATAATGGACAATTAGATATTATTTTCACGCGGGGACTCCTTCAGTAGTTGTAACTTTTTTAAGTTTTGGTAATTTAATTGCAGGTGGTTTATTATTGCCCACCTTTTTAAGTTTCGGTAAGTTTAATTCAACTTGAGTTGGTATATCTTTTATGTATTTATCTACAACTTTATTTAACAACTCTGTCATTTTACTATGAGTAAATTTTTCTCTATTCTCATACATCAAAGTCGTAGCTCTGTTTTTCACTTCAGTTATATTATCAAAGGTATATGTTAACGACTTATGTACTTGTAATTCATCTACCACAAACCATTGACTTTGTTCTATAATTATATCCTTCCATACTGCAGATTTTGGAACTTTTTGTAATTTACCATCCAATAAAATAGATTTTTCTTTATCAAGAAAATCTAAATGGCCACTCCATTTAGAAGCAATTACAGGCAATCCCACCATTGTAGATTCCTGTAATGGTCTTCCATAACCTTCACCATGTGTCAATGATACAAAACATTTAACTTTTGGATGATTATAGAGATAGTTAAGTTCCTCTTCACTCATTTCACCATGTAAAAGATATACATTTGGTAATTTCCATTCAGAAGGAAATTGAGATTTAACTGCATTTATCTTTTTTAAAATGTCTTCTCTATCTATTATAGAATAAGTAGCACCACTTGTTTTTAATATAAGAGCTGGTCGTTTCTTTTTGTTTGCAAAGGTTTCATAAAATACTTTAACAGTAGTTCCCAAATCTTTTCTATCTTGACCATAATTACCTTTACCCCACTGACCTACTGAAAGAAATGCAAACTTTTCTGGAACTTTCTCATTTAACATTTCAAAGAAATCTGTATCTATTTCATCTTTAGTTAATGGTTTATATATTTCTTCATTTGAACCTTCAAATACAACTTCTATTGGTTTTTCAAGTTTCATTTCACCAACTTTTTGTTGTTTACCATCTGGTGTTTTTTGAACTTTATCATAATGTGTAGATACAAATCCAGTTTTAGAATGTTCTGATGGAACTATGACTAAATCCATTTTATTACAACCATCCAACCATTTTTGAGATACTGCATTTGTTTCAATCCCAGCAGTTATTCCAATATTAAATTTACCATATGTCTCAAACTCATTTGGGATACGGATATCAACATATATATCTGGTTGTCTATCTAATTGTGGTTGTGGCATAATACAATCTATAATTCTTTTATCATTTGTGTTATCTCTGTTAAGTGCATTCCGTGGACATTCACCCCATCGAACATCAATAATTTTAATATCATATTTATTAGAATCTAAAAATGACCATACTAAATCTCTAGCATGAGATCCATATCCACTACGAGATGATACTGGCGCACATATTAACATTAATTTTTTCATCTTAAACAACCTCCAATGTATATTTTTCTCTTGGTGTCCACTTATCAAATGCACTATCCATACTTTCTATAAAACCGTTAGACATATGTTCTGCAGTCATTTTAGCATCATCACCCATAACCCATTGTCTTCCAATTTCACCTTTTCTTTCTCTCTCTTCTGGACCTTCTTTATACCATTCTAAAAGTGCTTCACCTACATCTTCATACCGACATCTATCATCAAAAATATATGGTGTTTGTGGTGAACCACAACAGGATATATTAGATGGAAATACAGGTTTAACCCACTCTCCATGTTCTTTATATTTACCTCTGTGATTAGAACCCAACGTAACATAATCATCCGCTGTAAGATATGAATCTTTTGAAGACATATTACCATCTTTAGCTTTAGTCCATACTTTCTTTTTGAATCCACATTGGTCTTGTAATCCACCAGTTACATTAACTACTATTGGTGTACCAACAGTAAGTGCTTCAAGTGAGCCTAAACCGAATCCTTCATTTGATGCCATATTAATATAAACATCAACTGAATTATAAAGGAAATTCATTTCTGTATCATCCATTGGTCCACTAATATCGTGAGTAAAAATAATAGGATATTCAGGAAGTAATGCTGAACATACAGCTCTCATATCAGTTCCATTCTCATCACTTACCGCCGCGTGCCATACAAATACACAATCTTTTCTTTGTTCCGGTGTAAGTTTATCCATCATATGTTTGTAAGCCAAAGCACAATCACCTGGATTCTTTCTACGGATATTTCTGTTAAGGAATAGAACTTTAAATTTATATTTATCTAAACCAAACTTTTTATTAAACTTTACAAAATTATTATTCTGTGAATGGACCTTAAAAAATCTTTTAGAAGATACCCCATGAGGTACATATTTTAACTGCCAACCATCACCATACTCGTAATCTTTTAAAATTCTTGTATTTAATCCATAAGTTTGTTTTGATATTGCCATAAGAAGATTACTACTTCTATAATAATCTCTATTCCACATTGGATCTGGTAAATCATCCCATATATTATAGTAAAAAATAGGAATGTTTTGTCTAATTTCATGTTCCATATTATAAAACCAACCCCAAAATCTTGGGTCTGTGAAATGTAAGATAGCATCTGGTTTTTCCATTTCTATGATCTGTCTTAACATATCTGGATTGCCATACCCTGTTGTTGGATAAATTTTAAGATATGCATCTTTTATCTTCAATTCATCATTAGCAGCTTTACTCATATCTACAATATTACCATGTTCGGGATGTTTAACAGCCCCAGCTACCTGAACCCAATCATAATGTTTCAATGTTCCCATTACAAATTCTTTAGATTGAGTTGCTATACCAGAATGCATCCTTAAATCATCGGACATTAATAGTATTTTCTTTTTCTTACCCGCCATAACCTTTGTACTCCTTATAAATTGCTTCCACTAGCAGTTAAATTATCGTGTGTTTCTACTGTATTTTTATAGTTTTTATCTGTTAAATATAAATCTATAGAACGATTTGTTAATTTTTGTAATGTCATTTTTGTATTTACTGTTTTTTGTTTAAATCGTTTGTATAAATCTTCTAAAATCTTAACAGATGTAAGTTTCGAATTGTTCATAACCTTCTCCATTGTGTTATATATGTATATATATAAGTATATATGAATATAAAAAACTAATGAATTATTATTGTTTTCTTGTTTAATTTTTCCGCATATCCTATGGTTGACATTGTACCATTGGATTCCACACCTTCTGGGATAAACCCGACCACCATATCAGATGTTCCAGCTATTATTTTGTTTCTTGCAAAAAAGTTTTTTACACTATAGGGTTTTGAGTAACGACTTGCTGGTATAGTACAATATAAATTATGTACCTCGTGAAATGGTGGATACTCTTCATACTGCAATCCAAGTTCTAATGCATATTTCTTAGCATATCTATCAGCACCATCTTTACAACCACCACTCACTATAATAGTACCAGTACCATGTTCTTCTTTAAGCTTAAAGATGAAGTCCTTTATCTTCTTTTTATTTTCATATCTACGAGAACCAACGATACCTATTTTCATTCACCATCCCTTTTTTTCATATGGTTTATAATTTTTAAATATTGTGATATACCTTGTAATATATCACCATCAAATGTATATCTACCTTTACCATCACCAATTAAAAACCAAACATTTTCTTGAACTTTAGTTATCTTTGTATTGACTTCAAATAAAAGGTGTTCATTACGCTTTACAAAATCTTTACAATTTTGTTCAGTTAGATTTACATGCCAAAATACAACCTTAAACGCTTTACCAACAATATTACTACACCTTCTTATATTTTCCAATATAACTTGTTCTGTATCTTTATCCTTAATAACATCATTCAGTTTCATTCCTATTGAATAATATTTCATCATATCACATTCCCCATTCACAATGTTCGGTTTTTTTAAACTCACACCACTTGCAAGCTTTCTTACTTGGTGTGGCTACCATATCATCTTTTTGTTCACCCTCTTCAGTAAAAGCTTCAGTAATAAATTTAAGCATACGTGCACTAACCTTATTCATACTTGGTTTACCACTAGCAGGTGCAAATTTCTGTACTCTCTTTTGTGGGAACATAGCCTTTTCCCATAGTTTTCTTTTCACTATGAAGTACTCTACTTCTATCCGTTCAATTGGGTGGTTGTATTGTTTAGAATAGAATTGTTTATATAACAGCAGCTGTTGAGTTTTATTCTCATCTTTCTTCATCCACTTATTCCAACCCATTGTGGATGTTTTGATGTCAATGATTTTAATTGAATCGGTTGGTATATGTCTCATCACCACATCAAGATAGCCAACCATTTTTATGTTGTTTTTTAAATCTACTTCTATTGGAATTTCACAACCTATTAGTTCCCAGTCTCTTTTACTGAAATACTCACCTCTTCGTTTTTTAAAGAAGTCAATAATAAGTATACCATCATCTAAAAATTCTATCAATTGTTCTTTTGTACATGGTGGTTTACCATCTTGTTCTTCTGCTGACTTAAATTGTTCTATGAGTTTATCTCTTAACATCTTATTTAAATCTAATGTATCTGCATTCTTAACACTATCCATATACATTATATTAAGATATGTTTGGAGTACCTCATGCATAGCTGAACCAAATATTAAATGAATATTATGTTCAAACACTTTTAATTTATCAACATAATTTAATTTCCAATGAAGAGGACATTCACTATACATTGATATTTGACTATAACTTATTCTACCCATAAAATTGTTCCTTACCTTCCACTACTATCTCTTCTATTTCAGGAGAATACATCTTTGGATCTTTAGGATATGGTTTTAGTGGGTGTTTAAGACTTTCTACAATCTTTTTCTTCTCACCTTTACTACCTAACAAAAAGAAAAACCTATGCTTTCTTGGTTCTTTTCGTCTCCAAAATGTGTGTCCTATTCTACTCTTTAAATGATTTAAATTGCCCGAACCAAACATCTCAAATACTGTACGAGAATGTATCCATTTTCCATCTGGCTCTAATTGAATACCATAATTATCCATTAAACCCAAATTCATTCCTTGATACATCCAGTTGGTTGCTTGATATATACCACCGATATGTTCTTGACCTGGATCTGCATATGATATAAGTACCTTTATATCTGAAGCATATTGTTTTAACCACTTAAATGTTTTAGATATAGAGATACTCTCCATATTCTTTCCATACTCTTCGTGTATAAATAATCTTGTAAGTTCTAATGCTTGTTTGGGTTGTAATTCTGGTGATATAGAAGCAGCTGCTCTAGCTCCTACTGGATAACCATAGATAGCAACACCGGCTAACTTCTCATCTTTCTCATCAAAGAAAGTATGTTCATTATCCATTTCATAAAATATGCCTAAAGCATATCTACAACTTGACCAAGCATGACTGTAATGATGTTTTACAATCATCTCTTTGGCTATTTTTTTAGAAATTTCTCTTACAGATACTTTTGATTTTTTTGGGATCAAATCCGTATTTCTCCAATATTTGATTAACTTCTTCTTTTGATATAAAGGAAAGATTTTCCTTTGTTTCCGCTTTACTACATTGGAAATACTCACACATAATATCAATTAACTCTGGATCGTATTTCTTATCTTTCTTTCCTTTGATATATTTGTTATATCTCTTACCCTTTGGTAAAAAATCTGAATACCATTTATAAACCTCTCTTGGGTCGAGAGTTCCTATAGCGTATTTCTGAAAATAGTTGACTACCTCAATAAACTCTTCATCCATTGATAACCATCGATTGATTATAAAAGGACTAAAGGTTTTTTGATCTGTTTCGTTGAATGAATCCCAAGGTTTCTTATGTGTTAAAATCTGGTTTATCCACTCGAATATTGTCATTTTTTTCTTTAGGTTTTTCTTTGTAGTCTGTTTCATAAAATCCTTCACCTTTAAATTGTGGTTTTGCAGTATGCCCATAAACTCTTTTCATCTCTACAATATGAACACCACAACTTGCATTAACACATCTCTGACATACAGGGACTGCTGCCCTCATACTTTGATTTACTTCTTCTTCTCTATTACAAGAAGGACATTTGAAAGTGTATAGTGGCACTATACAGTTTCCATTTTCTCAAATTCAGCGTTTACATTACCACATTTTTCACAAGCAAATACAGCTATTGGTACATACTGCTCTTGTCCATCAGGTGATATCAACGCTGATACCTTCCTAATTAAAAGTGTTTGTTTAAATGTTTGGTTTTCACATTTATCACATTTGATAGGAGTTGTTTGACTTACATCAACTGTTTGTTGAACTTGTCCATCTTTTCCTGGTACGATCATTTTATTTCCCCCTGTGTTGTTTCTGTTATAGTAACATCTTTTACTTTCCAACCAGTCTTATTTAAGACATTTTCATCTTCATAAGGTGGTTGATATAATACTACTCTAATTGGTGGTTTATCATAATCTTTATGTTCTACTAAAAATGATTTCATATTAGTCCTTTACAATTGATAGCACTTCGTTTACACTCATAATAACTAAATCGTCATCATACTCATGTAATTGTGCATGTTTGTTATATAAGATTTTATCACCTACATCAACTACAATTGGAATAAGTGTTCCACTTGCAGAATACATACCATTCCCTACAGCCATAACTTCACCTTCCATCAACTTTCCTTGATCTACTGTATCTGGTAAAAGTATTCCACCTTCGGTAACTTCTTCTTGTTTACTTTTTGGTTTTACAACGATTTTATCGTTTACTGGTCTTAACTTCATTTTGTTTCTCCTATTATTTCCATTATTTGTTTCATCCATTTTTCTCTGGATTCGTATCTAAATATATCAACTTCGCCATGACCTTCCATAGACATTCCATGAATAATACCATCTGGTCTGTCTGCGTATTTCAATCCTTCTAACTTAAAGGGCTGTCCTTTAAGACTTGAAAAGAATTGGCCGGTTTTCATTGGACTAAATTTCTTCATCTTCATATCCACTTTTGGTGAAATCTGTTTCCCATCGTCATTCTTTAATGCAATTAAACGAGAACCCTTTTCAGGACTATGTAATACAATTCCCCATTGGTTATGTTTTCTACCAAGTTGAATTAAAAACTTATCAAACTTATCACTATCCATTACAGGTTCACCACCCTTCTTTACATTTTTAACAAGTAATGCTGGTTCTTTTACACTAATAACTTTTCCACCACATTCTTCTTGACCAACTCCATCTATTCTAACATATCCAAATCCACCACCTCTAACAGCACCTTTCAATGCCGATAA
>Ga0209501_10005142_pt1 | contig 12190 bp, 8 predicted proteins | sample ArcticOcean_MG_C_4_FD_187434 | JGI IMG/M metagenome (GOLD analysis project Ga0209501, IMG submission 187434) | Marine microbial communities from western Arctic Ocean - ArcticOcean_MG_CB4_134 (SPAdes) (version 2) | ecosystem: Environmental > Aquatic > Marine > Oceanic | place: Arctic Ocean...
AGAGGATCCATGTCGTTACCCTCGGGTAATGGTTTCGTCGAGATTCAAAAGGATGCTGGCCACGATGGTCCAGGCCGCGTGCTGGGCGGCGTCGAGCGACTCGTCACGCTTGGACTCACCAACGGCGAGCAGTTGTTTGGCTTTTTCCATATTGCCTTTGTAGAAGGCGAGTTCTTCGTTGTAGCCGTCGAGCAGGATCTTTAGGATCGCCGAGTTCGGCACGCGAGCGGTTGCCAGACGATAGGCGAAGCGGATTCGCTCCTCGGGCGTTTTGCCCCCTTCGAGCATCATTCGCTGAGCCAGAACACGGGACGCCTCGACGAACTGAGGGTCGTTGAGCGTCACGAGCGCTTGGAGCGGCGTGTTAGTTCGCTGGCGGCGGATGACACACTTCTCGCGGGTCGGTGTGTCAAAGATTCGCAGAGCGGGGGCCGGTGCTGATCGCTTCCAATAGGTGTACATGCTGCGGCGATAGAGTTTCGCGCCTTTGTCCTGGCGAAATCGCACGTTGCCGCTGAGCGCCACCTCGTTCCAAAGTCCGGCCGGCTGATACGGCTTGACGCTTGGTCCACCGATCGTCGGCACCAGCAGGCCACTTATTGCCAGAGCGTTGTCGCGAACGAACTCGCCCTGTAAGCGAAATCGCGGTCCGCGCGTCAGCAGCCGGTTGTTGGGGTCGGCTTTTTTGTTCTTCGGCGTAAGACGGGCCGACTGACGATAGGTCGCGCTGGTGACGATCTGCTTGAGTGTTCGCTTCACGCTCCAGCCATTGCTGGTAAAGTCAACCGCCAGCCAGTCGAGCAGCCCCGGATGAGTCGGCCATGCGCCTTGTGCACCGAAATCTTCAGGCGTGTCGACCAGACCGATGCCGAACATCATCTGCCAGTAACGATTGACCGCCACGCGGGCCGTGAGTGGATGTTTGGGGTCGGTCATCCATTGAGCCAAACCGAGCCGATTACGCGGGGCTTCAGTCGCCATCGCCGGCAGGAATGCCGGCGTGCCCGGCTTGATCACTTCGTCTTTCTTGGGCGAGGCATAGTGGCCCCGCATCAGCAGGTACGTCGGCCGCACCTTGCCGTTGTCTTGCATGATCATGACCGAGGTCTTGCCGCCACCGGCCATGCTGCCCAACGATGCGTTGACCTTGGCGATCTGGGCGCCGAGTTTCTTGTAGGTCGGATCGTTCGTGGCCAGATAGTGGCTTCGCAACGTCTCGATCTGTTGTTTCGTTCGTTTCGCCGCAGCGATGGCGAGAATCGGGCCGAGATGATCTTGGCCCGCCAGTGTGCCGACTTCGGCCGTCGACAGCGCTCGGGGATAGAGCCGCACGTCGTCCAGCGAGCACGCGATCTGCGAAGAGGTATGGCGACGTCCCAGTTTCAGCGGAACCGGTGTCTTGATCGTTGCGCTGAGGTTGTTCTGCTCGATCGCATGGGACTCGTGCTTGCCGTCGATATAGATCTTTACGCCAGCTGCTTTGTTCGAGCCGTCGTAAGTAATAAACAGATGGTGCCACTGTCCCGGCTTGAGTGCCTTGTTGGCGACGACCTTGATGCAATTGTTGGGGTAAGCATTGACAATATGAGCCCCGGGCTTGCCTCCCTGTAGCCAGAGATCGTATCCGCGAAACTTGTTCTTTTCGTTCATTTTGGCGATCACTGCACCGGTAACGTTGCCAGGCGTCTTGACCCATGCACCGTAGGAAAAACCCTTGTTGTTGTCGAAATCACCAATGTTACCCAACTCGACGAAGTTTTTGCCGTCGATTTTCAAACCGCCGCCAACTTTGCCCGGTTCCCGCGAGACGGCGCCTTTGATTGCACCCTTTCGCTTGGGATCGACCGCGTCAACCACCGCAGCGCCCTTTGCCGCGTCCAGGGGCCAATGCGCTAGCATGTCGCTCGGGGCTTTGGGGCCACCCTTTGGTTTGGCGGCCTGCGCAGCGACCCATTTTCCGAACGCCGGGCCGATTGACGCGAGGTGCTTGGCTTGTTGCTCTTTCAGCTTCGCCAGTTGGGCTTTCAGTTCTTTCGCTTTTGCAGACCCAAACAGCATCCGCGGGATGTTAATCTTCGGGACGGCGTTTCCGCCTCGCGTCTGCATTCCCTTGTCGGTCGAGTTGTTGAAGAACGCGTAGAGTTGGTAATACTCTTTCTGCGAGAAGGGATCGAACTTGTGCTTGTGGCACTGGGCGCACTCGAGCGTCATGCCGAGCCATACGGTCGAAGTTGTCTTGACGCGATCAACCACGTATTCGACCCGGTACTCTTCCGCGATCGCACCGCCCTCATCAGTTGTTCCATGATTTCGGTTAAATCCACTGGCCGTTTTCTGTAGCGGCGTAGCATTGGGAATCAGATCGCCGGCAATCTGTTCGACCGTGAACTGACTAAACGGCATGTTGCTGTTGTAGGCGTTGATGACCCAATCGCGCCATCCCCACATGTCGCGCGGACCATCGGCGTGAAACACGCTCGAATCACCATAACGGGCCGCATCCATCCAGGAGAGCGTCATTCGTTCGCCATAGTGCGGCGAGAGGAGCAACCGGTCGACGACCTTGCCATAGGCGTCGGGGCTTTTGTCGTTTTCGAACGCCTTCACTTCCGCCGGCGTCGGCGGCAGACCGGTCAGATCGAAAGTCACACGACGAATCAGCGTCGCCTTGTCGGCTTCGGCATTCGGCGAAAGCCCTTTCTTCTCCAGCCGGGCAAGGATAAACGCGTCAATCGCGTTGCGGCCCCACTTGGTGTTTTTCACGGCCGGTGGCTTTGGCAACGTCGGCGTGATGAACGACCAATGGCCTTGCCACTTGGCACCTTGCTCAATCCACTTCTTGAAAAGCGCCTTTTCGCGGGCGGTCAGCTTCTTCCCCGAGTCGGGCGGAGGCATCTGCTCATCTTCATCGGCGCTGTTAATCCGCTTCCACAAACCGCTTTTGGCGAGATTGCCCCGAGTGATCGCCGGACCGTCATCGCGGGCGGCAAAAACGTTTTCCTCGATGTCGAGTCGCAGCTTTCCCTCGCGCGCCTTGGAGTCCGGCCCGTGACAATGAAAACAGGTGCCGGAAAGAATCGGCCGGATGTCGCGATTGAACTGCACGGTATCGGGCAGATCGAGCGGCTCGGCATGAGCGACCGACGCGACAATGAGAAGACCAACGACGCAACAGAGATAACGCATGGTGACCCCAAATCAGCTAAGGCAGGTGCGCGGCATCAGCGCGCGAACTAGGCGGGTGCGCTCGAGGCGCGTTTCCCCTTGCGGGCGACTCCCAGCCGGATTGGGAGCGCCTTTATTGTAACACGAACGTGCAGAGAGGGAAAAGGTTAGCGAGAAACGCCGGAAATTGGGGGAATTGGGGCATAGCTTGCTCTATCAACATCGTGGCCGATTCCTCACCTAACAACAATCCCCCGGCCGACAACATGAATCGCCGGGAAGTTGGGTTGCGTCGGCAGCCGCGCCCTTGGTTTCTCGGGCGTGCCGAACGGCGTTGCGGTGACAGTCGTATTCCTCGGCCATCGCGTCTGGCACTTCGTCGCGGGGCGGCACCGGCACGATGTGATCGCGATACGGCTCTTGTGTGTAAATATCGAACGTCTTTTGACAGACCGCCATGCGAGCGCCTCGCTTGAGCGTGTGGCCGTCGTCGTCGACGACACACTTCCAAGGGCCGGTGTAGATGACCGCCTGATGATGATCGCGACAGGGTCCCTCTTTGCCTTTGAAGGCGCGAACCGTCATGCTGCGAAACTCGATTCCTTCGACCGTGGCCCAGGCTTCTTCCTGGCGCGTGAGAATCTCCATGCCATAAAACCCGGCGTCGGCAAACGCCGCTAGAAACTCTTCTTCGACAAACGCCCCGCTGATGCAGCCGCTCCAGAGTTCTGGATCGTTGCGTAGCGACTCCGGGACCGACTCGTCGCTGACGATATCGCTAATCACGGCCCGACCACCACGCCGGAGCACGCGATGCATCTCGGCAAACAGTTGTCGGCGGTCCTCGGCATTGACCAGATTGAGGACACAGTTCGAGACGATCACGTCGACCGAATTACTTTCGACCATCGGCTCGCCCAAGCGCAACTGCTCGGCGTGGGTTTGGGCCCGCTGCCACTCTTCGACCGATTGGACCGGATGCTCGGCCAAGTAGGCCTCGAAGGCGTCAAGGTCGAGCGCGAGGTCCTGGATGCGGCCCTTGTGAAACTCGACATTGTCGTGGCCGATGGCGGTGCTGATCTGTGGCTGAAACTTTCGGGCAAGCGCCAGCATATCGTCGTTCATATCAACGCCGATCACGCGGCCGGAAGGGCCCACGACTTGCGAGGCGATATAACAGATTTTTCCACCACCGGACCCCAAATCGAGAACCGTCTCGCCCTGTTCGACAAACTGTGAGGGATCGCCACAGCCGTAGTCTCGCTCGATCAACTCCTTCGGCAGCACCTTGAGATAGCTGTCGTCGTACTGCACGGGACAGCACAGCGCTGGCTCGGCAGCTTGCGAAGCGGAACTGTAGCGTTGCTTGACTGCGTTTTCGACGTCCAGAGACCCCGACTCGTCGGGCTGGTTGGCGATCGGAAGAAAGTCGCTCATCAAGGGCTCCTAGTCGTATCGAAGGGGTGTCCGTACACTTTTTTCGGTCGAGCGTAGCGCTGGGACTTTAGCGTCGCCCCGCCGCCGTGACCGAAATTATAGAACGATTCTATCCGGTTGTGACAGCCGGTACTGTGAACCATCTCACGCAGTGGTGCGATTTTTTCTTGCATCCCTGCCCATCATGATAGGAGACGTCTGCTTTATGATCCACGTCATTGCCACGATTCAGCTCAACGAAGGTTGCCGCGATGAATTCTTGGACCACTTCAAGGCGTTGGTGCCGTTGGTACTCGAAGAAGCCGGCTGTATGGACTATGGCCCAACGATTGACGTCCCGACGACGATTCCCGCCCAGGGACCGCCACGAGACGACGTCGTGACCGTGGTCGAGCGGTGGGAGAGTACCGACGCACTGGCCGATCACCTGATCGCCCCGCACATGAACGAGTATCGCACGAAGGTCAAAGGCCTTGTGGCCGGTATGACGTTGCAAGTGCTCGGGCCGGCGTAATTGCCTACTTGGCACCTTGGGATTATGCTGAATCTGTTATGCGAGAAATACTCGACAATCTGATCGAATCACTCGACGCCGGCCGCGCGGTTGCCTGTTGTCGGTTGGTCGAGACGCGTGGCTCGACGCCACAGAAGCCCGGCGCGACGATGCTGGTGCTTGCCGACGGTTCGCAGATCGGCACGCTGGGCGGCGGATGTGTCGAGGCAGAAGTAAAGCGACGCGCCTTGGCGGTGATGGCCGAGGGCGAGGCCCAGGTAGTCAAGTTCACGCTCGACGACGACTACGGTTGGGACGACGGACTGATTTGCGGTGGACGCATGCAGGTGCTGATCGATCCTTTGCGCGACGAACCATCTCAGAGGTTTGTTCGACGGCTGCGAGAACTGATTCATAACGACGGCGGGGCAACCGAAGCGATTGTGTTTGACGCCGAAGCAAGTGGACTGACGGCCGCATCGATCTATCTGTTCGACGCCGAGGGGCGGCTCGACTTGACGCTTCGCACAGCGTCGGCTGCCGACGACGTACCGCCGATGGTATGTGATCATCTCAGGCCGCACGCCGACCGGCCGCGTGCGTCGGCGAACCAAGGCGTGGCGTACCTGCCGCACTTAGGTCTCTGTAGGCTGTTGATCGTCGGCGGCGGACACATCGGCCAAGCAGTGGCCGATCTGGCGGCTGATCTCGACTTTGAAGTGACCGTGGTTGATGATCGCGAGGAATACGTTTCTTCGGAGCGTTTCCCCAAGGCGGTGCGACGAGTCACGGCACCCATCGCTCAGTCGCTGGCGGACGAGGAGATCACCCCCGACACTTACTGTCTGATCGTGACTCGGGGACACAACCACGACGAAGAGGCGTTATTTCATCTGGCTGATCGAGGAGCGCGGTACGTCGGCATGATTGGCAGTCGGCGTAAGATCCGGTTGATCTATGATGATCTACTCGCAGAAGGCGTCTCGCCCGCTGCGCTCGAAAAGGTCCACGCGCCAGTCGGCCTCGACATTGGGTCACAAACGGTGCCCGAGATCGCCGTGAGTATCGCGGCAGAGTTGGTCGCGCATCGCAACTGTGACGGGCAAGTGCCTGGTCGACCAGAGGCGATTTCGTTCGGCGAATCGGGGTGAACCGATGGGCACGTCGCACGACTCGCCACCGCGTAGCTTTGCGATCATCCCCGCGGCTGGCGAAAGCCGACGCATGGGACGTCCCAAACTGTTGTTGCCGTGGGGCGACCGGAACGTGATCGAGACGGTGATTCATGCGTGGCAGCGAAGTAATGTGACGCACATCATCGCGGTCGTCGCGAAGGACGATGACTCACCGCTGGCCGGGACATGTCGCCGCACGGAAATCGAAGTGGAGGAGGTCTCGCCCCGGCCTGTCGATATGAAGGCATCAATCGCCGCGGGAATGGCACGAATACTTCTCGACCACGATCCCCAGACCAACGATGCCTGCCTCATCGCTCCGGCTGATATTCCGCAGCTTTCGGTGACCGTGATCAACGCCCTGCTGGCGGCTCATGACCCACAGCGACCTCAGCCGATCTCGCCGGTATTCGAGGGCCGTCAAGGACATCCGCTTCTTTTGCCATGGCCATTGGCCGCCGAGGTCGCCCAACTAGGTCCGAACGAGGGAGTTCGAACTTTATTGGAAGGCCATCCACCGCGACTCCTCGAGGTCGATGATCCCGACGTGGTCGCTCCTGATCTTGACACGCCCGAGACGTACCGCCGGCTGCATGATCAGCATCAGCGGAAGAATCGTTAGATCAGTGCGGCTGGATGCGGTGGTGCCGCGATGTCGCAGGCAGGGAACGCAACGTGGTGAGCTACGATTTCTTGGACCTTGCCACCGATCTCCCTTGGCAACACACCATCAACGTCGGGCAAACTCACGATGCTGCGCGTACCGGTCGACAAGATTGAGCCAGGGATGATTCTCGCACGGCCGATCCCCATTCCGCGGGACGCGCGAAGGTTTCTGTTGCAGCGTGACCGCGAAGTGCCGATGGACTTGGTTCCCCGGCTCAAGGCAATGGGCGTGCTCGAGGTATGGATTCGCCATCGCGATCTCGAGTTTCTTGAGGACCTTGTCGACGAAGAAGTTAGCGATTGCCAGCGCGAAGTCTATGTACAGGTACGGGGGAACTTCGAAAGCATCATGGAAGGCGCTGTTCCCGACATGGATATGGCGGCGTTCCAGGGGCCGATTAGCGAGCTATTTGGCTGTCTGAAACAGAGCAACCATGGGAACTTTCTGTTGCAGAAGCTTGATTCGTTTGACAACTATCTGATGTCGCATTCGACGAACGTCTGCTATTTGGCCATGCTGCTGGGAATGAAGCTCGAACGCTATTTGATCGAGCAACGATCCGCCAAGACGGCTCGCGACGCCAAGGACCTGCGATTACTCGGCCTGGGCTGTCTGCTGCACGACGTAGGCAAGATGCTCGTGCCTCCCGAGATTCTCAACAAACCTGGCCGCCTTACCGACGACGAGATGCAGATCATGCGAGAGCATCCGGTCTATGGTTATGAAATGGTCAAGGGAAAGGTGTCGCCAGTTGCGTCTCAGGTGGTGCTAAACCATCACCAACGTTACGACGGCACGGGCTATCCCGAACGTAAGGATAGTCGCACCGGAGATCCGCTCCCGCCGCTTGTGGGCGAGCAGATTGCGGTTTTTAGCCGCATCGCGACGATCGTGGATGTCTATGACGCCGCGACGGCTAAACGCTGTTACGGCGATGCCAAACTGCCAGTGCAGGTGTTGCACGAGATGCGCACTTGGCATGCGGGCCACTTTGATCCGACGATCGAAAAGGCGTTTCGCGAAATCATCCCGGCGTTCCCGCTCGGGCAAGTCGTCGAACTGTCCGACGGCAGTGAAGCGGTCGTGGTTGATTTTAATCCGGACCAGCCGGTTCGGCCGAAGGTCCAACTTCTGCGGTGGCCCAACGGCGAACGAGTTCTCGACCCGGCCCTGGAAGAAACCGATCTGGTCCTCTATCCGGAGCTGGGAATCGCCGCGGTCAACGGCGTTGATGTGCGGCCGTTTATGACGTCGCAAGACGTTCATGCGACGGTCGGAGTCAGCTAACGAGTCGCCGTTCGGCTGATTCTGAAGTGACGCGAAACGTACAACAATTGCGTCTCCATTCTGCCAGAGTCTCTCTCAGTGGTCTGATTCCCGCCACGATCGCGGTAGGAGAACTGCAAAGTCGCGCGGAAGGGGTCAGGTCCATGTTTTCGGCCAACGCTTTTCGCAAGTGGCAGAGTCTTGCTCGCCGAAAAATGGACCAGACCCCAGACTTTGCGTTTCTCCTGCCGAACGCGGCTTTTCTCTGGCGTGGATTGCCCGTACACTTTGGCGGGGGAGTCCGCCATGGTTATCACACCCGAAATTTCTCGCTTATCGACGTTAGGTCGCCGTGTCGCTATCGTGGCATTGCTACTGGGGGCGCTGGTCGGCGTGTCGCTGTTGGTCAGCAGCCGTAGCGGGAGCGATGCCGAGGGCCCTGCGGAGAAGAATGCGACGGCCAAATCAGGCGATAAGACTAAGACAAAAGACAAGAAGAAAAAGAAGCCGGCGTTTGAATTTGGTATGCTTCGAGTGCAACCAAACAGCGTCGGTCGTAGTCAGGGTATTAAGCCGGGGCATTGGACCACGGCGTCACAACGAATGCTGTCGAACGACGATGTATTCGTGGGTAGCTTGCGTAGCGTGGTCGCGCAAAAGAATCGGGATGCCTCTGCGAGAGTAGACGGCACGCCGTACGGTCTGGCGGTCACGCGACCGGCCCAATTGCCCAAGGGCAAGCCGCGTTACCTCGAAACACTCTATTTTGCACCGCATCGCAAGCCAGTCACGGTGGAGGACGACGAGTTTCCCACCACGATCGCAGTCGAGCGTCATCGTCTCCGTAGCGAGTTGTACGGTCGCGGTGGCATTAGTCTATTGCACTCGAGCAGTCCCGCGCTCGTTCGACAAATGCAACCGCATGAATATCACTTGGTGGTGCTGTGCGAGAAGCCCGAGGGATATCGGGCGCTACAGAAACTCGACTCGGTCCGCCCGCCGAGCAATCTTTGGGATCAGGACTATGACCAGTTCTATGTGGTGTCGATGCCGATCATCGCTGCGGGTCGACCGCTCGCGATTCCGTCGCACCCGTTGTCGTGGAGCAGCATCGCGTATGTGTTGTGGGACGACTTGGATCCGAACCGGCTGAGTCTCGAGCAGCAGCAGTCGATGGTTGACTGGTTGCACTGGGGCGGCCAGTTGATCATCAGCGGCCCCAAGTCGCTCGACAAGCTACAAAGTTCGTTCCTCGCGGATTACCTGCCCGCTAAGTCGGCTGGTCCTACGGAATTAACGCAGCCGCGGCTCGACATCATCAATGCTGACTGGTGTCCTCTTGTCGCGAAAGTAGAAGGCGACAAGATCAACGAGAAACTAGCACGACTGACAATCAAGAAACCGTGGGTCGGTGTCAACCTTGAGAATACCCCCGGCGGGCACTTTCTGTTGAGCGATAGCGACCACGGGCGACTCGTTGCCGAACAACGTGTCGGACGTGGGCGAATCATCGCGACCGCTTTTGGGCTCAGCGAAAAGGAGCTACAGAGCTGGTCGGGTTTCGATGGGTTTTTCAACGGCTGTCTGTTGCGTCGGGGGCAGCGAACGTTTTCGCTGAGTGAAGAGAACAGCATGCTCGTCGTCGATTGGACCGACCAATCCAGCCAGCGACTTGATCCGCGTCGCGTCACGGCCGTACGTTATCTCAGTCGTGATGATCTGAATGTTAACGCCGAGAGCGATTCCTTGTCGGTCGGCGGCTGGGATGATTTCAGTGGTATCTCCGAGGCGGCTCGCCAGTCGCTACGAACAGCAGCAGGGGTAAAGATTCCCGGGCGAGGTTTTGTCACGGCGATTTTGGCCGTCTATCTGATCGTGCTTGTGCCGCTCAATTGGATGGTGTTTCGCGCGATCGGTCGCGTCGAGTGGGCCTGGATCGCGGCACCCATCTTGTCGATCGGTTTTGGCGTTGCGGTCGTGCGGTTGGCACAGTTGGACATCGGATTCGTGCGGGCAAAAACCGAATTCGCGGTGATCGAGGCCCATAGCGGGTACAGCAGGGCGCACGTGACCCGATATACGGCGCTCTATTCGTCGCTTTCGACCGGCTACGACATCGAGTTCGACGACCCCTCGGCGTTAGCGCTTCCGTTTGCAACCGGGGCACCGGTTCGAAACACCGACGCGGGTACGGTATCACTTCACCGAGGAAACGAAGTCGCGTTGCGAGGATTTAACGTCGCGTCGAACTCCACCGGGATGCTCCATAGCGAACAGATGTTCGAGTTAGGCGGCGCGATTTCGCTTCGTGATTCAGCAGCCGATCAGACCGTTGTGAATAAGTCGTCTCTCGATCTTCGCGGTGCGGTTGCGATCCGTCGCATCAATCGCGATACCGTGTATTACGCTTGGATTGGTGAACTCCCGAAGGGCCAGTCAACGCGATTGAAATTTAGTGCCGCCAAAGGCACGGACCAGTGGCAGCGCGAACGGGCCACGAAGGATCGCACCTCTCCACAGACTCAGCAGGACGAGTTAAGCCTTGCCGGCTTGCTTTCTCGAGTGGAAGACGCCGCGACGTTAAGCGACGGCGAAATCCGGCTGGTCGCCTGGACCGATCAGGAGATTCCCGGCGTTCGCTACTCACCCGCGGCCTCGCAGAAACGGTCGACCGCGTTGGTCGTAGTACATTTGAGGCAAGCAAGGGACTCGGACCCGAAACCGGATCGCGTATCACGCTTCGAGGCACGTGTTGAATCTACGATATACGAACAACAGGGAACGCCGTTCCGGCCGGACAAACTATCACCATGATCGAACTGACTAATTTTACCAAACGCTACGGCGACTTCACCGCCGTTGAGGATCTGAATCTGAAGATCGAAGCCGGGGAGATGTTCGGCTTTATCGGGCCAAACGGCGCCGGCAAGAGCACGACGATTCGTTTTCTTGCCACACTGCTCAAAGCGACTAGCGGAGAGGGGATCGTCAACGGCCATCGCGTGAGCCGCGATCCGCTCGCCGTGCGCCGCAGTGTCGGATACATGCCCGACAACTTCGGTGTTTACGACGGCATGAAAGTCTGGGAGTTTCTTGACTTCTTTGCCGTCGCCTATCAGGTTGGCAAGTCCAAGCGAAAACATGTCATCGATGACGTGCTCGAACTGCTGGATCTGGGACACAAACGCGATGACTTCGTCAACGGTCTCTCGCGCGGGATGAAGCAGCGACTTTGTCTGGCAAAGACCCTGGTGCATGACCCGCCGGTGTTGATTCTCGACGAGCCGGCCAGTGGGCTCGATCCACGAGCGCGTCTGGAAGTGAAGGCGCTGCTCAAGGAGTTGCGTCAGATGGGCAAGACGATTTTGATCTCTAGCCACATCCTGACAGAGCTAGCCGACTGCTGCACGTCGATCGGTATCATCGAGCGAGGTCAGTTGCTACTGCACGGCCCGATCGACGAGGTGCATCGCCGCATCCGCAGCAGTCGCATCATTCGCGTCGCGTTCGTGGAGAACATGGACGTCGGGATTCAGGTGATCCGCAGCAATCCCAAGACGCTCGACGTGCAGATCGAAGACCACACGGCGACCGTCGAGCTAGGTGGTGATGACGAGGATGTGGCCGTGTTGCTCGAACAGCTCTCGCGCAGCGAAACGCGATTGCGGTCTTATGCAGAGAAAGAGCCGACGCTGGAGGACATCTTTATGATGGTCACCAAGGGATTGGTGAGCTAATCGTGGCACGATTTCATCGTGAAATATCGTTCTAGTGCTTCGTTAGCTTTCAATCTTTGGGTGGAAATGTAATTCGTAGCCCGACGCGTTAGCGAGGGACGCATAGGTGGGAGGCGTACACCGCGTCCGTCCCTCGCTTACCGGCGTGTTGAAGTATTCGGCTTTGACGGCGGGAAATCGGTTCCCCCCCTTTCCCCCGCTCCTTGCTTGCGCAGGGGGAGCGGGGGAGAAGGGGCTGCTTGGGTTGTTA